>ERZ779632.365-NODE-365-length-27957-cov-5.465916_pt1 | contig 27957 bp, 25 predicted proteins | sample MGYA00514194_ERZ779632 | MGnify/ENA primary metagenome ERZ779632 (study PRJEB29562, sample SAMEA4376704) | mouse gut metagenome | isolation source: Cecum | study: EMG produced TPA metagenomics assembly of the A DSS colitis mouse model was used to assess the...
GGCCACGGATAATCTGAAGGCGGGCTACCAGATGGGGAGTTATATGAAACCCTACCTGAATGGGGAGAGTGCGATCGGGATCATCGGGCACGTGCAGGGAGTTTCCACAGCAGTGGAGCGTGAACAGGGCATCCGGGACGCTCTGGGCGAGTATGAGAAGCAGATCTTGGATATACGGTTCTGTGATTCCAACTATGACAAGGCCTATGAGCGGACCAGAGAGATGCTGACAGAAAATCCTGACATTAACGTCATTTTTGGGTTGAACGAATATTCCGCCGCCGGCGCTGCGAGGGCGGTCCGGGATATGGGGCTTGGCGGCGAAGTAAAAATGGTGGGATTTGACAGTTCCCTGGAGGAGATACAGTTCCTTGAGAGCGGCGTGTTTGACGCCATCGTGGTGCAGCGCCCTCTGAATATGGGGTATCTTGGCGTGTCCATGGCATACCAGGCGGCGAGAAGCATAGAGGTGCCGAAGATAGTGGAATCGGGTTCCGAACTGATCACCACGGAGACGATCTACACGGAGGAAAACCAGAAACTGCTGTTCCCGTTCCGGGAGACAGATGAGGAATAATTTCCCCCTTTTGCGGAGAATATTCTATTTTAAATGAAAAAGAGACACTTTATACTTAAAGACAACGGGCAGTCTATGCCGGTTGTCTTTTGTTGTCTCTGAGATGGTGTAGGGGCTGCAGAAAAAAAGAAGGTAAGGCGGGTGATGGTGTGGGTGAAGTGATATTGACGATGAAGGGCATCGATAAGTCCTTTCCCGGGGTGCATGCGCTTGATCATGTGGACCTGGAGGTGAGGAAGGGCGAAGTGCACGCGCTGATGGGCGAGAACGGGGCCGGGAAATCGACATTGATGAAGGTGCTGACGGGGATCTACTCGAAGGACGAGGGAACGATAACGTACGAGGGGAGAGAGATCGAGTTCACGAACCCGAGGGAGGCGCAGGACGCCGGGATCGTGATCGTGCACCAGGAACTTAATATGATGGGCCATCTGACGGTGGCGCAGAACATCTTTATCGGCAGGGAGCCGATGAAGGGAGGCCTGATAGACGACGGGAAGATGAACGAGGAGGCGAGAAAGCTCTTCGGGATGCTGAACATAGAGATAGACCCGACGGAGAAGATGAGCCGCCTGACAGTGGGAAAGCAGCAGATGTGCGAGATAGCGAAGGCGATCTCCCATGATGCGAAGGTGATCGTGTTCGACGAGCCGTCGGCGGCGCTGACGGAGGCGGAGATCGAGGAGCTGTTCAAGATCATCCGCGATCTGCGGGCGAAGAATATGGGAATTGTGTACATCTCCCACAGGATGGATGAAATCAAGGTCATCACGGACAGGGTGACGGTCATGCGTGACGGAGGCTATGTGGGGACGTTGATCACGAAGGACTGCACGAAGGACGATATCATCAACATGATGGTGGGGCGTGTTATTTACGAGGACCCGAAGACACAGAGCACGGTGAAGCCGGGAGCGCCGGTGGTGCTGAAAGTGGAGCACTTAAACGCGGGGAAGATGGTGCAGGATGTGAGCTTCGAGCTGCATAAAGGGGAGATCCTGGGCTTCTCCGGCCTGATGGGGGCGGGCCGGACGGAGACTGCCAGGGCGTTGTTCGGAGCGGATCCGAAGGAGAGCGGAGATATCTATATAAACGGGGAGAAGGTTAATATAAAGACGCCGATGGACGCGGTGAAATGCGGGATCGGCTACCTGTCGGAGGACAGGAAGCGTTTCGGAATCGTGACGGCGAAGACGGTGGCGGAGAACACGACGATGGCGTGCCTGGAGGAGTACATGAAGGGGATCTTCATCGACAGCAGGAGGGAGAACGAAGTAGCGCAGAAGTACGTGGACGACTTAAAGACGAAGACGCCGGGAGTGGACCAGCTGGTGGTGAACTTATCGGGAGGAAACCAGCAGAAGGTGGTTATCGCGAAGTGGCTGGCGAAAAACTGCGACATTCTGATCTTCGACGAACCGACGAGGGGAATCGACGTAGGAGCGAAGAGCGAGATCTATCATCTGATGAACGAGCTGGTGGCAGAAGGAAAATCGATCATCATGATTTCCTCTGAAATGACGGAGATACTGAGAATGAGTGACCGCATCGTAGTGATGTGCGAAGGGAAGAAGACAGGCGAGATCGACATCGCGGAGGCGACCCAGGAGAATATCATGCATGCGGCAACACTGAGAAAATAAATAAAAGTCAGCAGGCGGCCGGACGATACCCCGGAGTATTTACGGATGCGTAAGCGGCCGAAAATATCTCCGCCGTATATGGGTATCGGAGGGGAGACTGCGGAACTAAAAATAGGAGGAGAAGTAAGGTGGACAAAATCAAAAACAACGCATTAGTCAAAAAAATCGGGTTTAACAGATTGGTGCTGTGCTGTGTACTGCTTTTGATGTACATAGTTTTCGCCATTTTAAGCCCCACATTCCTGAGCTACAACAGAATACTGAGCGCGCTCAACTATTCCTATTTCCTGGGATTTTTAGCGATCGGCGTGACGTTTGTTATCGCCACGGGCGGCATCGATTTCTCGATCGGCCCCGTGATGTTCGCTGCGGCTCTTATCTCGGGACATCTTCTGACGAAATCGGGAGTTCCCCTGCCGGTGTGCCTCCTTGTGAGCGTGCTGGTGGGCGTGATCTACGGCGTGATCAACGGCTATCTGGTGGCATACTGCGGGCTGGCGTCCTTTATCACATCCATGGCTTCCATGCAGATGGCAAAAGGTGCGGGTTCCGTATTTACGAAGACTCAGACGATCAGCTGGCCCCAGGCGGCGGAAGCGGGCGGCTGGTACCGTAATCTGGTGAAATTCCGGACTGAGAGCGGAGTGCAGATCCCGACAGGACTCATCATTCTGGTGATCGCTATGATCATCTTTTCGATGATCCTGACAAAGACGAAAGCGGGGCGTTATATCCTCTGCCTCGGTTCCAACAAGGAGGCGGTGAGGCTCTCCGGCGTCAATGTAAAAAAATGGGAGATGCTGGCATTTGTGATCTGCGGTATGTGCGCCGGGATCGCGGCGATTTTCTTTGTGGGTGCCTATACGACAATACAGCCCGGTCTGGGCGATACTTTCAATAACGAAGCGATCGCGAGCTGCGTGATGGGTGGAACATCCATGTCCGGCGGCCTTGCTTCCATCGGCGGTTCCTTTATCGGCGTTATGATCATCTCCCTGCTGCAGGAAGGTATTCTTGCGATGGGTATCCAGAAAGACTGGCAGTATGTGATCACGGGCGTCATCGTACTTGTCGCTGTAACCGCTGATATCCGCAGCAGAAGAAGAAAGAATTAGGAGGTGGACTTATGGGTGAAGTGATATTGACGATGAAGGGCATCGATAAGTCCTTTCCCGGGGTGCATGCGCTTGATCATGTGGACCTGGAGGTGAGGAAGGGCGAAGTGCACGCGCTGATGGGCGAGAACGGGGCCGGGAAATCGACATTGATGAAGGTGCTGACGGGGATCTACTCGAAGGACGAGGGAACGATAACGTACGAGGGGAGAGAGATCGAGTTCACGAACCCGAGGGAGGCGCAGGACGCCGGGATCGTGATCGTGCACCAGGAACTTAATATGATGGGCCATCTGACGGTGGCGCAGAACATCTTTATCGGCAGGGAGCCGATGAAGGGAGGCCTGATAGACGACGGGAAGATGAACGAGGAGGCGAGAAAGCTCTTCGGGATGCTGAACATAGAGATAGACCCGACGGAGAAGATGAGCCGCCTGACAGTGGGAAAGCAGCAGATGTGCGAGATAGCGAAGGCGATCTCCCATGATGCGAAGGTGATCGTGTTCGACGAGCCGTCGGCGGCGCTGACGGAGGCGGAGATCGAGGAGCTGTTCAAGATCATCCGCGATCTGCGGGCGAAGAATATGGGAATTGTGTACATCTCCCACAGGATGGATGAAATCAAGGTCATCACGGACAGGGTGACGGTCATGCGTGACGGAGGCTATGTGGGGACGTTGATCACGAAGGACTGCACGAAGGACGATATCATCAACATGATGGTGGGGCGTGTTATTTACGAGGACCCGAAGACACAGAGCACGGTGAAGCCGGGAGCGCCGGTGGTGCTGAAAGTGGAGCACTTAAACGCGGGGAAGATGGTGCAGGATGTGAGCTTCGAGCTGCATAAAGGGGAGATCCTGGGCTTCTCCGGCCTGATGGGGGCGGGCCGGACGGAGACTGCCAGGGCGTTGTTCGGAGCGGATCCGAAGGAGAGCGGAGATATCTATATAAACGGGGAGAAGGTTAATATAAAGACGCCGATGGACGCGGTGAAATGCGGGATCGGCTACCTGTCGGAGGACAGGAAGCGTTTCGGAATCGTGACGGCGAAGACGGTGGCGGAGAACACGACGATGGCGTGCCTGGAGGAGTACATGAAGGGGATCTTCATCGACAGCAGGAGGGAGAACGAAGTAGCGCAGAAGTACGTGGACGACTTAAAGACGAAGACGCCGGGAGTGGACCAGCTGGTGGTGAACTTATCGGGAGGAAACCAGCAGAAGGTGGTTATCGCGAAGTGGCTGGCGAAAAACTGCGACATTCTGATCTTCGACGAACCGACGAGGGGAATCGACGTAGGAGCGAAGAGCGAGATCTATCATCTGATGAACGAGCTGGTGGCAGAAGGAAAATCGATCATCATGATTTCCTCTGAAATGACGGAGATACTGAGAATGAGTGACCGCATCGTAGTGATGTGCGAAGGGAAGAAGACAGGCGAGATCGACATCGCGGAGGCGACCCAGGAGAATATCATGCATGCGGCAACGTTAAGGAAATAGGAGGGTGAGAATGATGGCAAATAATGTGAAAAAGGGGAATGCTTTTACGGAGAATCCGATCGTAAGAGCGATAGGTACCCAGAAAATCGTAGTGGTGGCGGTTCTGATCATTTTATTCGGATTCTTCTGTATCGCGAGCCCCGCGTTCCGGCAGTATTCCACGATCTTAAGTATCATGGATTACTCCTATTATACGACACTGATGGCGATCGGCGTTACGTTCTGTCTGATCACCGGAGGCGTTGATTTATCCATAGGAACAGGTATCATCTGTTACGGGCTGCTCGGCGGCTTTCTGATCAACCATAAGGGGATGCCCGTGGCGGTAGGGCTTTTGGTGACGCTTCTGGCGGCGCTTGTGATCGGAACATTGAACGGCGCGCTGGTGGCAATCCTGGAACTGCCTCCGTTTATCGCAACGCTCTGTACGATGATGATATGCCGCGGCCTCGGTTCCATCGCGACCGGAGGGCTCTCTCAGAACTGGCCTCCCGCAGGCAGCGAGCAGGGGTGGTTTCGGAGCATCTTCAAGCTGGATCTGGGTACGATAAAACTCCCGCTCGGCTTTGTATGGGTATTGCTTCTGGTTATCCTGATGTCGGTCGTGTTGAATAAGACGAAAGTAGGACGTTATATTATCGCGATCGGTTCCAATAAGGAAGCGACCAGACTTTCCGGCGTGAACGTGATCAAATATCAGATGTCTGCGTACATCATATCCGGTTTCTTTGCAGGACTTGGCGCCATTGCGTATGCGGCAACGTTTCAGGCGATCGCACCGGGAACCGGCGCGGGACTTGAGCTGGATGCCATCGGCGGCGCGATCATCGGCGGGACATCCATGAACGGCGGTTCCGGTTCCGTTGCGGGGACGCTTCTCGGCGTATTTATCATGTCGATGCTGAAGACGGGACTTCCGTTTATCGGCCTGCAGGCGAACTGGCAGCAGATCATCACGGGGCTTGTACTGATCGTCGCTGTATATATCGATGTTCTGAAGAACAAAAAAATGCAGTAGAGGAAAATTTTAACCATTTTTAGTAATAAATTGTACTTGCAACTTTAAAAAAATAAGGTACAATGGAGTAGATGTGAAGGCGAACTTTACATAATAAAAATCATGGCCGATCCGGCCAGAAATAACAGGAGGAACACTGAATGAAAAAGAAAGTTTTAGCAAGCCTGCTCTGTGTAGCAATGGTAGCAGCAACTTTGGTTGGCTGCGGCAATTCTACAGAGCCGGCAACAGAAACACCCGCTGCTGAGACAGAGGAGCCCGCTGCTGAGGCGGAGGAGCCCGCTGCTGAGACAGAGGAGCCCGCTGCAGACGCAGCTCCGGCAGGCGATCTTCACTTTGAGATCGTATCCAAAGGATTCCAGCATCAGTTCTGGCAGGCAGTATTAAAAGGTTCCGAGACGAAAGCGGAAGAGCTTGGCGTAACGATGAACTTTGTAGGCCCCAACTCCGAATCCGATATCGCTGACCAGGTGCAGATGCTGAACAACGCGATCAATGCACAGCCCGCAGCGATCGGCCTTGCGGCACTTGACACAAATGCATGTCTGGACGGTATCCAGCAGGCAATGGATGCAAATATTCCGATTATCGGATTTGACTCCGGCGTACCGGGCGCTCCCGAAGGAGCTATCTGGGCGAACTGCTCCACAGACAACTATGCGGCAGGTGAGATGGCAGCGGAAGAGACCTACAAGCTGATCAAAGACCAGATCACAGGCGCAACAGGTAAGGTAAGAATCGGCGTTATGAACCAGGATGCTACAGGCGAATCTCTGATCAACCGTGGCCTGGGCTTCATGGATAAGATGAATGAGCTGATTACAGCAGACGGCAAGACTGTTTCCGTAATCGGTAACGACAAGTATGTCAACGACTGCAAGATCGAGAACAAAGGTTCCGAGGACGGCGATGTAGTGATCGAAGTTCTGGTTCCCGCACAGGTTACATCCGAACTTTCCGCTATCGACTGCCAGACTCTGTTGAACAAAGAAGACACGATCTGCATCTACGGTTCCAACCAGCACTCCGCAGAGGGTATGGTAACAGCTAACGAGAACATCGGCAAACTGGGCAAGGACGTTGTAGGCGTTGGCTTTGACTCCGGTGCGGTTATCAAAGCGGCAGTGAAAGACGGCACATTCGCAGGTTGTATTACACAGGCTCCCGTTGCAATGGGTGAAGCAGTTATCCAGCAGCTTTACAACGCAGCAACAGGCGCAACCGTAGAAGACGTTGACACAGGATGTCAGTGGTTTACAGCTGAGAATATGGACGATCCTGAGATCGCTCAGAACCTGTACGACTAATCCGCACGGATTATAAATACTGAACACAATAAAAACGCTCCGCATTTTGCGGGGCGTTTTTTTGCAGTCTGTCTTTTTTAATTTCCCTTTGTGTAGTCCTCGATGACCAGAGGGATCTGGGACATCATGTTGTCGATATCTTCAAACATGGCGCTCTTTGTGGTGCCGAGATCGTTGGCGTCCTTGATGTGCTTCATGACATCCTGGTAGCGCTCCTTGATCTGCTCGAAGAACCCGCACAGCGCCTGCAGGGCGATCTTGGAATCGTCGATCACTCCGGAGATATCATCGTGCACGGTTCCCGCGCCCTCGGCGGAGCGGATGATCACGTCAAAGGTCTTGTAGGTCTCATCCACTTTCTCAAGGCTTTTATCCAGCGCGCTCTGGGAGGTGGTGATATTGCCGAAGAGATGGTCGGCATTTTGCCTGACGTCAAAGATACCGGCATCCACATCACTTGTCAGCCCCTTGATCTCATCCACCAGCTTCTTGACCTGTGTCGCGACGACGGCGAAACCGCGGCCCTGCTCGCCGGCGCGCGCCGCCTCGATGGAAGCATTCAGCGCGAGGATGTTGGTCTGTTCGGCGATGGAGACAATTTTGGAAGTGGACTGTTTTATCCGCTCTACGGCATTTTGGAGGTCCTCAAAGGTTTGCTCCATCTCATCGAAATAGGCTTTTACCTGCATGGAGCTGTCTTTCAATTCTTCGACGCCGCTCTGGGCGTTGGAGACGGACTGGGTGATCGTGTCCTTTACGGTTGAAAATTCGCCGGAAACTTCCTCAATGCTGGAAAAGTTGTCTCCGAATTCCATGAGTTTTTCCTGAAAATTTTCTGTTTCCGTGATGACATTGGTGAAAGAATTTCCGATCTCCGTGATCTCCCACAGGGAGTCCACTTCTTTCTGAACCAGATCTTTGCGGTAATCTTTCAGACAGTTTATGATATGTAATACCGGATACAGGCTTTTTTTGTGCTGGGGGGCGGAAGCTGTCTCCTGCCTGCTCTTTTTCCCAAATAGCATAATATAATCCTCCTAATTTTTACTCAAACACAACGCAGGTCATGGACTGGTTCACGAAACGGTTGTTATAGTGCTCGCCGTACCCGACAAAGCCGGCGTGTTTTCCAAGTTTCCCCATTTCTCTCAGGTATTCCTGCATATACTGGTTTTCGGTGAACAGAAGATACCGGAACAGACAGTTGACGGAAAATACCGCGGAAATTCTCGGGAAATCCTGCTGTATTGTGCGGATGGTATTTCTGACAGTCTCCTTGTAATCCCCGAGCTCCAGCATAACCAGGATGTCGGAGTCGTTTACCTGGCGGAAGCAGGCGAGAGAATTACCGTCCACTTCCTTGATGGATATGATGCATGTGTCATCCCCGTTCAGTTTGCCGAAAGGGTTTTTGAAGGTCTGTGTCGTGATCTCTTTTTCGGTCACATGAAGGATGTCCTGATAGACCTGTTTTGCGGGGAGGTTGTTCAGGGCTCCGACGATATATTTCTCCTTGTTTGTTCTGGAGGCGATAAACCGGTAATCTCCCATCTGATGATATATGTTCTCTTTGTAGGCCTTTACTTTGCCGTGCAGATTTTTGACGATGGCATAGACCACAGCGTCCTGGTATATTCTGCCATTGACGGAAACTTTTCCCGCATCTCCGGTTCCGCCGACCAGAGAAATATCTCTGCGCTTTAAGACAGAGTAGATGGTGGTCAGAACACAGGCATCGTTGCCGGTGCAGAAGTCGATGCATACGGTGTTATTTTTGGAGGCATCTACCGTTTTGACATCCTCCTCCAGACGACTGATATATTTTGCGGGCATGGCGGACGCCTGCTCCAGCACGTTGGCGGCTGCCAGCACGCCGTCCGAAAGGGCGATAATGCCCACGCCTTTTTCCACAATTTTCGTGTCATAACTCATGCCGATACATCCGATGCTCGGCACTCCGGGAAACATTGTCTCCAGCTCCCGGACATGTGTTTCAAACTGGTCGGCATTGGAAAACAACATGAGCAGCTGGGGTCTGTTGATCCCACGGGCCGCCGCTTTTAAATCGCCGCGAGGATCCATTCCAAAACTTTGCTTCATTGTGAGGTTCCTTTCTGTATTTGGTAGTGATATATATATAAATTTATCTTTTTACAGGAATTATTATATGATATACACATATCCAACGTCAATGAAAAACTTTCCTGAAAAATACACTTTACAGAACAGATTTTTGAGAGTAGAATAGGAACATACAAAACGTTGATGAGACGAGTACCTGTGCAGAATGTACACAGAGAGAGGAACCGGGACCGGAGGCTTTCTGCTTCGGGGTCAGAGCTGAAAGTTCCTCTGCGGGAGCACATGGGAAGACCACCTCGGAGTGACCCTAATCCGGTCCGCAGGCCTGCGTTACGGGCAGAATGAGAGGTTCCGGCTACAGAAGCCAATTGTTGGAGGCTTGAGCTGTCTGGCCGGGGCAAGCAGGGTGGAACCGCGTAATTTACGTCCCATGCATTACATGTCGTAGTGCATGGGATTTTTTGGCTGTGTCCTGTGAGGCGATGTGAAAATGGAAAGTGGAGGAGAAGATGGATAGTCAGAAGGACAATAAGAAAAAGAGGAGCGGGCTCCCGACCCATATGGGGTTAGTCTTTCGCACCGTGGCGGGCGGATATCTGCTGTATCTCGCCTACAGTATTTACAGCAGTGCCGATGCGATACAGGGAGCGGAAAAGATCGCGTTTACCGGAGCGATCATCTTGTTTGCCGTGATTGGAGCGGTCATCATATTTTCTTCCCTGAGGGCAATGCAGAGGGGAGAGTACGAGGGCGGCGCAGGCGATCACAGGAAGGATGAGGAGAGCGCCGGAGAGGAGAAAAAAGAGGAAAAGCCGGAGCGGATACGCTTCGGGGAGCCGGAGACGATGCCGGAGAAGGAGGAATAAATCACATGAAAATCACATTGAAAGACGGAAACGTCAAAGAGTATGAGGCGGGTATCAGCATCATCGAGATCGCGAAGGATATCAGCGAGGGGTTGGCGAGGGCGGCCTGCGCCGGTGAGATAAACGGTCAGGTGGCGGATCTGCGCACTCCGATAGAGGAGGACTGCGAGCTGAATATTTTGACGGCAAATGACAAGGAGGGTCTGCGGGTGGTGCGGCATACGGCGTCACACGTGATGGCGGAGGCGGTGAAGAGACTGTTTCCCGAGGCGAAACTGGCGATCGGCCCGAGCATCGATACCGGGTATTATTATGATTTTGATCATGAGCCTTTCTCGCGGGAGGATCTGGATAAGATCGAGGCGGAGATGAAAAAGATCATCAAGGAAGGACATGAGTTAAAGAAGTTTACGCTGCCGAGGGATGAGGCGATCCGGTTTATGGAGGAGAGAAATGAGCCTTACAAAGCAGAACTGATCCGGGATCTGACGGAGGATGCAGAGATATCATTCTATGATCAGGGCGGTTTTGTGGATCTGTGCGCGGGGCCTCATCTGATGACGACGAAGGGGATCAGGGCGTTCAAGCTGACTTCCTCCTCAGGCGCGTACTGGAGAGGGGATTCCGACAGAGCGATGCTCCAGAGGATATACGGCACAGCATTCAATAAGAAGGAGGAGCTGGCAGAGTATCTGGAATATCTGGAGAATATCAAACTCCGCGATCACAATAAACTGGGGCGCGAGATGGAGCTGTTCACCACGGTGGATGTGATCGGGCAGGGGCTGCCGCTTCTGATGCCCAAGGGGGCGAAGATGATCCAGACTATGCAGCGCTGGATCGAGGACCTGGAGGATAATGAGTGGGGATATATCAGGACAAAGACGCCTCTGATGGCTAAGAGCGATCTGTATAAGCTCTCCGGTCACTGGGATCACTATAAGGAAGGCATGTTTGTTCTGGGCGATGAAGAGAAGGATAAAGAAGTGTTTGCCCTGCGCCCGATGACCTGTCCGTTCCAGTATTTTGTGTACAAGGCGACGCAGCACTCCTACAGGGATCTGCCGCTGCGCTACGGCGAGACTTCCACACTTTTCAGGAACGAGGACTCCGGAGAAATGCACGGTCTGACCAGGGTGCGACAGTTCACGATCTCCGAGGGGCATCTGATCGTAAGGCCGGACCAGATGGTGGAGGAGTTTAAGAGATGTATCGCCCTCGCCCAGCATTGTCTGAAAACGCTGGGTGTGGAGGAGGATGTGACATACCATCTCTCCAAATGGGATCCTGAGAACAGGGAAAAATATATTGGAGAGCCGGAAGTCTGGGAGGAGACGGAAGGGCATATCCGCAGTATTATGCAGGAGCTGCAGATTCCCTTTGTGGAGGATGTGGGCGAGGCCGCGTTCTACGGACCAAAGGTGGATATCAACACGAAGAATGTGTACGGTAAGGAAGATACCATGATCACGATCCAGTGGGATGCGCTGCTGGCGGCACAGTTTGATATGTATTATATCGACCAGAACGGAGACAAGGTGCGTCCTTATATTATCCACAGGACTTCCATGGGCTGTTATGAGAGGACCTTAGCGTGGCTGATCGAAAAGTATGAAGGCAAATTCCCGACATGGCTCTGTCCTGTACAGGTGAGGGTTCTGCCGATCTCAGATAAATATGAGGAGTACGCGCGGAAGGTGTGCGGCGAGTTGAAGGCAAACGGCGTGCTTGCGGAGGTGGATGCCCGCTCTGAAAAGATCGGCTTTAAGATCCGCGAGGCGAGGCTTGCGAAGCTGCCCTATATGCTTGTGGTAGGTGGACAGGAGGCGGAAAACGGGACAGTGTCCGTGAGAAGCCGCTTTGCCGGGGATGAGGGCGCAAAGCCGATCGCTGAATTTATTGACCAGATATGCAAGGAAATCCGGACAAAGGAGATCCGGCAGGAAGTGCAGGAGAAGTAAAAAAATTAAAAATATTATTGTCCTCAGAAGAAAAGACTGAGCAGTCGGATATGGCAGCTTCAGTCTTTTTTTCTGTTTCTTGTTTATGGAAAGGAAAACAAAATGACAGCATAAATTACGGGAAATCTGCTCATACTGATTTTGTAAAGAATGAATAGAAACAGGAGGTAGAGAGATGGCTGAATTGCGTTGTTCCGTGGAAAATTGTACCTACAACAATGACAGGTACTGCTGCAAGGGGGACATTATGGTGGCGGGAAAACATGCCTGCCGCAAGGATGACACCTGCTGCGAGAGCTTCAGGGACAGAAGCGACGCGGGGGTTTTCACAAGTGCCATAGCACATCCGAGCAGGACGATCAGTATTGACTGTGAGGCCGATAAATGCATTTACAACACAAATTATAAGTGCTATGCGGATCATGTGGACATCAAAGGATGCGGTGCTGACAACTGCAGAGAAACAACATGTGCTACTTTTAAGGAAAAATAAATCAATATTTTGTGTTTTTCCCTTTTGGAGTAACGCTTCGGTAGCACTTTATGAGGTATGATGTTCTTGTAAAAGGGGAATTGCTTACAGGCTGGGAATCTTGTAAGCCGGAATGAGTCGGAAAGAATCGTAAAGATTTTTCCGACTCTTTTCTTTTGGTGCGGAATAGGGTATAATAACGAAAAAGAGCGAAACGTTTCGCTTTAAAAAGGAGCAGGTATGGCAGCAACGATTCGGGATATAAAAGAGCGGACAGGATTGTCTTTGGCGACGATCTCAAAATATTTGAACGGCGGGAATGTGCTGCCGGAGAACCGGATAAAAATTGAGGCGGCAATCAAAGAGCTCCACTATGAGGTGAATGAGATCGCCAGAGGGTTAGTGACGAACCGCACCCGGACGGTGGGGGTGCTCGCCTACAGTGTGGAGAGCATTTTTAACGGAACACTGCTGCGGCATATCGGAAACAGCCTGAGGAAAGCAGGATATGGCCTGATGATCTGTGATTCCTGCGACGATCCGAAAATCGAGGCGGAGAATGTTAATTTTTTGATCGGGAAAAAGGTGGACGGCATTATTGCGCTTCCGGTTTCCACGAAGACGGATTGCCTGAAAGCGGCGAGGAAGGCGAAAATACCGGTGGTGTTGATCGACAGGCCCTCGGAAGACGCCTCTTTTGACTGTGTCCGGATCGACAATCGAAGAGCGGCGGCACAGGCGGTGAGATTTCTGCTGCAAAACGGTCATAGAAGGATCGGGATCATCTGTTCTCACTCGGAGTATACCGGTGAGGAGCGCTATAAAGGATATGGAGATGCGCTGCGGGAGGCGGGGGCGGAACCGCAGGAGGGGCTCTGTGCGGCGGGCACGCATTCCATCGAATTCGGGTTTGAGGGGATGGGCAGACTGCTGTCTCTGAAGGAGCGGCCCACCGCGGTGTTTATGACAAATTATGAGCTGGCGCTGGGGGCGGTGATGGCGCTTAACAGGACAAAACTTCATTGCCCGGAAGATATTTCGCTGATGGGATTCGACGACCTGATCATGTCCCATGTGATCCATCCCAGACTGCACATGGTGGTACAGCCGATGAAGGAGATGGGGGAAAAGGCGGTGGAGCTGCTCCTGGAACGTATCGGGAGCGGACAGCGGGAGATGGCGATGGAGATCGTGCTGGGGACCCGCGTCAGCGAGGGGGATTCCGTCGCAAAGTTGGGGGAGAAATAGCGAAACGTTTAGCCTGATGGAGGGTGGTATGAGTAAATTGTTGTTGGGGATCGATATAGGGACTTCGGCCTGCAAGGTGGCAGTCTTTGATGAGGAGGGACGGGTTCTGGCGCAGGCGAACAGGGACTATCCGGTGTACTATCCGAAGAGCGGATGGGCGGAGCAGGATCCGGAAGAGTGGTGGGATGCGATCTGCCGGGGGATCCGCAGCGTACTGGAAGCGGAGGAAGTGTCGGCGGAGGAAATTTGCGGCATCGGTGTGGACGGTCAGAGCTGGTCGGCGATCCCGGTGGACCGGGAAGGCAGAGTGCTGGACCGGACGCCGATCTGGATGGATACGAGAGCCAGGGAAATCTGCGGGAGGATAAAAAAGGAATCTTTTGCGGACGAGCTCTTTGAGGCGGCGGGAAATGAGTTTCTTCCCTCCTACTCCACACCGAAGATGCTGTGGTTTAAACAGGAGAGGCCGGATATTTTTCAAAAGACTTACCGATTCCTGCAGAGCAACAGTTATATTGCCTATCGGCTTACTGACCAGATGAGTCAAGATTATTCCCAGGGTTACGGAATCCATTTTTTTGACATGAATCGTCTTACATACCGGGAGGAGCTGGCGAATAAGCTTGGACTTACACAGGAACTGGTCCCGCCGTTGTCCGGCTGTGATGAGATCATCGGAGAAGTGACGGAGGAGGCGGCGAAGATCACGGGCCTGAGGGCGGGAACGCCGGTGGTGGCAGGAGGACTTGACGCCGCATGCGGGACGCTGGGAGCGGGCGTATACCAGGCGGGTCAAACGCAGGAGCAGGGCGGCCAGGCGGGCGGAATGAGCATCTGTACCGACAGGGCGCTGGCACACAGAAAACTGATTCTGGGAACGCACGTGGTTCCCGGCCGGTGGCTTTTGCAGGGGGGGACCGTGGGAGGCGGCGGTGTGTTAAAGTGGTTCAGACAGGAGCTGGGGAAGGGGATGAGCTTTGATGAACTGACCGCGGAGGCCGAAAACGTGTCGGCAGGAGCGGAGGGGGTTCTGTTTCTTCCCTACATGGCGGGGGAGCGTTCACCGATCTGGAATCCGGATGCGAAAGGGGTTTTCTACGGACTCTCCTATGACAAGACGAGAGGCCATATGATCCGGGCTCTGCTGGAGGGCGTTGCCTTTTCCCTGGAACACAATCTAAGGACGGCGGAGGAGACGGGCGCCTGCGTGGATGTGATGAACGCCATGGGCGGTTCCGCCAATTCGCTGCTCTGGACGCAGATCAAGGCGGATGTGACGGGAAAGACCATACAGGTGCCGGCTTCCGATACGGCGACGACCCTTGGGGCGGCTCTGTTGGCCGGTGTCGGCTGCGGAGTCTACAGGGATTATGAGGAGGCGGTAAACCGCACCATCCGCATCACAAGAGTGCAGAAGCCGGACAGAGAGCGGCATGAGATATACGGTCATTGTATGGAAAAGTATTTGAAATTATCGAAAAAAATGCAGGAGATACAGGAGGCGCTATGAAAGCAGGAGTTGTTCACGCAAAAAATGATATTCGATATGAGGAGATTCCGAAACCGGGGGCGGAGCCGGGAAAAGTGGTGGTGAAGGTGAAGTACACCGGTATCTGCGGTTCGGACATCCCCAGGGTAAACGGGGACGCCTGCCACTATTTTCCAAACGTGCTGGGACATGAATTTTCCGGTACGGTGGCCGAAACAGGGGAGGACGTGACGAGCGTAAAACCCGGAGACAGAGTGGCGGGGGTGCCGCTTGTGCCCTGTATGAAGTGTGAGGACTGTCAGAAGGGGAATTATTCCCTCTGCAAGCACTACAGTTTTATCGGTTCCAGGGAGTTCGGCAGCTTCGCGGAGTATGTGTCCGTTCCGGAGAGATGTGTTGTAAAGTTTGACGACTCGGTGAGTTTTGAGATGGGCGCTTTCTTTGAGCCTGCCACTGTGGCGCTGCATGGGCTGCGCAGACTGGACTACAAGGGGGGCAAGACCGTAGCGATTCTGGGCGGCGGCACGATCGGTATGCTGACGATGCAGTGGGCGAAAATATACGGGGCAAGGCAGGTCGTGGTGTTCGATATCGTGCAGGAGAGACTTGAGCTCGCAAAGAGACTGGGGGCGGACGCGGTCGTCGACTCCGGCCGGGCAGACTATATGGAGCAGGTGAAAGAACTGACGGAGGGCCGCGGATTCGATTATATTTATGAGACGGCCGGCAACACCGTCACGATGAAGATGGCGTTTCGGCTGGCAGCGAACAAAGCGCAGGTATGTTTTATCGGAACGCCCACAAGGGAACTCTCCTTCAGCGTGGAGGAGTGGGAGAACATCAACCGCAGGGAGTTTACTCTGACCGGTTCCTGGATGAGTTATTCGGCTCCGTTTCCGGGGGAGGAATGGGAGCTCGCGGCGCATTTCTTTCAGACAGGGGAGTTGAAATTTGACGATTCTTTTATCTATAAGAAGATTCCGCTCTCACAGATCGACACGGCGTTCGAGATGTACAAAACGCCGGGGCAGGTGAAGGGAAAGATACTGATCGACAGCGAAGCATAAGAAAAAATAAAAAAGAAAGAGAAGAGGAGAAAGTATTATGGCAGTAAAAGTTCCACAGATCACATTAAACACGGGAGACAAGGTTCCCTGTATCGGCATGGGCACGTTCGGCTCCGACCGGTTTAGCGCGGAGCAGGTTTCGACGGCGGTGGCGGGAGCGATCCGGGCAGGCTACCGGATGTTCGACTGTGCGGCGTGTTACGGCAATGAGGACCAGATTGGAGAGGTGTTTGAGGAGGCGTTCAAGGAAGGCGTTGTGGAGAGAAAAGACCTCTATATTATGACAAAAGTATGGAATGATATGCACAGAGAGGTGGAGAAATCCTGCAGAAAGAGCATTGAGGATCTGAAGTGTGATTATATCGATCTGTTCTTTATCCACTGGCCGTTCCCGAATTATCATGCGCCGCACTGCACGGTGGATTCCAGAAATCCGGATTCCAGGCCTTTCTCCGTGGCGGAATTTATGGATACCTACAGACAGTGCGAAGAGCTGGTGAGAAAAGGACTGATCCGTCATATCGGTATCTCCAATATGACGATCCCGAAGTTAAATGCGGTGATCGACAAGTTTGAGATCAAGCCCGTGGCATGCGAACTGGAGCTTCACCCCTGCTTCCAGCAGCAGGAGCTGTTCGACTATCTGAAAGCTCATGATATCCAGCCTATCGGCTTTATGCCTCTTGGTTCGCCCCAGAGACCGGAGCGCGATATGGAGCCGGATGATATCGCGGATATGCAGGTGCCGGAATTCAGGGAGATAGCGAAAGCGCACGGCGTGCATCCCGCGATCATCGCTCTGAAATGGGCCGTGCAGAGAGGCCAGATCCCGATTCCGTTCTCCATTCACGAGATGGAGTACACGAGCAATCTGGAATCCACGGTGACGGAACCGCTGACAGAGGAAGAGATGAAAGTGATCGCGATGCTGGAGAAAAATAACCGTCTGGTAAAAGGGCAGGTGTTCCTCTGGGAGGGCGCGACCGACTGGCACGATCTCTGGGATGAGGACGGTGTGATCGTGGACTGCCCGGATGCGCAGTAAAACAGAAAGCAGGAGGATTTGGCAGATGATAACGACGGTCACGCTGAATGCGTCCATTGATAAAGCCTATCACATGGAATGCAGTATAGAGAACGGGACGGTGATGCGGGTAAAGTCCGTACATAATTCCGCCGGAGGCAAGGGACTGAATGTGGCGAGGATCGTGCACTTATGCGGGGAGGAAGTTCTTGCAACAGGGCTTGTAGGCGGTTATAATGGGAAGTATCTGGAAGCAATGCTGACGGAGGACGGAATCGCCCATGACTTTGTGCACATCGACGGGGAGACCAGAAGCTGCATCAATATTCTGGATGAGAAATTTGGATCCACCGAGTACCTGGAGCCGGGCTGTCATGTGACGGACCAGGAGACGCGTAAGTTTCTCGAGAGATTTCCGGAGATCATAGAGGGCAGCGCAGTGATAACCATGTCCGGCAGTGTGCCCGCCGGTGTGCCGCAGGACATTTACAGGGATATGATAATGGCGGCGAAGAAAGCCGGGAAACAGGTCATTCTGGATACCAGCGGCAGTCTGCTGGAGAGCGGGATGGAGGCGAAGCCCACCGTGGTGAAGCCAAACCGGGATGAGTTGGAAGCGCTGTTCCATACGAAAATAAACGGACGGAAAGATGTTCTGGAAAAGGCGAAAGAGATTCAGAGAAGAGGAGTTCCCTTTGTGGTGATCTCCCTCGGCGGCGACGGCGCTTTGATGGTATGTGAGGACGGTGCTTTCCAGGGGATCCCGCCGAAAATAGAGGCGGTGAACACCGTGGGATGCGGCGACTCCATGGTCGGAGCCATGGCGGTGGGGTTTGTCAGGAAATGGGAGCCAAAGAAAGTTCTGCGGTATGCGGTGGCGGTGGCCAGCGCGAATGCCCTCTCCCCGAACACGGGAGACTTTGAGAGAGAGACCAGTGAGCAGTTGTTTCAGAGAGTAGAAGTGATCAGACTATAAGAAAGAAGGAAGAGAGTATGCCGTTAGTTACAACAAAGCAGTTATTGATGGACGCACAGAAGGGCGGTTACGCGGTGGGCGCCTTCAATGTGGAAAACATGGAGATGGTGATGGCGGTGGTAAAGGCCGCGGAGAAGATGAATGCGCCGGCCATTTTGCAGACTACGCCATCCACGATCAAATATGCAGGTATTGACATGTACTATGCCAATGTGAAAGCGGCGGCCAGGCGGGCGAAAGTGCCCGTGGCGCTTCACCTGGATCACGGCAGCAGTTTTGCGCTGGCGATGCAGGCTTTGCGCGTGGGATATACCTCGATTATGATCGACGGATCCAAGGAGGCGTTCGAGGATAATATCGCTCTGAGCAGGAGAGTGGTGGATGCCTGCGGCGCGTCCGATATTCCGGTGGAAGCGGAGCTCGGCAAAGTGGGCGGAAAAGAGGATGACCTGGAGTGCAATGATCCGGGCTATACGGACCCGGAGGACGCGGTGCGCTTTGTGGAGGAGACGGGAATCGATTCCCTGGCGGTGGCCATCGGCACGGCCCACGGCATCTATAAAGGTGAGCCGAAACTGGATCTGGAGAGACTGTCCGAGATCCGGGCGAAAGTGTCGATTCCGCTGGTGCTCCACGGCGCCTCCGGCGTGCCCGATGAGACGGTGCGGGAGTGCATCAGGAGGGGCATCTGCAAGGTGAATTTCGCGACGGAGCTGCGGATCGCCTACAGCGACGGCGTGAAGGCTTACCTGAAAGAGAATCCTGACGCCTTTGACCCGAAGAAGTACGGCGCTGTCGGCATGGATCGCGTGACGGATCTGGTGTGTGAGAAGATCAAACTCTGCGGAAGTGAGGGGAAGGCCTGATATTGTCTGCATTAAGTGATAAAATCGCCATAGAGCAAAAAGAGCTCTATGGCGATTTTTGCGGGGCGGACGCGGAGGGCTGAAGGTGGAAAAGTATTGAGGATACAGATGTTCAGAATATGCGGCAAAAGTCGAAAGAAAGTCTTGTAAAATCATTGGATTTTTGATAGAGTATTAATAAATCACACGGATTCTTCCAGTGTAAATTTTATATCATTACTGACAGATCTTGTTTTAGTCTGAATTTCAGGAGATTATTCCAACAAAAAATTTGTAAGTGAGCATGGACAGATATAGTTTATTTTGCGGGTATGTTCCGGAAAGTCGTTTTGCAGTTTCCGGATGATGAAGTCTGTCTCTGGGCTGTGCCGGAAAGGAAAAGGGATTGAGGATGACAGAAGAAAAAAGAAGGAAAGAGAGGAAGAGGGGAAATAACGCACGCTACCGCGACAGCTCCGGTAAGACGATTTTCGGGGATCCGGTACTCTGCTCCCAGTTTTTGAGAAACTATGTGGATATTCCGATTTTGAAAGATGTGAAGCCGGAGGATATCGAGGATGTGAGCGAGAGGTATGTCCATCTGTTCACGGAGGAGAGAAATTCGGATATAGTAAAGAAAGTACATCTCGAAAATAATTCTTTTTTTATGGTATCGCTTATTGAACATAAGTCGGATGTCGATTATAATGTGATTATGCAGGTGTTTCGGTATATCACTTTTATCTGGGAAGACTATGAGAAAGAACAGGAAAAATTGCATGCCGGAATCAGCAAAACGGAAGGATTTCGGTATCCGCCGGTTCTGCCGGTCATCTTTTATGATGGCGCGGAGAACTGGACGGCGACGGTTCGGCTGCATGACAGAGTGCTTCTCAGCGATATATTGGGGAAGTACATACCGGATTATCACTGTCTCCTGATACAGTTAAATGAGTACAGCAATGAGGAGCTGATGAAGAAGAGAGATGAGCTTTCCATACTCATGCTGATCGATAAGCTGAAAAGTGCCGGGGACTATGCAAGGCTCAACGAGGAGATGGAGGAGGACTATCTGAAAATCGTTTTGGATGGTTCTCCGGAGTACCTGTTGAAATTGATGTCGGAGATAGTGGAAACATTTTTATCCAAGCTGAATATTCCACAGGAAGAAGTGGACGTATTTGCCGGAAAGATAAAGGAGCGGAAAATGGGGGAACTGTTTAAACATTTTGAAGGCTGGGATGTGCAGGCGTTGAGGAGAGAGGCAAAGGAAGCAAAAGAAGAAGCAAAAGAAGAAGGAATCTGCAAACTGCTTAAAGGCATTAAAAAATATCACGCATCCAGGGAAGAGGCAGTCAATGAGATTATGGAAGCTTATGAGCTTACGAGGGAAAGTGCGGAAGAAAAGATGCGATTATATTGGTAGGGTAAATCGATCAGGGATGGTTTGAATAGAAAAGTTATTGTAAAAGATTTCCGCAAACCATTGACATTTCCTCGAACCGGTGCTAAGATATCAAAGTGCGACGCAGGCCATATAAATATTTATGGCAGAATCGCATAAAAACAAGCAGAGTATCCACTCTCACCCTGCGGCTTCGCTGGCAGGCGTTCAGAATTTTGATTTTCATGGTTTGGCGCGGGAGCGCCGGATCTGTTGGGAAGCTTAATTTAAGTGGATAGTGCTGCTGTCCACTTTTTTGCGTGTAGAGAAAAGAAAAATCGTTGGGCGGGCTTGTGCCTGCTTATCAGATCAAGGGGGAGGGAAGAACCATTAGCGATTATTTCATTAACGAACAGATTAGAGACAGAGAAGTGCGTGTCATAGGTGAGGATGGACAACAGCTCGGCGTTATGTCATCCAGAGATGCCATGAAACTGGCGGAAGAGGCCGGTGTGGATCTGGTAAAGATTGCACCTACGGCAAAGCCTCCGGTCTGCAGAATTGTTGATTATGGAAAGTTCAGGTATGAGCAGACCAGAAAAGAAAAGGATGCTAAGAAGAAGCAGAAGACTACGGAAGTAAAGGAACTGCGGCTATCTCCCAATATCGATACGAACGACCTGAATACCAAGGTCAATGCGGCCAGGAAGTTCCTGAGCAAGGGCGATAAGGTGAAGATTACCCTGCGTTTCAGGGGACGTGAAATGGCGCATATGAATAACAGCAAGCACATTCTTGACGATTTCGCTCAGGCACTTGCGGATATCGCGGTAATTGACAGAGCACCTAAGGTGGAAGGACGGAGCATGACCATGTTTTTGACACAGAAACGGTAGCTTTCGTCTATGGAAAATAAAGAGAAAGTACAGGAGGAATGAATTATGCCAAAAATGAAAACAAGCAGAGCGGCTGCAAAGCGTTTCAAAGCAACCGGGACAGGGAAACTGAAAAGAAATAAAGCTTATAAGCGCCATATCTTAACCAAGAAGAGCACTAAGACAAAGAGAAACTTAAGAAAAGCAGCGATGACAGACGCAACAAATGTAAAGAATATGAAGAAGATTCTGCCTTATCTGTAAGATGGGGAGAGAATGGTAAGAAGATCGGTTAGGAGGATAAAAGAATGGCAAGAGTAAAGGGCGGCATGAACGCCAGGAAAAAACATAACAGAGTATTAAAGCTTGCAAAGGGTTACAGGGGCGCGAGGTCCAAACAGTACAGAATCGCAAAACAGTCCGTTATGCGTGCGCTGGCGAGCTCTTACGCAGGAAGAAAAGAGAGAAAGCGCCAGTTCAGACAGCTGTGGATCGCTCGTATCAACGCGGCAGCGAGAATGAACGGTTTATCATACAGCAAATTTATGCACGGCCTGAAACTGGCTGAGGTAGAGATCAACAGAAAGATGTTGGCTGAGCTTGCGGTTAACGACGCGGAAGGTTTTGCGTCCCTGGCTGAGCTTGCAAAGAGCAAACTGTAAAAAGAGAAAGAGAAAATCGAGTGGTCTGCCACTCGATTTTACTTTTATCCGAGTATCAGAAAAGCGGGAAAGGTGGAAACGAAAATGGGAGTTTTAGGAGAATTAGAGCCGAAAGCGGTGTTCCGGTTTTTTGAGGAGATCTGCAATATTCCGCACGGCTCCGGAAATGTGGAGAAAATCAGCGATTATCTGGTTTCCTTTGCGAGGGAGAGAGGGCTTTATTGCAGACAGGATGAAATGAAGAATGTGATCATTTCCAAGGACGCTGCGCCGGGATACGAAAAGATGGAGGGCATTATCCTGCAGGGGCATATGGATATGGTGGCCGTAAAGAAGCCGGAATGTGGGATCGATATGAAGAAGGAACCGTTGAAGCTGAAGGTGGAGGGCGATTATATCTGCGCGGAGGGCACAAGCCTCGGAGGGGACGACGGGATCGCGATAGCCTATGCGTTAGCGATTCTGGACGACGACAGTCTGCCCCACCCCCATCTGGATGTGGTGATCACGGTGGATGAGGAAGTGGGAATGGACGGCGCTAAGGCGCTGGATCTGTCGGATGTGAAAGGGACGAGACTGTTGAATCTGGATTCCGAGGACGAAGGATATTTTCTGGCGGGCTGTGCGGGCGGCGCCAGCGTGCGGCATATCCTGCCGGTGACATGGGAAGAGAGAGAGGGAACTCTCTATACCTGTAAGATCGGAGGACTTTTGGGCGGACACTCCGGCGGAGAGATACACAGGGAGAAAGGAAACGCCAACGCTCTGGCCGGAAGACTTCTGCAGACAGTCCATGCCGTGACGGATGCCGGGATCTGCGGGGTGGAAGGCGGCCTGGCGGATAATGCGATCTCCAGGGAGTGCACGCTTCAACTTGTGGTTTCCGAAAAAGAGGAGGAGTTTGAGCAGGCCGTGAGGAGATTGGAAAAGGTGCTGCAGTCCGAGCTCTCCACAAAGGATCCGGGCGTGAAAGTTGAGATGACCAGGGGGGATGCCGTCCGGACAAGATGTGTGGACAGCGTTTCGGAGGAAAGGATAAGAAAGCTGCTGCTTATCATGCCAAATGGGGTGCAGGCGATGAGCGCGGATATGCCGGGGCTGGTGCAGACTTCATTGAACAACGGAATCATGAAACTGGGGGAAAAGGAATTTACCGTCATCACCTCCGTCAGAAGCTCTGTCGCCAGCGAGAAAGAGGCGCTGATCACCAGAATTTCCGCGCTGACAGATACGCTCGGCGGGTCTGTGAACGTAACCGGCGAATACCCCGGCTGGACCTACAAAAAGGAATCGGCTCTCCGGGATCTGTGCGTAAAAGTGTACGAGAAAATGTACGGAAAGAAGCCGGTGATCCAGGCGATCCATGCGGGTCTGGAGTGCGGCATTCTGCTGGAAAAGCGCCCGGATCTGGACTGTATTTCGCTGGGGCCTGATATGAAAGATATCCATACAACGGAAGAAAAACTGAGTATCTCCTCCGCCGGACGGGTATTTGAGTATGTGTGCGCGGTGTTGGCGGAAAAGTAAAAATGCACTTGTGAGGCAGGACAAGTTTTGATAAGATAGTGTTATATAAGGTAAAAGAAGGAGGGTTACACATGTTAAAAGGGATTCCCAATATTATTTCACCGGAATTGCTGAAGGTTTTGGATGAGATGGGGCATACGGACGAGATCACGATCGCAGACGGCAACTTCCCCGGACATACCTACGGCAAAAAGGTGATCCGGCTGGACGGGCACGGCGTACCGGAGATTCTGGATGCTATTTTGCAGCTGATGCCGCTTGATACGTATCCGAACGCGAAGGGCGAGGTGGATCCGCCCTGCACGCTGATGGCGGTGGAGCCGGGGGATAACGCGAAGACACCGATCTGGGACGAGTATAAGGCGATCGTAAAGAAATACGACGACAGGGGCGCGGACTGTTTCCAGGAGATCAACAAGTGGGATTTCTACAGACAGACGCAGGAGAAATCCACCTGTGTCATCATGTCCACCGAGACGGCCATCTACGCGAATGTTATTCTCAGAAAGGGCGTTGTGGTTCCGGAATAGAGAGCGGAGACTTGAAGTTTTGAAGAAAGCGGGTAAACTCCCCCGGCGCAGGAAATGTGCAGGGGGAGTTTTTGAGAAATGTTCACGGATGTCCGGAGAGAGATCCGCGGAACAGGAACGGAGAGCAGTTGTTATGCATATGGCGGATGCGTTGGTGGTGCCTGCGGTGGCGGGCGCTATGTATGTCGCTTCGACAGCGGCGGCAGGTTATTCTATCAAAAAGGTGCGGCTGGAGAATGAACCGAAAAAGATTCCGGCGATGGGCGTGATGGGGGCTTTTGTGTTTGCGGCACAGATGATAAATTTTACCATCCCGGGAACCGGTTCCTCCGGTCATATCTGCGGGGGAATGCTGTTGACGGCGATGCTTGGACCCTGGGCGGGATTTCTGACGATGACGGGGATTCTGCTGATCCAGTGTCTGATGTTTGCGGACGGCGGTCTTCTGGCGCTGGGGTGCAATATCTGGAATATGGCGTTTTACGGCTGTTTTATCGGGGGACTTCTGATCTGGAGGCCGATGATGAAAAGCGGAGCGACAAAGAGAAAGATCACATGCGCGTCGATCGCTGCCTGTGTTTTGACGCTGCAGATGGGGGCGTTTTCGGTGACGCTGGAAACGCTTGCCTCCGGTATCACGGAGCTGCCGTTTCCCGCTTTTGTGGCCGTGATGCAGCCGATCCACCTGGCCATCGGTCTGGCGGAGGGCGCTGTCACGGCGGCGGTGCTCTGTTTTGTCCATGAGGCGAGGCCGGAGATGCTGTGGAGGTTGGAGGCGGAAAAAGAGGGAAAGTGCAGCGCTCGGAGGACTCTTGCGGTATTGACGGCGGCAGCGGCGATCCTGGCGGGGGTCGTATCTCTGGGCGCTTCCGCGCTGCCGGATGGACTGGAGTGGTCAATGGAACGGGTGGCGGGAACGGCGGAGCTCGCGGCGTCCGGCGGAGCCCATGAGACGGCGGAACGTATTCAGAGCGCGACCGCCTTGCTGCCGGACTACGCGTTTTCTTTCAGTGATTCCGCGCTGGGAACAACGGTCTCGGGACTGCTCGGCGGGGCGGTAGTCATTCTGCTCTGCGTGGCGGTCTGCTGGGCCATTAGATTTTTCAGGGGAGAGAAGCGACAGTCATGACGGGACCGGGACGGGCGATTCGTGAAATACATAGTCTGGAGGATCTGGCGGAGCGGGGGACATTTCTCTGCAGGATCCATCCTCTCGCCAATGTGCTGGTGACGATCTGGTATCTGATCCTTGTCATGAGTTTCGGGAAGTACGATATCGAGGGACTTTGGGGGATGAGCATCTATCCGGTCATTCTCATGATACTGGGGGATATTTCTGCCGGGGAGGCGATTCGCAGGATGCGCCCGATTCTGCTCATGGTGTGTCTGGTCGGTCTGGCGAACCCTCTGTTTGACAGGGAACTCCTGGGGACTTTCGGGGGGATGAAAATAACGTCCGGGATGCTGTCCATGGTGACACTGTTTTTCAAGACGGTATTCGCTGTGGCCGCCGCCTATATTCTGATGGCGACAACGACGATGGAACAGATCTGTTATGCGCTGCGAAAGCTTCATGTACCGCAGATTTTGGTGACGGTACTGCTCCTCATTTACCGGTATCTTGTGATGATGTTAAAGGAGGCGGACAGGATCATGCAGGCTTATCGCCTGCGGGCTCCCGGGGAGAGAGGCATCCGGAAAGACGCCTGGGGTCCTCTGGCAGGGCAGATGCTGCTTCGCAGTATGGACAGGGCGCAGGCGGTGTACGAGAGCATGACTCTGCGGGGATTCCGGGGCGAATTTTTTTTGCGGGGCAGGTTCGTGCCTCCGCGCCGGAGCGCTTTTTACGGAATCGGATGGGCGGCGATTTTGGCCGTGTTTCGTTTCCTTCCGGTTTTCCGCATTGTGGGGAGTGTTTTTATTTCGTAGGAGCGAACGGATAGAAAGGATAAAATGGGACAGAATGTGGAACCTGTTATTGAAATAGAAGATATGCGGTTTTGCTACAGGGAGGGGAGGTATGTTCTGGACGGCGTCGATCTCTCTGTGGCAAAGGGGGAATCCGTGGGAATCATTGGCGGCAACGGCGCCGGGAAATCTACCTTTTTGAAAATTCTGGTGGGCCTTCTGCCGGATTATGAGGGGAGGATCCGGATCGAGGGATTTTTGCTGGAGAAAAAGAATTACAGTGCGATACGCCGCAGTATGGGCTATGTCTTTCAGGATTCCGACAGCCAGCTTTTTATGAACACGGTGGAGGAGGATGTGGCTTTCGGGCCGATGAATTATGGATTTTCCGAGAGGGAGGCGAAGGAGGCGGCCCTGAGGGCGCTTAAGAGGACGAACATCGCCGATCTGGCGGACAGGCATGTCTACCGTCTCTCCGGCGGGGAGAAGAAACTGGCGGCCATCGCGGGGATACTCGCCCTACAGCAGGAGGAGGAGGGGATCATTCTGATGGATGAGCCCTCCGCCTCCCTGGATCCGGCGAACAGAGAGAATCTGATCCGGGTGGTGAGGGAGTTAAAAGGCACCAGGCTGTTGGCCTCCCATGATCTCGATTTTATCTATGATACCTGCGAGCGGACGATCCTTCTCTCGGACAGAAAGATCGTTTACGACGGAGATACGAAAGAGATTCTGAGAGACAGGGAATTTCTGGAGAAAAACGGGCTGCGGCTTCCGCTGTCGTTCCGTTTTCAGCGTTAAGGAGGAGAGGGGGTTTTCGGATGGAATTGCGGGATATGCTGGAAAAAGTCAGGACGGGGGAAGTATCTGTGGGGGAGGCGGAGCGATATTTTGCGAGAAAGCCTTTTGAGGATATGGGGTATGCGAAACTGGATACCCAGAGGGAGATCCGTTCCGGCTATCCGGAGGTGGTCTACTGCAGCGGGAAGGCGGACGGACATCTGCTTCGTATTTTTGAGGCTCTGTACCGGGAGAACGGGGAAGTGCTGGGGACGAGAGCCACAAAGGAACAGTATGAGCTGGTGCGAAAGAGCATTCCGGATATCCGCTACGATGAGATATCCCGGATCTTAAAGATAGAAAGGCCGGACAGAGCGCAGGGAGGTTTGATCGCAGTCTGCACGGCGGGGACGGCGGATATTCCGGTGGCGGAGGAAGCGGCGCAGACGGCGGAATACTTTGGCAACCGGGTGGAACGGATCTATGACGTGGGCGTCAGCGGCATACACCGCCTGCTTTCGAAAGTGGACGCGATCCGATCGGCGAACTGCGTGGTGGCGGTAGCCGGTATGGAGGGAGCTCTTGCCAGCGTGATCGGCGGGCTTGTGGAGCGGCCGGTGATCGCTGTGCCCACCTCGGTGGGCTACGGTGCAAATATGGGAGGGCTGTCGGCTCTTCTCACGATGATCAATTCCTGCGCGAACGGAATTGCGGTGGTAAATATCGACAATGGGTACGGCGCCGGGTATATGGCGTCCCAGATCAACCGTCTGGCGATGCGGGGCGGGATGAAGTAAGGGGGGAGAACACACCATGAAAAAACAGAAAAATATTTTATATCTGGAGTGCGGCAGCGGGATCAGCGGCGATATGGCGGTGGCGGCACTGTTGGATCTCGGAGCGGACAGGGAAGTTCTGAAGAGGGCGTTGAGGAGCGTTCCGATCCACGGATTTCGGATAAAGATCAGCAGAGTGAAAAAGGCTGGCCTGGATGTATGCGATTTCCACGTTATTCTGGATGCGGCCCATGAGAACCACGATCATGATATGGGGTATCTGTTCGGGGGAGAGCACGAACATTCGCACGAGCATGAAC
>ERZ779632.367-NODE-367-length-27921-cov-12.767674_pt1 | contig 27921 bp, 32 predicted proteins | sample MGYA00514194_ERZ779632 | MGnify/ENA primary metagenome ERZ779632 (study PRJEB29562, sample SAMEA4376704) | mouse gut metagenome | isolation source: Cecum | study: EMG produced TPA metagenomics assembly of the A DSS colitis mouse model was used to assess the...
CTGCTCCCTACTGCTGCATCTCATATACCCATAAAACTTCAACCCTTCCATGTTATCCCTCCATAATCTGCTTTTTCGACAACCATACAACAAACTCATATATCTCCATTTCCATACGAATACTGTTGCTAAAAACAGGATAGTCCTTCCCTGTCATTTCCTCTAACACCCATACTGAAAACTGATAAAACAATGCTTTTGCTTCTGCAACAGGAGTTAAAGCTGCTACCAGGCATAACCTTTTTATAGTATTCTGGTAATTTCCACACTCAAAAACGACTTGCCTTTTTCTTTCCAAAAGTCCTGCCTGCTCCAATTTCAGTAAAGCCCTAATTACAATCGCATCACTCTTAGATAATGCCGCCATCTGCTCTCTTATAGGAAATCTTGTATAAAGATATCCATTGTTGTCCGTTTCTTTTTCACTGACTGTTTTATCCAGCAGTCGGGCATAAAGCAATTTTGCAGTACTACTAATTTCCATATCTGTCAAAAATTTTGATATGGCATACTTGGTGGAATTTCTGTATCTGCCATAAGATACTTATGCTCCATTCATTTTCTCCTTAATCATATTTTTATTCTGCCGTTCTCCCCTGTCCGCAATGGACATGACCACTATGGTCATTACTACCTTCCTGACAGGCAACCCTTTTCGGCGCTGTGTCGTTTTCTGCTCTTGGCAGGCTCGCATTTTACGCCCGCCAGCGATAGCTGGTTATATGCCAGCCATTCCTTTTCGGCGGACTCGTCTTCGCCTGCTTCCCCGAAACAGTAACAGTAATATGGACGGTCATTCAGTTTTCTTTTCCTCATGGAATGTGTTTATTATGGCACGTTATTGACCTGTCTTCCGTATATCCGTAAATCAGGAAAAACTCCAAAAAAAGAAAAAATTCCGCGATTACGGAAATTTTATGGTATACTGGATTCAGAAACCCACTATATGCATTATTCACTTATTTAAAGGATAACTTATGAAAACGAAATTAACAATACAGGAAAAACTGAAAGATTTAAGGGTAGACCGCAGCCTTACCCTTGAACAGCTCGCAGAAGAAACAAAAATTTCCAAAACTGCACTTAATTCCTATGAAACAGACGAACTAAAAGATATTCCCCATACCGTCATTACAAAACTAGCAGAATATTATGGCGTTTCCATTGAATACCTGCTTGGACTGACTGAAAACATAAACCACACATCCGGCATTTTCAAAACTGATGACTGATTTGGAAATCTATGTTGACAGTCTTATCAACCTTCAGATACAGACCATAAATTCAGCGTTGGACGCTGTTAGGCAGCGTTTGTTTGAACAGTTTCATCCAGACAATGATGATTACTACATAAGGCTGTTAGATGCTTCACATATAGAAGATAATGATTATTTTCTAAACATCATACAGAATGATTTAAAAGCTGTCATCAGTGACATTCGTAACCACCACAGAAAAGATACAGAAAATACTGCTGACATCAATATCACTGACAAAATCAATGAAGCTTTTGATGATATAAATAATTATAACGGAAATCTGTTGGATTTGCTGATGTATTATTTTTGCAAAGAGATACGCCTTCTGTTAAGTTCACTGTCCAGTGAGGAAATGCCGACAATGCGTGCACTGTTTCAACGCTCTGGACTGCCTTTCCTCTTGAAAACAGAAAAAGCAGTGGAATGTTTTTTATAAAAACAAACTCACTGCTTTAATGCTTGTGTTATTAAGTTGCCTCTGTTACGCCAGTAGAGGCTCTCTTTTCCTGATGACAGCCTCTACTTCCTCAATTGTCTTTTTTACCATCATGCTCCGAAATCTTATATGATATGCCTATCAGGACGATATTTAACAGCTCAAGCCCACCTTTCCACTGATGAGTGCCTAACAGCTTGTCGTCCGTCAGATGCACATAATCCATGCTATTCTCATCCATGTTCATACATACCCATATCGAGAAAACACGTTTAATATCATTATAGTTTGTTTTGACAAAATCCCGTTCTTTCTGCAAGGAAACAAGGCGACTCACATAGAAAACTGCCCTGTTCAGGATATAATAGCTTATTGGTTCAAGATAATGTCAAACCAAATAAGCCCTTCGTTAACCTCTGTATTCACTCTGACAATCTGCTGCACTTATTGCTTATTTTATTTAAACCATTCCCAAAAGGTATATGCCCTTAAAATCATTATACCCCGAAAATTCTGTTAAAACAATTGAATTTTGGGCTGGCTGATTTGGCAGGGATGATTCTGCTTTCACTGAATCGCGAAATGCCTTGATTTTGCTTGATTTGTTGATGTATCAGCAAATATGCCCTTCTTGTTTTATGCACTCATAATTTTTTACTTCGATATACTCCATGAACTGTTCTGAACAGATGACCGTCCTATTTTGCCGATACGGTATTTGGCGATTGTTATATAAAGCAAAAACCAAACAAGACAATGCGCCATGAGGATCAGTATATCCTTTGCAATGATTTGTTCAGTGCCGCTTGCCAAACTCATAATGCCCTCAAAAGCTGCATTGGACGGAATAAGATTGCAGAATATCAAAGCCAAACCGTCTGCTCCCAGCAAATAGGATAACAATGGTACGGCAATAAACAGGATCAGTACTACCTTGATATAAACAACGCAAACCATAAGGTTTTCTGCAAATTCTCCTATAAACAGCCCGATCAATGCGGCTACAAATGCCGAAAGAATAATCAATGCCAACATAAAAAGCGCACTTGGGATTGATAATTGGAAACAGATACAGGCTGTAAAGACCGCGGACAGACCTCCGCAGACAAAGCCAACAAAAATTTTTTGAAGGATATACTGGCTATGTGTCATTGGTAATATTTGATTGACCAGTGCAACGCCGCTTTCCTTTTCTTCCATGATGTTCATTGCATTAAAAGTACATCCCATAAACATTGCAACAATCAGCGTCGCAGCTATAAATATGTTTTGAAATCCCTCCATTAAATCGGGACGCTCTAAAATTGTAACCATTATTTCTTCTGCGTTTTCATAATCTCTGTATAATGCAGGAAGTGTATCTGCTGTCTGCCGCCATATATCCATTTCATCACCGGACAGCATCGTTTTCATACCATCGCCGTCAGCTTCCACACCTATAAAGTTTGTAGAGGGATCATTGACAGCAGCAATCAACTCCTCCTGCGTTTTATATTCGGTTACAGCCCCATACCGTTCTAACCATGAGACTGCCCCATCAGGCAAATTGCCCTGTATTACACCAAAGTGAAATTCACTTAGCGTGGAAAAATCAATCGCTCCGATAAAATTCAGAATAAAAGCAACAACCAGCGGCAAAAGAAAAGACATGATACAAAATTTGTCTTTCCAAACACTTTTTAGCTGGTAAACCAATCCTCTCATTGTCAGCCCTCCTTTCCCATTTCTCTCCGAAACGCGATTTGAATCATGATTAATAAAACGGCAATTCCACAAGCAGCGCAAATGTAATAGACAGGGTCCTTTACAGGTGTTCCAAAATAAGCATTTTTTAATCCCATATAAATATGATAAAACGGATGCCAGCCTATCCAAGCCATTTTTATAGAGGTATTCGCTGCCAAAAATACGGGTGTGGCTGCAAAAATAGCAATTACCAGATAAGCAAGTGAAAATTGTTTGAAATCACTTAACACCATCGTACACCCAAAACCCGCCAATGCCATAATAAGGGACAAGATTGCAGTCTGTACGAATACAGCGGGTAAGATATGGATTGCATCAGCAGCCCCTATGTTGAATACCGTCATCAATGCAGCAAATATTAAGTCTGCTAACAAAAAAAGAATGATTTTCGATAAAATAAACAGGCTCTTTTTCAAGGGAAGAACAGCATGAACGCGAATAACTCCCATTTGCTTTTCTTTGAACAGCACAGAAGCAATCCCTAAAAATCCAACGGCAACAATCTCAATAAACAGCAGTTCGCAGGTTATTTCTTTCCGCTGTTTTAATTCGGGTGTATTTTCCCCTACTGTTTTCGCGGCATATCCATTGTGCGGGTACAAGAGTGAGCGTGCATAGTCAGCACGGTGCCTGTCAACCTTTTCACTCCCATAATAAAGAATGATATTGGGCGTGCCAGAACTGGCATCTATCCCTATGCTGGTTGTGTCTGTAACAAGCGCTTGATCTAATTCCTCCAGTGATGTTACAGGATAAACCAAGTCAGACGCCTGCGGCTGCGTACCTTGTGGATCATACAAATATACATGGTACATTTCAGCTTTCATAAACTTTATATAACCGAAGTGAATAAACAATGTGTAAAGGAAAAGAGAACCCGCCGCAAGCAGAAAAAATTTTCCGGCTATCATCATTTGACAGTCTTTTTTGAATAGAGAGATAAAATTTTTCCACATTAAGACAGCCCCCTCCCCGTATATTGAATAAACAGCTCCTCTAAAGTCGGCTCTTCCGAATGGATGCTTTGATTGCTGTTTTTCTCTTTCAGCTTTTTGGGCGTGTCTAATGCTGCAATATTCCCATTTGTAATAAAAGCTACCCTGTCACATAACAAATCGGCATCCAGCATATTATGCGTGGTCAAAAATACTGTAGTACCTTTCCCTCGTTCTTCCGCTATAATCTTTCGGAACAAAACTGCGCCGGACGGGTCAAGTCCGCTGGTCGGTTCGTCCAAAAATAACAGTTTCGGATTGTTTATAAGCACTCGTGCCATACTTACGCGCTGCCGCATACCTTTTGAGTAAGAAGAAACTGGTTTTCTAAGGAAATCACGCTGAAATTCCAACGCTTCCAGTAATTCTTCCATATCCCGCAATTGCTCTGCGGGATAAAATGAGGAAAAATATTTGAGGTTATCAACAGCACTCAAATTGGAATAGAGATAGGGAAACTCAAATAAAACCCCTATTTTTTGAAAAAAGTCCTGTGTATGCGCTGTAGCAATATCTTTTCCAAATAGTGACACTTTACCGCCGTATCCTTTCAAAATCCCTGTCAGGATTTTTTGCGTTGTGGATTTGCCGGAACCATTCGGCCCTAAAAATCCAAAGATTTCTCCGTCCTCTACTGTAAAATCCAAGCCGTGCAGGGCTTGCTTATCCTTTCCATAAGAAAACGTCAGATTTTTAACTTCAATCATTCATCATTCCCCCATTGTCCTTTGATGATATGATTTTAAGAATATGATGTGAAACTGGTGTGAGGTTGATGTGAAGCTGGTGTGAAATAAATAAGGTCTTATTTTACTGTAGGAATGGAAAAATAAAATTGAACACCATCTGTGAGATTTTTTACGCCATACTTCAAATTCTGCATAGACAGAACCTGCGCAACAATCGCAAGTCCCAGCCCGGAACCTCTGTATGCTGAACGATTATCCCGGTAAAATTTTTCCCAGATCTTCTTTAAGTTTTCTTCTGGGATAAGACAGCCTTGATTGTATACGGAAAAATGCAGTTCTCCGTTTTTATCTATAAGACATACTTTCAAGATCCCTCCCGGTTGTACATTTTTTTTGGCATTGATCATGAGATTGTTTAAGACTTGCTCCATTCGAAACCTGTCTGCGTGAACAAACACTTTTATGTCGGGAAGTTCGTATTGCAATTCAAAATGAACATCTGGCGTATCAATCAATAAGCGTCCGGCGACTGTTTCTACAAGTTCAACAAAGTCAAAGCGTTCGGGGGAAAGCTGAACAGCCCCGGTTTCTAATGCAGACAAATCTAATAGTGTCGTAATCAGATCATTCATTCGTTCTGTTTCCGAGATGATTATTGCTGCATATCTTTGCTTTTTTATTTCATCTTCTTCATCTTGAACCCCCTCCGCATAGGCTCTTATGATCCCCAAAGGGGTTTTCATTTCATGGGATAAACTGTCTACTAATTCTTTGCGCTCTGCCAACAGGATGCGTTCCTGCTCGACATCTTTTTCAAGCTGGCTATTTGCCCGCTCTAACTTTATAAGCGCTTTTTGTAAATTTTCAGCCATGACATTAAGATTTTTAGAAAGCCGACCAAATTCATCATTTGTCATAACATCACACGGAGAAGAAAAATCTAAATCAGCCATTCTTTTTGCTGCCTGTTCTAATTGAGCAATCGGTTTGGAAATAAAGCAGCTCATTAAAAAATCAACAGCAAAAATCAACAGCACCACAAAAGCAATCCAAACATAAAGTGAAATATTGGGCGAAAATGGTAATTTTGCCGAGAGTATATACGAAATAATTAGAACAGCACCGATCACTTTAGATGTTAAAAGTATTTTTTTCTGTATTTTCATACTGTCACCTCGAATTTATAGCCGGAGCGGATCAGCGTTACAATATGTTTCCCCTCGCTTCCCAATTTTTGCCGCAATGTTTTGATATGGGTATCTACAGTACGGGTAGTTCCCTCAAAATCATATCCCCAAATTCTGTTCAGCAATTGTTCACGGGTAAAAACTTGTCCGGGGTTCCTCATAAAAAAATAAAGCAGTTCGTATTCTTTGTGCGTAAGGCTGATTTCCTGCCCATCTAAAAACACTTTGTGTGAGGACGGCATAACGGAAATTTTTCCTGCACTCAATAGTTCTAATGGTTCAGAGGTAGAACGGCGCAGAAGCGCATTCACTTTAGCCAGTAAGACTTTTGGACTAAAAGGTTTTGTCGTGTAATCGTCAGCGCCATATTCATACCCTTTTAATTTGTCGCTTTCTTCGCTTTTTGCTGTCAGCATGATAACAGGCATATTGCTCATTTCCCGTGCCATTTTGCAAACAGTAAACCCGTCTATGTGGGGCATCATAATATCCAGTATCATCAAATCCATTGGATTGTTTTTTAAGATCATTAACGCCTCTATTCCGTCGTCAGCAGTAAAGCAGGTATGCCCGCCCTTTTTGATATACTCGGCAATAATATCCTGCATATTTTTTTCATCTTCTACAATTAAAATGTTCGCCATGAAACCGTTCCTTTCAATTCCAAATGTAATATCATTTTCCATTGTCTTAGTTGTCAAAAAGAGAATAGGACAGTCATAATATCCAGTATCATCAAATCGTATCTGTTCAGATGATCCAGCGGAACCTGTGCAGCAGACGTATAGACCATAACGAAATGTCCGTCTTTTTGCAGCCCATTTTTTACAAGCTCTAACTATAAGTTTTGATTTATCAGTTTGCACCGGGAAAAATTATACCATGTTCAATTATGAAAAGCAATCTCCGTTCTAAGTCCGTTCCAAATGCTATAAAAGTCATAGTCACCGGTATTTCTCTTGACAGCTGCCTTGTTCTGTCTTATGCTGTACTCGTTAACATTTCGCGGCAACAGCTAAACATTTCACTGCAATTCAATTGATTTGATGTTTATGACAGGCTATAATAAAATATCAGTCTATCGCAGCGGCAATTCCTAAGCTTTTACCACTGACAAGATCATGGCAAGGAGGTGGCGCATTGATCCGTATTGCAATCTGTGATGATGAAAAACACATGTCCGATCATATAAAGGCTTTTGTATACGATTTTTTCCATAAAAAGAACAGGGAGATTCATCTGCGGACATTTTTAAGCGGCGAGGAGCTGCTGCATTACAACGGACAGATCGACATCCTGTTTCTGGATATCCAGATGAAGGGCATGGACGGTATGGAAACGGCAAGGAAGCTGAGGGTGGATCAGTTTCGGGGTTTTTTGATCTTCATCACAGTACTGAAAGAGATGGTATTTCAGTCTTTCGAAGTGCAGGCCTACGATTATCTGGTCAAACCGATAGATAAAAAACAGTTTGAAAGGACGATGGAGCGCCTTTACGCTTCTATGCAAAACGCCAGCGAAGACAGCCTGCTGGTGCAAAAGGGATATGAGGGGTGCATCATCCCAAAGGATGCCATTGTGTTCTGTGAGATCATAGACCGGAAAATATATCTGAATCTGACTTCTGGCGAGGTTGTTGATTATTATGAACGGCTCGAACACTTAGAAACAAAGCTGGACAGTCATTTTTTCCGGTGTCACAGGAGCTATCTCATCAACCTGAAACATTTAAAAGGATACAAAAATGGAACTGCCTATATGGATGACGGCAAAGAGGTTCCCGTATCGCGGCTGCGGAGCAGGGAGCTTTCCGATGTTGTTTTGCAGTATATGAAGAATTTGTAAGTTTTTTACATATGGGAGCAGGTAACATGGCTGAGTATTTAGATTTTTTCAATATATATATTATGGGCGTGATTGAGATATCTTTTCAGGTTTTCTTTCTGGCAAAAATCCTGAAAAAGAAAATATGGCCTCCTTTTTATTTCCTGTTTGGAGCAGGTGCGGTGATTGCAGGTGCGTTTATTCCAAACAGCACGCTTGTTGGCTTTGTGGTGTTTGTCTTATTGATTTCCATATGCGGGACTTTTGTCTGTCATGCGAATTTTAAGCTTTCCCTTCTGTATGCGACTCTGACAACGGAAATCTTGCTGCTCTGCAACGGAATCGTGAGCTCGCTGATGAGCCTTCCATACCCATGGCTGCCCGCTTTTTTCCATGAGCCCGGCAATATCGCAGCCATGCTGATCTGCGAGGCGGCGTCCTTTTTTCTGAGCGGGTTTTGCTATTATATCGTATACCGCTATTTTTCTCGGGATGATCTTTATCCCGTAGACGATTTTGATACCACAATGGGAATACAGCAGATGTTTCTGATTTTTGTTCCGATCCTGATGATATTTATTATGAGTAACTATATCGGTGCGATTGAATATGATTTTCAGTTTGAGATCTTGGTGGACAAAGGACCTGCGACACATTTTTTCAGTCATGGGCAGATGCTGGTCATGTATTTTCTGGGACTTGCCAGCCTGTTCTGCATCCTATTCTCTTATAAGAAATTACAGCAGAATTTCCGCCTCAGCAATAAAATCTCACTGTTGGAGCAGCAGGAACATTCCCTGAACCAGTATGTGGAGGAAGCGAAGGCTCGTTATGACAGGACAACGTCCTTCCGCCATGATATCAGGAATCATATCGCGGTGGTAAAAAAGCTTTTGCAGTGCGGGAAACTAGAGGAGGCCGTAAGCTATATGGAGGATCTGGACGATATGGCGGAAAAAATGTCATTTCCGTGCAGCACCAACAACCCAGTAGTAGATATTTTGGTAGGAAACAAACTGGGGATTGCAAAAGGCATGGGGATAGATGTGGACTGTTCCCTCCTTCTGCCATACCCCTGTGGTTTGCGGGACATTGATATCTGCATTGTTCTGTCAAATGCGCTGGATAATGCCATTCAGGCAGTAAAAAGCTTGGATGCCGGTACAGAAAAATATATCCGGGTGTCCGGGCGGATTCAGGGAGATTTCCTTATGATGGAAATCGAGAACAGTTTCCATGGAAAAAGGGCATTCAAAAAAGGAACCGGTCTGTTGAATATAAATGCGGTGGCTGAAAAATATGGCGGTGCCATGAGTATAGAAACACAGGAGAATGTATTTGTTCTCCATGTGCTGCTGATCATTCCACAGCAGCCAGCTGGAAAAATGCAAAGGAGGGACCATGATGTATAAAGGATGTCAAGAAACCTCTTCTTTGTACTTCTTCAAACAGCTTGGACTGGATATCGGGATATGTCCATGCCTGCGGCATCTCCTTTGTGATAATGATTTTCTCAATCTCACTGTGAAGCTCCTCTTCAAAACGCCTGACCTCAGCAAAATACAACATTCCAAACGTCTCCTGTCCATCAAAATTATCCGCTGCGGTCACAGAATACACACATACTGGCTGAAGATCAAACTCGAGCGCTCCTGTCTCCTCATACAGTTCGCGTTTCGCGGTATCCAAGATCGCCTCTCCCGGTTCTCTGTGTCCGCCGGGAACTTCGAGTGTCTCTCTCAGCTTGTGCTTACAGAATACATAGTTTCCCTCTGTCATCGTGATAATTACCGCAAACTTGAGGAGTGCGTCATCTGCTTTCTCATAAAAATTTACTGACATATATCTTTTTCCTTTCAATTCTGTGTATTGTCTTTTTCCTATCAGCGCCCTAACCCATACAGCCCTGACACTATTTTACATATGTCCTATAAGACTGCTGCGCTGTCTCTTCGCCAAGCCCAAAGTATCTTTGCAGTTTGGCGATGATATTGTTTTCTGCTATGCCGTCCTCCGCCTTATCCTGTATAAATGCCTTGATGCCTTCAATTCTGCCCTCGTCTCTGCCTTATATATAAGATCATGATACCATAATAAGGAGGAAATCTCAAATACAAAAATCCTTAGCAGATAATTTGTTAAACTCTTTTCTTTCACACCTGCCACAGCGCAGATAGTTTTCTCTGCCTTGTCTCAATGTCATATGATTGGGACCGCTATAATGATTTTCTTCCTCACTGCCATCATCCTCCCATCCACAATTAGAACAAATATCATATTCTCCTCGTATGAAAAGCGTTTTTTCACCGCAGCATGGACATCCATATCTTTCAGGCTCGTCTCCGTATACCATCACAGTTTTTCTCAAAATCTTTGACACCTCGACTGCCAGATCTTCATTAGAATAACTACTGTAACTGTCTTCGCAAAGTAACCGAACAAGCGTATCGTATCGAGAGGACATGAGATCCGATTTCGGCTGTTCAAAGTTTAATAGTTCGTCTCTCAGGCTTGATGATAGCCGGGGAAATATTTCATCAGTTTCATCCAATCCCCATGCATTGAAAATAAGTTCTTTCCTGTATTCTGACGATATATTTTGATATTCTTTTGCAGCAATGATTTCTACTGTCCGCTTTCTATCCATGCTTCCTTCCTCCTAGAGATGTGTCCTGTTTTATGCTCCGAGCGTGCTGTCCCCTGTCAGGTACGAATGCTCCCTCTTTGTAAAGCTCATCTGTAAATCCTGCCTAAATCTTTGTTATTTTATATGCCACCAAAATGAAAGTTCTAGTTCTCAGACAGTTTTTAAGCCTTGTTCAGAATCCCTAATATCTTTTCCAGCCTTTGTTGCAGCATCTTTACTTCTTCCTCCGTTTGATTTACACAGTATAGTTCATTGCCCGTATCCTCATGCCACAGCAATTCATATACCGAACTGCCCAGACTGATACGAAGGAACGAATACCAGCCGCCGCCATAAGCAGCTTTATCATTTTTCCAGCGTTTTCCCATATTTACAACTCAACTATATCACAGTATCCTACGCGCCACAACCCCAAAGACACCGCATCCGCTATTCCAAAAAAGCTATTCCAATCAGCTATCCAATGCAGTATAATAGCTATATCATATGCAAAAAAATTCAAATGAAAATCAATTAGAAAGGATGAATCCCGATGGCATTGTTTGATAAGTTTAAAAAGTCCAAGGAAAAGAAGCGGATCAAAGGCGCAGGGCTGCTATTCTGCCCTGAGCAGGTTCCGCAGAAGGCCTTGGATCAAATATCCGAAATGTTCCACATTGACAAGGTCGGAGAAGAAAACAATATTATTTTGACGCAGGAAGATAAGGAGATTCTGCTCCTCGCATGCTGCCCCGGAGACGAGGGAGAAAATGGCTCGTATGCCAAAGAACAATTAGAGGGCGTTGCGGGCTACGTATACAACAACCCGACAACTCGAGTAGAAATCAAGCGCAGCCTGTTCTATCATCTGCGCCAGTGCTCGACTTTGATTCAGATCTTCTACACCTTTGAGAGTGCCGGCACCAAGGAGACACAAGAGAAAGAAAAACAGGTGCTCGTACCTATTCTCAGTATCACAGAGAAGCTTGAGGGCGTGCTCACCTTAGGGGACGGCATGACCCTGTTAAATGGTCAGGGTCAGATTATTCTGGACAAGACAGGCAAGAGCGAGTTAAGTTCCTACCTGCCCTCAGAGCTCCCTGTCCCCAAGGACTGGGCAAAGGAGGCGCCGTCTGAAAGCGTCGCGCGGCGAAACCAGTCAATAAAACGGCTGCGTGAGAGACAGGTTCACGCCGCATATTGGCTGCCCCTGCTATGGGAAAAGGCGGAAGAACCGGGCAGGACGACAGAGGAGGTCTGCGCCCGGGCTGCGGCGCTGCTGATCGTGGCGCTGTACTCGGAATGCCGGGTGGGCGACCACAAATCATATGAGGAGGCATGGGAATTTATCTCCCCCATCATAGAAAACTACGGCGCCAGCAAGTTCTTCTCCCCCAGTGAGCAGAAATACTTAAACGACCCTGACTCGACCGAGCAGACCCAAATCCAGTATTCATGGCAGTATGAAAATCTGTGGGTGATGGAGTGGGCATTAGGACTGACCGACGACCTGTTTTGGCCCGACCGGATCTGTGATGTGCCCGCGTCTGTCCGCATCATTGGTGAATACCAAACGATGCAGGAGCTGCTCGCCGCTGCCAAGCTGCGCCCACGGGAAGAGCTGTTGCAGCAGGCTGACTTGATTTTCCGCCTTCACTGGGCTTGCGTGGACGCCCAAGTGATGAAAATGCCCCCGCCGCAAGGCGTGGACGCAGGCGTCGTGATGGAGCGTCACCGGTCTTTATTCTGGCTGGCTGGATGCGACAATATGTGCCCTTGGGATGATGTGGATTTGTCTACGTAATCAGCGTGCCAACGGCTCTGTCTCCTCATATTCTGACAGACATCCATCCACAATGCGCACAATACGGTTCGCCGCCTTTGCTACTTTCAAGTCGTGTGTGATCATGACAATGGTATTGCCCAGCTGGTTCAGATTGTCAAACAGCTTTAGCACCTCCTGTCCGCTGGCGCTGTCAAGCGCACCTGTCGGCTCATCGGCAAGAAGGATTGCCGGCTCGCTCGCCAAAGCCCTCGCAATGGATACACGCTGCTTCTGGCCGCCGGACAGCTCATTGGGCCGGTGGTCCAGCCTGTGCGCAATGCCCAGAAGCTTCACAATCTCGCTGCACTGCTTCTTTGCCTCCCGGTGCCCCATGCCGCGTATGAGCAGGGGCATGATGATATTCTGCATCACATTATAAGTCGGAATCAGCTGGTAATTCTGGAAAATAAATCCAATCTCTTTATTGCGCACCTCTGTCATTTCGCTCTCCTTGGTGTCGTGGATTGCCCTGCCATTCAGATAATACTCGCCGGAATCCAGCACATCCATACAGCCGATAATATTCATCAGTGTTGTCTTGCCGGAGCCGGACGGGCCAAGGATTGCCACAAACTCCCCTTTTTTTACTGTAAAATTGATGTCCTTTAGGACAGGCACCACATCGTCGCCCAGCCTGTAGCCTTTATTCACATCCTTGATCTCGATCATCTTTTGCTCCACAGCCTGCACCCCCCTATTCCACAATCCATAGTTTCATCAATGCTTTATTTCCCGCATCGTCTGTTTGCAGAAGCATTTTGACAATGTCCCCGTTTGACAGGCGCGAGAATGTCGTGATGGCGCCAAGCTTGGTCTCCACTTCCGTGCCCACGGGAATCTGCATCTGCCCCGTCTGGTCTGTCTCGGTATATGTCATGATGACGGTATCCTGCGTTTTGTCTACAGCAATTCGTGCAGAAGATTTTTGCACGCCTGACCTGCCGGCTTCCTCAACGCTGCCGCCGCGCTCTTTTCTCCTGCTTCCTTGTCCCTGTGGAGCATCAAAATCTACGGTCTTTGCCTCTACAATGACATACGACATCTCATTGCCCAGTATGGATGTGATCTTTGCGTAGGTATATTCCTGCCCCTCTTCCAAGACAGGCTCAGGGGTTTCATCTGCTGCCTGCGCCTGCTGCCAGAAACAGAACCAGTAACAGGCTCCGACGCCTGCTGCCAGAAACAGAACCAGTAAAACGATGAGGCAGCTTTTTTTACTGTTTTTAATTTTTTTACTTTTTTCCATTTTCCCTTCTCCAATTTCTGAACAGTTCCTGATTCATTCCTGATTCAGCGCGACGACAGGAATGAGTGAAGATGCTTTATAAGCTGGATAAAATCCAAAAATTGTCCCCGTTATCACGCCAAATGCGAGCGACAGCAGCGCCCCCTGCGCGGACAGCTCCACCCGGACAGAAAAGCTTTCGATGACTGGCGTAATGCCAAACGCGGCGAGCACGCCTAAAATGGAACCGATAAAGCTCATAAAGCATGCCTCAAACAAAAATTCCAGCAGGATATCGCGCTTGGAACAGCCGAGCGCCTTGAGGATGCCGATTTCATTCGTCCGCTCCTTCACAGACACAAACAGCACGTTCATAATGCCGATTCCGCCCACAATAAAGACAATCACTGCCATCGCGATGAGCAAAAGCTGTAGGGTGTCATTGGATTTTGACGCCGCCTCCATCTTGGTTCCTGCATCCGATATGGTAAACTCCGCGTTTGCATAGCTGTCCGCAAGAACTGTCTTAACATTGTCGATCACGGTGTCCACGCGGCTGACATCCGCAGAGATCACCGTGATGGTCGGGCTGATCTTAGAGCCGGTAAGATACTTCACACCGGTCTCATACGGAATAAATATAGCCGTGTCAGGACTGATGCCTGACGACACACTCCCCATCTCCGCAAGGACGCCGCTCACCACATACGGCCTTGCGTCAAGATAGACCACATCATCATATGCCGCATAGGCGCTTCCAAAGATCTCCTTTGCCACAGAATAGCCAAGCACACAGTATTTTTCCTTGTTTTCATCATTTTCATCCGTCAGGAATTCTCCCGCTGCCATCGAGAGACTGCTCATCGCCATATAGTTATGCTTCACGCCTGCAACCGTATAGGAGCCCGCTGATTCGAGTGTTCCTCCTTCGACCTGTGTTGTCGTTGTGTAAGAAATGGTCACGTCCGAGATGTCCGGCACAAATACCGAAAGCTCCTCCATGTCCTTTGCGGACAGGACGATCTTCTCCTGATTGGTTTTGTCTGCGCCGCTTCCAAAACTGCCAAAAAATCCCTCCATTGGCGGCATCCCGCCAACGGGCATTCCACCCCTGTTTGGCATTCCGCCGCCGGGCATTCCGCTGCCTCTCCTGCCGCCAGACTCAGCGGCATTTGATTCATAGGAAATGTCGATCGCGCCCGCGTTGAGGTTCTTGAACTGTTCTGCGACTTCCAGCTTTCCGCCGGTACCGATGGCGAGCACCATCATAATTGTGGCAGAGCCGACAATGATTCCGACAGAGGTGAGAATCACCTTGAACTTATTCTGGGAAAGATTGATGATGACAAGCCTTAATAATTCTGAAATTCTCATGTTTCACCTACCTTGCTCTCGATCAGGACAATGTCCCCCTCAGAAAGTCCTGTGATGATCTCAACATTGATCCCGTCCGAAAATCCTGTGGTGACTTCCTGTTTCACAATGTTTCCGCCCTCGTCACGCACCTTGACAAAAGATTTGGTCCCTTCTCTGAATACTGCCCGGTTTGACACATAGCAGACCTGTCTCATCTCCTTTGTCACAAAGGTCACATCCCCGGTCATTCCCTCATACAGACCTGACACATCCCCCTGCACCGTCACAGTGACTGTATAATAGACTGCGCCTAAGCTGCTGTCATATTCTGCATCCGAAACCTCGGTTATCCTGCCGGAATAAGTTTCATCAGGATATGCCGTAAAGACAATATTGACAGTGCCGTCCCTGTCAACCGCGCTGTAATCGTCCTCGCTAAGAGACACCTCCATGGTCACGGTTTCCCGGTCATTCAGCACCACAAGGGTGCTTGCCCCCGACAGCGTATCTCCCTCCGATAACAGCACCTGCGTCACGACACCGCTGTATTCGGATAAAATGCTGTTGTCCTGCACTGCGCTGTCAAACGCTGCAAGCTTCTCCACTGCCGCATCGTAGCGGCTCTTCGCAGAGGACAGTTCATTGTCAAGGCTTGCCGTCTGTATGCTGTACCACTCTGACGCTTTGCCGGCGTAGTAGGTGTCTGTATCCTTCGTCTGCCCTAATTCCAGCTTTGCCTTCTCATAGTCAAGCTGGCACTGGTTCATGGTGCGTACTGCCGTCTGTATCTCCAGCGAAAGCTGTTCGAGCTCCTCCTGCACGCTTTCAAGCTCTTCCTCAAACTGGTCTGCAAGTTTCTGCACCGTATCCCTTGTATTCAGATAAACCGTATAATAATAGGCATTCTCATGCCGTCCTTCATAATTCTCCGAGACCGCCCCTTTGGCCTCGCGCAGAAAGCTTTGCGCCTCGGCATACTCCTCCTGCACCTTGGCAAGTTCCAGCAATTTTTCATTGTACGCATTCTGTTTGTCATCCACGCTCTCCACCGCGTCTTCCAGCAAATCTTGATATGTTTTCAATTCGTTTTGATAAATCAGCTGCGCATATTTTCCGTTTGTGACATACGTGTCATATCCCTGCTGTGCCTGTGTCCTTGACGCTTCCTGTTCGATCTCAAGTACTTCGTAATCTGCCTTTGTGTCGTCGATATCCTCAGAGAGCGTCTCACGGATCTCCTCCACACTCTCCGTCGTCAGGGTATAGAGCAAATCCCCTTCCCGGACCTCCTGCCCGACCGCAATCTTTACGTCCGCCACTTCGAGGGACTGGCTCTGTGACACCGGTGTCTCCACGTTGAACGAGCCAAAGGACACGTTTCCCATGCCGCCAAATCCCCCCGGCATAGCGTCCGCCGCAGCCTGACCGCCCGATGCGGATGTGGTATCGCTGTCCACAAGCGCACTGATATCCAACTCAAAGCGCTGTTCGAGCGTACCGATCTCCACTGCCGCCTCCTCTGTGATGCCGACGGTGAGGTTTCCGTACACCGCCTTGGTTTCCCTGTACACGATCTCTTCATTCTTGCTGTCATGTCCTGCAAGGCGCAGGGAAACGGCAGCAATTCCCACTGCTGCTGCCACACCAAGCCCCATAAACAGCTTTGTCTTATTCGTCATCTGCGCCCCCATTCTGAACCAGTGTCCTGATATAATACTTGTCGCCGGCATTGATTCCATTTTGATTATCTGTTTTGATTTCGATGTATTCGCTGTTTTGAATTCCCGTCGTCACCGGCGTGAGCACATACGCGTCCCCGGATTTGATATACAGCTGGCTTTTACCGTCTTCTGACACAACTGCCTTGCGCAGAACATAGCAGACATTTTCCGCCTCCTCCGTGACAAAGGTCACATCCGCCGTCATGCCGCTGTACAGCAGCGTGGTATCTCCCTGTATCGAAACCACGACCGGATAACTGATCATCGCTGAATTTCTGCTGGTGGCGGTCGTCGTGATGGACTCGATCACGCCTTGATACGTTTCCCCCTCATATGCGGAAAAGCTGATTTCTACCGTGTCTCCGACCTTCATCGCCACGACATCCTCCTGTGAGACATCCACGGAAACCGTCATTTCATCCGCCTTTGCAAACGCGATCAGCGTGCCGGCATTCATCAGGGAATCCCCCGCCTCATATCCGACCTCGGTGACAATCCCGCTTCCCGCGGCTAAGACCGTTCCGTCTCCCACAAATTCATCAAAGGCATCCAGCTTTGACGACGCCTCCTCAAGCTTTCATTGTCTTGAGAATCCATTTTCTCTCATTCTGGGCTTCCTGATTTGCCCGCTGTCCCAGATCGCCAAAGCCAGAAAGCTCCCTGTCGCCGCCTTCGCCCGCACCCTCGCCAGACATTGCCTCTTCTCCCGCGGCACCGCTTAACGTCATCATTCCCATATTTTCCGAGGTGCCGCTTTTCAGCTCCTCCTCCGTCACTTCCCAATAGTCCTTTCTCTCCGCATACAATTCTGCCGCTTCCTCGTATGCCTTTTTCAGACTGGCAATCTCATAGTCTTCATAAAAGGTATTGTTCTGCACACGCCCGAGATATTCATTATATTCCTGCTGCGCTTGTTCATACGTTTCTGCGGACTGCGCATAGTCCGCATCAAGCTGAGCGATGGTGTCGTCATAGACCTGTTTGGCAAACTGCGCCTCGAGCAGTGTCCTGTCATAGGTATATTTTGCCTGTAATCTGCTCTCCCCGTCGGAAAGCTGCCCGCTCCTGTAGGCAAGCTGCGCGCGCAGTGCCGCAGATTCCAGCTCTTCCCTCGCATCTGTGATACTCTCTTCGGTAAATTTTATGTATTTGTCCCCTGCTTTGACGCTGTCGCCATTTGCCAGATAAACCTTCTCCACGTACAGGCTTGTGTCTTCCAGAAAATCAATCTCAAACGTGACTGCCTTCACCCCCACAGCAGTTGTGCCAGCTGCCATGACCCCGCCGGATTCCCTGTCAAAATCTGCATTCGCATTCTGGGCAAAATCCGGTCTATCCATAGAATCGGGAGAAGCAGTCTGTCTCGTTTTCACATAACTGCCAATGCTTCCTGCGGATATGGCAAGGACGGCTGCCGCCACTGCCGCAGCGCCTAGCCTGTTCTTCCATTTCCGCCTTTTTACCATGAGGTCTGTCTGTAATGCTTCCTCTTTCTTCTCCATCGCGTTCCTCTCCTGATGCTTATATCTAAACATTTTCTTATAAACAATTCCTTATCAAGAGCCGCGTGGAAAATACACCTGCCATCTATATGTCAGACCGCCGCTTCCATTTCACATTTTTTCTAAACATACCGACACGGCACCATGTTCAGCGCAGCGCATTGTGCCCGCCGGTACAAATCAGTTCCTGATATGACACCCTGAACTGCACACCGTTTTGTATGCAGTATTTTGTTTTTTCTGTCACATTTTATTCTGCGGCACCGGCCTTCTGGAAGGATGCATTTCTCACACGCCCATGAACCACTATACGGTGTCTTCCTAAAATGTACTTAAAATAAATTGTGATTTTTGTTTGAAATCGAGTATATATAATCATAGATTTACAGAATCACCCTGAAACAGACCACATTCTTCCCTGTGCGCTCCGCCCGAATCTTTCCGCCGTGCGTCTCGGCGATCGCCTGCGCCATTGCAAGCCCAATCCCCGTCCCGCCAGTCTTTGCCGAGCGGGCTTCGTCCACGCGGTAAAAACGGTCAAACAGGCGCTCTAGCTCCACGGTATCCGGCAGGTCGCACGTATTTGCCACTTCGATGCAGATCCTGCGCCGCTTTCGGTAAATATCAAGACGAATTTCCCCAGCCGCAGCCGTATATTTCACCGCATTGTCAAGCAGTATGGAAATGAGCTGCTGTATGGAATTGCGGTCTCCGTAGAAAGTCAGATTTTCTTCTATCTTCTGATGATACGTTTTCTCTTCTGCCTTTGCGCGGACCGCAAAAGGTTCCGCAGTCTCCCACGCGGCATCGCTCAGGGAAAAGGTGCTCTTGTCAGGAAATGGAATCTCCTCGTCCATCCTCGATAAAGCGACAAGCTCTCCCACCAGACGGGTAAGGCGCGCTGTCTGTCTCTGAATATTGGCAATCCACTCATCCTCCTCGTATTCCATCGCCGCGATGTCCGCACTGGTCGCAATCGAAGTGATCGGCGTTTTCAGCTCATGCCCGGCATCGGTGATAAAGCGCTTCTGCCGCTCCATATTTTTCATATAAGGTCTGACGGCATAGCGCGAGAAGCACACCACAAGGATGAAGACCACCAGCAGGCTGGAAAATCCGATGCCCAAGGAAATCAGTAATAAAGATTTCATAAATTGCAGCGCAGAAGTCACATTGAGAAACAGCACTGTGCTGCCTGCGTCATCAATTTTTACATGATAGCGGTAATCTCCGTAATATCCCTTTTCTCTGCCTTTTCGAAGTACCGCCTCGGTATACACTTTGGCGGTCTCTTCATCAATCGAATAAATATAATCCCTTGAGATGACTTCCATCTCCCCGGACGCGTCACTGTATACAGCAAAGAAACGAGTGGTAAAACGCGCTTCCGGTCCTCCTCCCGGCATCTCTGACAGCGCCGGAAAATCCGGCTCCTGATGCGCTGTAGGCTTTCGTTTATTCTCTTTGGATTTCGCATCTGCCGTAAAATTTCTGCGTGTCCTGTGCTCATATGCCCGTTTCTCATATTCCAATAGACTTGCTGCCAATCCATCCTGCATGGAAGTCGTCCTGTAGTAATTGACGATATTAATTCCCACCACCAGCATCAGCATCACCGTGGCAAAAGCCGCCATTGCAGCCATAATAAAGCGCCGCTGCATTTTCTTTAGCATACACATCCTCCTATTCTTCCAAGGAATACCCGGCGCCGCGCACAGTCCGAATCTCGACACTGCTTCCAAGCTGCCTAAGTTTCTTGCGCACAAAACCAATATACGTCCACACAACGTTCATGTCTGCTTCCGAATCCTGTCCCCAGATTTTATCCATCAGGTGATTTGCCGAAAACACAAAGTGCGGATGCTGCAAAAATAACTCTGTCAGCTGAAATTCCTTATTGTTCAGACGCACCGTCTGTTCCCCGCAGGAAAGTTCATACCGGTTGCAGTCCAGCCGCACATCGCCAAAGGACAGCACCATATCTGTATATCCCGCGTTTCTGCGCGAAAGCGCCTTGACACGTGCGATAAACTCCTTCGTCGCAAACGGTTTTGGCAGATAATCATCCGCGCCCGCTTCCAGCCCTGCCACACGGTCCTCCACTTCCGCCTTGGCGGTCAGCATCAGGACCGGCACCCCTGACCGGCACTTTCTGATGTGGCGCAGCACTTCCAGACCATTGACCTTTGGCATCATGATATCCAGCACAACAACGTCATACGAGGCATAGTGAAAACTATCCAGCGCCGCCGCCCCGTCATGGACAACATCCACGGTATATTTATTCTTTTCCAGTAAAAATTTTAATCCCCTTGCAAGCTCCACTTCGTCCTCAGCAATTAAAATGCGCATAGCCATAACCTCCTTGTCTTTTATACAGCATATTCCTCTTTGTTGAAATGTACTTAAAATTCCGCTTTCTTTTTGTTTTCTATTATATACGATTCAATCGGATAAATCCAACCTGACAAAAGCAGAAAACGAATGGTTTTTCATTCCCATTCGTTTTCTGCTTTATTTGCCAATCATTCTGTTTTCCTATGCTACGCCCAGCAGCATGTCATTATGGAATGCTTTCCAATCTTCATTTTACCACTTCTTTTTCCTTCCACACTCACCACAAATTCCACTTCTTTTTCCGAACGGTTGAGTATCACAAGCACCTTGCCCCCGTCCTCATTCTGAAAGGCTGTTGTCTCGATATCGGGCGAATATTTTGACACGAGGATTCGCCTAGCACCGGGACGGATAAACCTGCTGAAATGGCCAATGTAAGAATAAGACAATTTCACGTCAATCGTGTCCGCATCCACATCACACATCACCGGCGCATCACAGTAATTGCCGACATGGTTTGACCCACCCTGCCTGTCCAGTATCAGGTTCCAGTCTATAAACCCGTTCATGCCTGCATTGAAATCCCCGATTATATCATGCGCATACATCTCCGCATTCTGTATCTGGTTCTCTACCTCAAAACGCGAATACTCCACACAGCCCTCCGTAAAGATCAGTGCCTTGTCCGGGTACTGCCTGTGCACTTCCGCCAGCGCGTCAAAATGCTCCCCCGTATACCAGTGGAACGCGATTCCGTCGATCACATCCCGTGCACCCTCCACGCTGAAACTTTCCGCAGCGCGCTCCAAAATCTTCTCTTTGTTGTGATCCCACACATTGATCTTTACATCCGAATGCTGCGCCCTGTCCAGTGCCGGTCTGAGATAGCGGCAGGCAAACTCTGCCTCCTCCACACCCGAAAAAATGCATGAATCCCATGTCTGGACAGCAGCCGGCTCATTCTGCACCGTCAACTGCTGGATTGTAATTCCCTCGTCACGGTAGGCGCTCACATAGCGTGCGACCATATCCGCCCACATCTGATAATACTCCTTTTTGAGTTTTCCACCGTGATTCATCTCCCCGTTGGTCTTCATAAATGCGGGCGGGCTCCACGGTGACGCAAGAAATTGTATTTTGCTGTTTTTTTCCAGCGCCGCCTTCGCGAACGGAATGATGTACTTCCGGTCGCGCTCAATTGAAAAACTGTCCAGTCCGGTGTCCTTTGCATCCTCCACATAGGCATAATTTCCCAGTGCAAAGTCACAGCTCTGGATGTGCAGGCGGCAGAAATTATAATGATTTCCATCACCAAAAAACAACGCCAGAAGCTGCTGCTGTTTTTCCGCGCTCATCCGCGCATATGTATATGCGGCTCCCTCTGTGAGCGCTCCCCCCATCCCTAGAATCTGCTGGTAGGATATGGATGTACACAAACCTGCTGCATCTCGCCACCGTCTCCTTCCATAAGCTTTTCTTCCATTTCCTGAAACTGAACCTCTTGGTTCGATATATAACATTTCATATCATAGCCTCCTTTTACCTTCTCTTTCTTTTACCATTCTGTAAGGACAGCCCTCGCGCCTCCATACATTACTATATCGCCCGCACCGTTAATGATATGACTCATGTCGGGATTTCCAGTAATCATTACCATACAGATATGATGCACCCGGATTTCCCCGGCATTTTCCCCAGTCCAGATACCTGTGTATAAAATCCCACCTTGGGCTGAATCAAATCATCGTATTTCCCTGAAAAAAATAAACAGCATACCGGGCATCTCCAAATTGATTTGCCTCCTGTCGTTCCCAGAGCTAACCATACAGTGCTTTTGTCCCTTAAAATCTTGCATTCCTGATACATGGCATCCACCAGCACACCATAAAGTCCTGCGATGGAATAAATAAAAAAACCCAACATTCCTGTTTCGACTGATTTTAGGTTTTGTCCGCTCCAATCTGGTATATACTGCATCTTTCTTGCAATAGCAATTACCCTGTCCCTTGTCTCCTGCTTTAATACCCCCTGTCCCGAAAGGGCATGGGACACAGTAGTAATGGATACGCCTGCCTCTTTTGCCACATCTCTTATTGTGATTCTCTTCACCGTTGTTTTCCTCTCCCATAAATATCTGTATTTTTCTGTCTTGCCTCTGCGTTTATTATACCAAAATGACTTCTAAAAACAAGATATTTTTCCCAAGTCCGAGTTCCTAAGTGCATGGAATCATGCAGGTTGTGGCAAATGTCCTTCTCACTAAATCTAATCAGTCCCATATAGACTTGATTTATGATTTGCACAATTATTACATACTTGATAAAAATATCTTATAACTGAATTATGGCACTGGCTGTTTTGCACATGAATATAAATTTTACAGAATACATAAAATACGAAATTTCCAAATAAACAACCCACAATATTTAATATGATATCATTGACATCAAAAAGAACATCAATCAAATGCAATGAAAAGATCATAATTAATTGTATAAATTCTATTAATGCAGAAAACACTACCGAGATGCCCAGCCTGACACTGTTATTGCAGTCTACAACAAATGCTAAGAGTATTCCCATAGGGAACGTCAACAACAAATTTCCTATTATTTGATATGGCGTATATTGAAATAAACTTGTTATATCTAAATTTATATAATTTGACAGTGTAACATAATAACTGGCACCATCTATAAAAATAGGAAAAAAGGCTTTTTCTATAAAAAAATTAAAATAAATACCAAAAATAATCACAAATAAATAATATTCCTTTTTTCTTTTTTTGATAATTCCCTTTATAGCAAAAATTAATACATATATAACATTGACAGGTATATAAAACAAATATCCATATGTATACATAATCAATTTACCTTCATCCTTTCTTCGCGTTTAGCACAAGATAAAGTGTGCAGTTAGAGTTGCCGTATTTCTACAGTTCCTAACTTACACACTTTATTTTACACTCCCTGCACCAGTCCTACAGCCTGTTCAAATTCCTCTATGGATTTTGCTCTTGCGGCAGCTTTAAGCCACTTTTTCAGTAATTCTAAATCCGTTTGTTCCATGATACAGGTTTTAAGGGAATCAGAAAGTGCTCCCAGATCTTCAAGAAGTTCAATTACAGCTTCTGCTCTGTCCTCAACTTTTCCCTCGGCTCTGCCATCCTTCCAGCCCTCGGCTCTGCCATCTGCCTTTTCTTTATTTAAAAGTCTTTCAAATGAACTACACATCTCTTTTTCATCTCCTTCTTTTAACTGCGTTATCCCTTGTCCGTTTCTTGTCTGCAACTCCTGACACACCGGTTTCAAGATGAGCAGTCGGGGTGTGAATCTGGCTGTTGTCCGTCTTGCACTTAGCTGCATATTTGAAAATGCAGCACTGATCTTCTTTTTTTACATCATGCCAGAGGATAGTATCTTTCCTGTTTGGGTTTTTTGTCTATATCTTTAAGCATATTATACAGAAGCAGCACTGTATTGTCGTTCTCTCCATAGCTGTTAATATTCTGTCCTGTCAGAATTTTCAGAAGATAGAGCATAGGCGTATTACTGAAATTATTTTCCGGAGAAACCACGCCAGAAGATGCCTGTTCCCTGCTGTCTCCAAATGCCTTCCATTTCCATCCATATCCACAGCACAGTGCCTGTCCGAACAGGACGCCCAGCGCAACCGCCACATCTACAATATCCCCGTAAGCATCTGGAATCGCACCTGTTTCCAGAATATTGTCCACGATATTCATAATCTGTTCTGCCATCTTGGCACCATCGTCAGGATCATTGATTTCAAATACCCTGACCCCTTTCTGAAAAGTTCTGTCAATCTCTGCCCTGACATCCTCTGACAGCTCCTCCACATATGTAAAGTAATCTTCGCGTTTGGGCCACACTTCTACCAGACTGTACAGTTCCTCCTCCTCCAACCTCCTGATCAGCAAAAAATCACGATCTGAGTCCAGCGCATATTCTTCCAGTTTTTCTATGGCATGTGCATATTCTGTATGACCAATTACTTCCCCCCACATATTGCAGTAATACAGCATATGCCATTCCGATACCGTATCCTCCTCTTGATACTGTTTCCACGGTTCTCTGGGAACGATGATCTGGGTGCGGTCCGAAATCATGACAAATCCCCGCTTTCCACTTATGCTATGTTCAGCACGTTCAGCCCCGTTCCAGTCAGCTGTTTCCTTTGTTCTATAATCTACATCATCGCCAAATAATCCCATAAAAATCCCCCTTTTTTGTTCTATCTGCATCTCTTAATGTCAGGAATACCGGACATTGTTTATGCATTTTATTTCTTTACCTCATCAAGAGAAAGTCCAGAAATATTATTTTGCGGTCTTGTCCTTATATATTTTAACATGCTTCGCCTTACGCCGCAATTTTTTTCTGCTTTCCTTCAATCATATCTTTAGGCCCAGCAGACAGATCTGTTGCTGCATTGACAATAGCCTCCTTCAAGACGATAAAAAATTAATCCAAAACAGCACCCTTGCAACCAGACGTAACCAATTTGGAATATCTTGACAGATACCCTCTTTTTACATTGCTCTCAAATGGTTTCAGCGTAGAGCGTCTATATTCCATTTCCTGATCTGAAACGAAAAGAGTTATTGTCTTTTCGGGGATATTGATTTCCATGGTGTCTCCGTTTTGGACTAATGCTATATTACCGCCTACGGCGGCTTCCGGGGAAACATGACCAATCGCAGCACCACGGGTAGCGCCGGAAAATCTGCCGTCTGTAATGAGCGCCACACTGTCCCCCAGACCGCTTCCCATGATAGCAGACGTAGGGTTCAGCATTTCCCGCATACCCGGACCGCCTTTTGGTCCCTCATATCGGATTACCACAATATCACCCGGCTGTATTTCATTGCCGTAAATGGCTTTTAGTGCCGCTTCTTCACTGTCAAAGACTTTGGCGCAGCCCTTATGCTTCATCATGTTTTCTGCAACGGCAGATCGCTTTACAACACAACCGTCCGGCGCTAGATTTCCTTTTAGAATCGCAATCCCGCCATTTTTACTGTATGGATTGTCAATACTTCTGATCACTTCGTAATCTTTTACTTCACACCCTGCGATATTTTCGCCTACGGTCTTTTCATTGCAGGTAAGACACTCTGTGTGGAGAAGCCCTAATTTATTGATTTCGTTCATGACTGCATACATGCCGCCTGCCCTGTCCAAATCTTCGATATAGTGGTTTCCTGCCGGGGCAAGGTGGCAGATGTTTGGCGTCCTGTCGGATATTCTGTTTGCCATATCCAGATCTATTTTTAAGTCACATTCATGTGCGATTGCAGGCAGATGAAGCAGACTGTTCGTAGAGCCGCCTAAAGCCATATCCATCGTTAAGGCATTTTCAAAGGCTTTTTCCGACATAATATCTCTTGGTTTGATGTCTTTTTTTACAAGCTCCATAATCTGCCTGCCCGTTTCTTTTGCAAGCCGGAGCCGTTCTGAATAGACTGCGGGGATTGTTCCGTTTCCGCCAAGCGCCATACCTAGAACTTCTGTCAGACAATTCATGCTGTTTGCAGTAAACATGCCAGAACAGGAACCGCAGGTAGGACAAGCCCCGTTCTCATACGCACATAAGGTATCCTGATCAATTTTGCCTTTCTGATATGCACTGACTGCTTCGGAAATATTGGAATAGCTTATTTTCCTGTCATTCAATTTTCCTGCCAGCATTGCGCCGCCGCTGATGAATATGGAGGGAATATTTAAGCGGGCGGCTGCCATAAGCAGACCGGGAACATTTTTATCACAATTTGGTATCAGAACCAAACCGTCAAAAGGGTGTGCTGTTGCCATTGCTTCTGTTGAGTCTGCAATCAGTTCTCTCGTTACGAGTGAAAATTTCATGCCCTCGTGTCCCATAGCAATCCCATCACAAACTGCAATTGCAGGAAAAACAAACGGAATCCCTCCGGCTTGCAGAACGCCCTGTTTGACGGCTGCTGCAATTTTATCAAGATTCATGTGTCCGGGGACGATTTCGTTGTAGGAACTGACAATTCCGATCAAAGGTTTTCCTAATTCCTGATCGGTCACGCCTAAAGCGTGAAGTAAAGCCCGCTGTGGTGCGGCAGCGATACCTTTTGTAATTTTATCACTTCGCATTTGCATTACCTCCATGTTATTAATTTGAACCTATAAGTCCATACCCTTTATTATACACGCAAGTTGTATGATGTCAATATGTTGTATGATAACATGGTATTTTTTCATCTGGGTGCCCGTGTGCAAAAAAAGAATACTTGCGCAAAACAAGTATTCTGTAAACTATTGAATATCTAATTCTTTCATAGCGTGCATGATATGGATTCTCATGGCATTTCTCGCACCCTCTGCGTTTCTCTGTTCTAAAAAATCCATAATCATTCTATGATCTGTAACCGTATCTTTGATTGCTTTGTCACTTTGCTGGGATAATACAACACCCTTTGAAATAGCCTGATATAGAATAGGCATTAGTTTATTCATAAATTCGTTATGGGTAGCCTGTGCGATCGCTTTGTGAAAAGCGTGTTCGTTGCCTGTTCGGTCTTTGTGGCCTAGTATTTCCTCTTCAATTTTATTGCCATAGTCCAATATTCTTTTTATTTCTGCGTCCGTTCCTCGTAAAGCTGCAAAATATGCGGCTTCCGGCTCAAAAATCAAGCGCATTTCATATAGGTCTTTTGCATTGACTTTCAGATCCGATAACGGGGCAAAGTCCTGTGGTTGTTTTAGTGCATTTTCGGTAACGAAAGTTCCCTTGCCCCGCTGTATTTCCAATATATCATAAGCGGCTAATATCCTTATGGCTTCCCGTAATGTAGTCCGGCTTACATTTAATTCCTCGGATAAATCAAACTCGTTTGGTAACTTGTCCCCGACAGAAAACCGCTTTTCAATGGTTATCATAGACAAGATCGTATCTGCAACGCTTTGAGAAAGCATTTTATTTTTCATTATAACACCACCTGCATTTTTTCTGATATTATACTACGGTTTGCCGGTAACTTCAATTTCTTCTTTATGCCTTTAAGAATTTGTCTAAATCCTATTTGACATCCATGAATCCTTATGCGGAAACAAAACTGCTTTATCATACACATTCTCTACATTAGAAGAGTAGTCTCGGAAACTCACTGAAGATGCAACAGAAAAACAGGCCATATAAAC
>ERZ779632.371-NODE-371-length-27724-cov-5.279808_pt1 | contig 27724 bp, 43 predicted proteins | sample MGYA00514194_ERZ779632 | MGnify/ENA primary metagenome ERZ779632 (study PRJEB29562, sample SAMEA4376704) | mouse gut metagenome | isolation source: Cecum | study: EMG produced TPA metagenomics assembly of the A DSS colitis mouse model was used to assess the...
ATTTTGAAAATTAGCACCGACATTAGAGCGATTACAGATGAGGAAATCCCGCAGGTGAGACAGATCTATGAGAATCAGCTTTCGTATAACAATCCTCTCAAACCAGCGACAAGCGGCTGGCAGCATGAGCTTGGCGTACATAACAAGAATGTATTAGAAGCTCTTCTTAATCTCAAAAAACTAATTGAAGCTGGAGCAGATATCCAGCAGCCATAGAAGGATGGTGAGATAAATACATGACACTCTATTTCAAAAATTCTCGTGGTGAAATGCGAGTAGTAGCCGAATTTGATAGTGGCATGACAGATAAAGAATATCTGGAGGCGGCAGGAAAAGAAATCAAGAAGTTCTGTGACGCTCGAAATTTCAAAATCTACTATACAAGAGTTTGGCATACCGAATGCAAAGGTCAGCAGATGACCAAGTTTGATGTTGGTAGTCATACTGAGTTCTTCTATCTTGACCAAGTTGTCAATTTGAAAGGGTGTGTAGTGTAATGCTTATAATTCCAGACATCAATGGTTGCACAATTATCGAAGACAATAAGTGCTGTGCCTTTTCTGGCTCTGCCGGAGCAATAGTTCAGCAGGTCTTTGTTCAAGAAACTGCACTGGGAAACAACTCTACCCTAATTGCACCTTTGGTTAAAGAGGTAGATGTTTTGATGGGTTCAGCTATGGCGGTAGCTTTATGTGAGGAGCTGGAAATGCACAATATCAAAGTTACTAAGATACTACCAACGTCGCCCAAACAAATATTTGGAGTAAAAACATGGATAGACTAATTGCAATTGGAGATATTCACGGCTGTTTTCATACCCTAAAAAACCTTCTGGTGAAGGTGAATTATACGAGCGCCACTGATATTTTAGTCTTTGTTGGTGACTACATAGATCGTGGCCCATTTAGCTGTGAAGTTGTCGAATTTATAAAACACCTCCAGCATCAGGTCGGCAAAGATAAGTGTATTTGTCTCAGAGGCAATCATGAGCAAATGGCTATTGATGCTGGCGGAACAGAAGATCCTCTTTGGATGCAAAACGGTGGATATGCAACAATTTACAGCTATGAAAGAGCTGGTATTGATATTGCGAATAGTATTTCGTGGTTCAAAAACCTACCACTGGTTTATGACACGCCAGAAATCATCTTTTGTCATGCTGGCCTTGCAAAGCCTCAGTTAAAGGACAATACTGAGTTCGACATTTTATGGAGTCGAGAATGGTTGAAGGATACTGAACCCAGAGAAAAGCAGGTTGTATTCGGACATACTCCCAATAGGGATGGATTGGCCTACGCCGTACCTACAGGAGATATCTGCATTGACTCAGCCTGTTACTATGGCGGATCGTTGTGTGCCTTGGTTATCAATGATGACGGAACAAGTGAATGTGTCTACGCTCCAAAGGCTGAGGAAGATAAGGAAGACTAATAGGAGGATTGCTGTTGAGATGTGAAGTTATTCTGTTTTATAAAGATGAAGATGCTTTGGCCGACTATCTTCGCAAGTTTTACAATGTTAGACTGGGAACGATTATAAAGCAAAAGAGCCGATGGACGTTCTATGATGATGGATTTTCTATCCATTGTATTAAGGGACTAAGCGAAAATATGAGAGGCTATAAAGCACATATTATCGGTGTTCAGGAAGATCTTACATGGAAAGAAAATTGGCCTGAGCTTCGTGATTGCATACTTCGGCCCATGTTGATGTCTCCTATTGATATTCAAATCTTTGATGGAGTTAGCAGGGCAGAGGTAGAGCGGGTAGATAGAGAGGGGTAAATCTATGGACGATTGCTTAAAACCAACAATGCGTGGTGAGTTCACCACTGACGAAGACGGGAAAAAGCATTTTGTATATGGAAAAACCCGTTTGAATGTAACTGAACACTTCGCAGAAAAAGGAAAAACTTTCAGCGAAATTTTGGACGAAATAATCTTAAAGCGAGCGCAGGAATTAAAAGAAAGCGTAGCTTAATAGTTGCTGTAGCCCCACGTTTATGATATAATTACTACATCAGTAAGGGTATCATAATGTGGGGCTGCTTCTAAAAGGAGGTTAATTGTGAAGCAGTCATACAATGCTGCTCTCTATATGAGGCTAAGCAAAGACGATGAACAATTTGGCGATAGCGTAAGCATTGAAACACAACGTAACATCCTCAGTCAGTTCGTTATAGAACATGGATTCCCTGTTGTCGATGAATATGTGGATGACGGTTGGACAGGGACAAACTTTGATCGCCCAAATTTTGAGCGCATGATGAACGACATTAGTGATGGCAAGGTCAACTGTGTCATAGTCAAAGATCTATCTCGCTTTGGCCGTGAACATGTTCAGATGGACTTCTATTTAGAATATGTGTTCCCTGAAAAGGGGGTACGGTTTATCGCTGTCACTGATAACGAAGACTCAGAGCATGGCCTTTCAGATTTTGTTCCAATAAAAAACCTGTTTAATGAATGGTTTGCAAAAGACACCAGCCGTAAAATCAAAGCTGCATTTCGAGCAAAATACCTTGCACGAGATCATGTTTTTACTCACGCACCTATTGGCTATAAGAAAGATCCTGATAACAAATGCCATTTACTCATCGACAATGAAACACGCTGGATTGTCGAGAAAATTTACAACCTTGCATTAGCTGGGGACGGCCCATCTAAAATTCAGCGTATTTTGGTAAACGAAAAAATTCCTACTCCAGCATGGCTTAATTTTCAAAGATACGGCACCTGGGCGCACATTTTTGAAGGAAAGCCAGAAAACAAAAAGTATGATTGGGGACTTGGGCAGGTAAAGAAAATCCTTAGCGACCAAGTATATCTCGGTCATAGCGTACATTACCAACAAACAAAGGTTTCCTTCAAAAGCAAAAAGCGCATCAAGACCAGTGCTGATAAATGGCTCATTATCGAAAACACGCATGATCCAATTGTGTCTGAAGAAGTATTTCAGCGGGTACAAAAGCTTATTGAGCAACGCAGACGGCCTCGCAAGAACGGTACAAATCAAATCTTTGCCGGACTTCTGCGTTGTGCGGATTGTGGATGTGGTTTATCGTATAATGTAAATCGGCAAAACAAGAAACCATATGCGTATTATCGGTGCCGTAAGAGTGTTGAGCATGTAAACCAATGTACCTCACACTATACCCGCTATGATGTACTGTATGCCTATGTGCTCCAAAGATTGCGATCTTGGGTGGATATCGTTCAACGGGACGAACAGGCTACCATTGCTCGTCTTATGCAGCAAAATGACACCAATGAGCGAGCAAACAAAAAACGAGCTGCTGATGGTCTGCGGGCCGCACAACAACGATTAAGCAAGCTGGATAATATGCTGTCGAAACTTTATGAAGATCGTATTGCTGGGACTGTTAGTGAGCGCAATTTTGCTATGCTTACACAGAAATACCAAGAAGAGCAATGTGAGCTTGAATCCAAAATTACTGAGTTATCCAGTGAAATTGAAAGCGAAAAACAGCGAATAGATAGTATAGGTAAATGGATTAAGCTTATCAAAAGTGCATCATCTTTCGATGAATTAAATACTGGACTTCTCAATAATCTGATTGAGAAAATTGTAATCCACGAAGCTGTAAAACACGAAGACGGCACAAAGGAGCAGGACATCGAAATCTATTATCGCTATGTTGGCAAGATCGACTAAAAAATATCTTTAATGTTATGTTCCATCCCATACCTCACCCGCCACTGTGACCGCCTCATCGTCCACCACGTGGCGCTGGAAAGGCTTTTGAAGGTACAGCGCCGGGGGTACGGTGTCTACGATGTACGCCCTAGAGACGGCCGCGCTGTTGCCATCGAAATCCCGCACCGAGGCGGTAACCGTGTGGGGCCCGTCCGCCCAGCCGCCCGGAGGCGTCCAGGTGAAGCGGTATCCGTTTGGGATAGCCGCTGCCGCGGCCCCAGCAAGGGAGAGGCTGTCCGGATTCACGCCGGAGCCCCCCGGTTCGTCCACCGCCTCAAATACAATGGCGGGCGTCCCGGTCTGAAGGTAGCCCGGAGCCGGGGAGACCAAAGTCAGAACAGGGGCGGTGGCCTCGTTGACCTCCAGCCGTAAGGCGGGCATGATTTCTGCTGTGGCTGTGGCAGTTTCCCCGCTGCTGCTGGTAATCTCCACTGTGACCGGATGGTAGTCCCCCGGCTGGTTGTGAGAAGTCCCCGGGGCGGTCAGCTCGGCCTCATACCGGCCGGTGGCCCCATTGTAGGTAAGCGTTACCCACTGCTCCCCAATCTTAGCCCGAACATGTGTCAGGGCCATAAGTCACACCTCCCCCGCCGTGAGCTCTCCCGCAGTGATAATCTGCACACTGGGCACACAGGCGATATCCGCCGCCGCCACGCTGAGCAGCACCCTCTGCCCCGCCGTCGCCGGATTGGGCGTAAGAAACGCGGAGATAATAACAGGTACATAGGTTGTCTCCATGGCGGGCCCTCCTATCATGTTTTAGGCTTATCCCAAGTCACCATCACAAACCCCGTTGCCCCGGCGACGCCCGGATTTCCTTTTCCCGGCGACTCAACGACCACAAGGTCCCAACCTCTTGGCCGTCCATCGGGATAATAAAGCTGCTTCCAATAAGCCGCTCCGGGGCTGCCCCCCTCGCCGCCTTTGCCGCCGTCGCCGGTGCCGGACATGGGGGCGGGCACACCGGTGCGGGCAAAGGACTGGCCGTTTGCAATGTCGGTATATCCGTTTGGATAGAGCTGCCCACTCTCAGAACTGTACATTCCAAAGGTGGTGTGCTCCCCCAGAGACCCGGCCTGACCGCAGACGATTCCGGGAGCGCCTCCGGCTCCAAGGTGGACATCAAACTCCTGTTCCTCGTTAATGTCGATTACTCCGTACCAGATTTTGCCCCCTTGACCGTTCACGCCGTCGTTTCCCGGCCCGGAGGCCACACCCATGCCGGGAATATTTCCCGTCGCATGCACAAATCCATCCTGGCCAAAGCCGCCGCCCTGGCCGCCCTGGCCGATGACAACGCGCAGCTGATAGACGCCCGGCGGCGCTTTCCATCTACCGCTTTCCTGGATGACGGCAAACTCCGTCCACAGATAGCTCCCGTCCGCCTGCAGTAAGGTAGACCGGCAGTTCTGCATTACGCCGTCCTGAAACTGGAAGGTCTGAGACATGCGCCGGGCAGTGGTGGCGCTGGATTCATCCAGCCAGACTGTGTCCACGTCGCCGACCTCGCTGGACGGGTCGCCCCGGCCGGTGAGCTCCAGCAGGTTGCCGCCGTACTGGGCCAGGATCAGCCGGGCGGCGGCCAGGGCTTGATCGGCGGTATGGAGAAACGGATTGATGATGGTTACTGTCTGCTCTGAGCTGGTAGAGTTGCCCGACACCACATACTGCGTTTTGTTCTCGTCTGCCAGCTGGAAGATCAGCGCGGCCAGACTCTGGTTGGCCTTCATGGCGGGGTAGCTCACCAGGTTATCCAGATCGTACTTGTTCCCCTGGTTCCAAAGGGGTTCGGCAGCAAGAACTCCGTCCTCCTGTCTGGCCCTGGGCCAGACGCCTGCGGCCTGGCAGGCCCATCGGATAATGTCACCGCATTTTTTCCCGGTCACGTCGCCTGCGCTGTTGGCAATCACCGGCTTGTTCTCATAGGCCGGGTCGGCGTGCCATCGGTTGACAAAGGCGTCCCCCAGCTGGCTCACCACGGCCTTCAGCCAGCCCCCCAGCGTGGTGGGCAGAACGTCCGGCGGAATAAAGGTCCGGTTGCTCACCAATCCGATAATATCCACCAGATACCACTGCATGGTCATCTCATTGGAGGAGGTTTTCCAGCCGTCGCCGCTTTGGTAAAACACCCCCAGCTTAATGCGCTCCATCCTGTCGGCAGTTTTGCAGCCGATGTACAGCTCCACCCCCTGACGCTCCTCGATGCTCTGAAAAAAGCTGTCCTTCTTTCGGGGCTCAAACCGCCGGTCGCCGTTGTCCATTGCCAGATTGACAGAGCCGTACGGCAAGGAAAGGCAGGAGAACTGGCCTTGGAGAGTGGCGCTGAAAGAGGCCAGGTCGTCCCCGGTCCACCGCTCAAACAGACCGGTCACCACTTCCACCAGCCGTACCAGCCGGTGGGGAATGGTCCACCGCTTTACCGTAAGCCGCACGGCGTCCGGGCTGTACACCACAAACCCTCGAAAAGAGACCTCCGACTGATAGTTGCCGGTGACCTCCTGGGTAAAATAGGCGGTCTGCCCCTGGATGACCTCCACAGTAAAGTCACAGGGTACCCCGTCAACCGGGTCGCCGCTGAAGAAAAAGGAGTAGCCCTGGAGGATGCGCACGCCGGAAATATTGATCTGAGCAAAGGGAAACGGCGCTGAAAACGTCCCGATGGAATCGCTCAGAGCTTTTCCGGCATAGCCTACCTCGTCGGGAACGCTGTAATCGTCTGGAAACAGATCAAATGTGCCGTTTAACAGCGTGCGGCCCCGCTCCCCCGTCATGTACCGGGGCGGAGAGGTCAGATCATAGTTGTGCAGCTCCTCCTTTTTGCTCCAGGGGACCTCCGGGGAGCAGGTGGTGGGGAGATATTTTTTGTCCGGGTCGGAGATGTCCACCACGGCAAACAGCTCAATTTCCCGAGGGCTGCCCACAATGGCCTCCCGGTAGGCCTGGCTGGTCTGGATCATAGCGGATTCTCTCCTTTCTTCATCTGTGCGGCCGCTCCTCCCGGAGGGTAAATGCCAGTCCGTGCCAGATAGGCTGGGCGCCGTCAAATGCCAGCACCTTGGGCTCGGTAAGGGAATCCACAACAAAGGAGGAGGTCACCGTCTTATCGCTGTTGTCCGGCAGAACGGTGGCCAAGAAGGGCGCTCCAGAGCGCAGCGCGGCCAGCACGGGCCGCAGCTCGGTGTCCGGCAAGCAGTCGCAGGCGTATGCCACCCGCCACAGCTTGCCCCCTCTTACCTCCTGAGCAACACGTCTGCTTATCATTTCTACCCTTACAACACCGTCGTCCTCCCAGCAGCGGTAGCGGTCCCCATCCTGGTGGGGCAGCGGCCAGCTGTCAATCACAAGTAATGGATTCATAACTCCCCCTTATTTGTCATCCAGCGTCTCCGGCCGCTCCCGGCCCACGGTGCGAATATCGTCAATGGTCTCCTCTGCGATGGTGCGGCTGTTCAGGTTGACCTTCAGGGTCACGCTCTGGGGCGCACCGACGCTGATACTCATAGCGTTCACCATCCCAACGCCCACGTCCTGCATCTGCTGGGGGGTAACGCCGTAGAACCGCTCCCGGATGCGGTCGGTGGAAAAGCTGGCGGCCAGCTCGGAATTGGAGGGAACGCGTCCCGCTCCGGCCAGAATGCTGGATACCCGGTCCGCCATAGTCTGGGCCTGCGCATATAGGGCGCTCTCCATAGATGCCAGCCCATCGATGAGCTCCTGCCCTGTATTTACCCCGGCCGCGAAGGAGGTGTCGGTCAAATTGTCCAGAGCGTCCCCCAGCTTGGCGTTGTACTCGCTTTCCAGCGCGGACACCTGCTCTTTAAAAAACTCTTCGGCGATCCGGGCGGCAGTCTCCTGTTTTTCCTCCCACAGGGCGTTATATTCCTCCCACTGCTTATCCGTCATAGTCAGCAGCTGATTGGCATACTGAGTGGCGCTGTCCACGTCCATGCCCAGAATCTCGTCCATCAGACCGCCGGATACCCCCCGGTCCCGGAGCTGGTCCAGAGCGTCGCCGTAGGCCTCAATGGCGGATATCTGATCTTGGAGGGAGTTGAGGGTAAGGCGGTCGTCCTCGGTGTCAAACAGGTCGCCGTAGCTGCTGAGCCGGTTCTCCATCTTGTCCTGCTGGTCGGTAACGGCCTTTACCCGCTCCTCCAGCTGGTCCACCAGCCCCTCCGTTTGATTGGCCCACAGCTGGGCCTCCCGGTCGGCCAGGCTCTTGTCGTACTTGTAAATCTGCTCGGTAACCTTCCGGTACTCGCTGACATTGGCGTCGTCGGTGAGGTAAGCGTCCCGGTACTCCGACAGCTTCCGATAATACTCGGCCTCATCCGCCAGGTCGGTATTCTTCTGGTGGTCCAACTCGGCCTTCAGCTGCTTGTAGGTCTCCAAATCCTGCTGAGCCTGGGTTTTCGCCTGTTTGCTGGCGCTCCTGGACGCTCTGGTGGCCCGTGTAGCCTCCCCGGTAACCGACCCGATGGAGTTTTTTAGTCGGTTCAGCGCCGCGATCTGCGCCGAGTAGCTGACGACCTCTCCTTCATAGCCAGCTTTGGCTTCCGCCGCCGCATAGTATGCTTCCGCGCCGCGATACACGGCCAGCGCCTCGTCCTGAGCCGCCGCTTTTGCCTGAGCGGCCGCCTTTGCGGCCTCCAAGGTAGCAATCTGGGCGTCGATCTTAGCCTGGGTGATCTGGATGTACAGTTCCCGGCTTAGAGTAAGCGCTCCGCTCTCCTCATCAATGGCCAGGGCCGCCCCGTAGCCCGCCTCGATCAGGTCCTGGGTGGTCTTGTAGCTGAGACTGCCCTCCTCGCTCTGCTCCTTCAGGGCTTTGGACAGACTTTCGGACGCCCCGGCCAGGTACAGAGTAGCCTCTTCCAGCTCCGCCAGGCTGGCAGCAGCTTCCTGAGCGGTATCCCCGGTTTGCTGGAGACTGTCGGACATACCTTCTACAGCGTCAGCTGTATTGTCAGATGCGGAAGCGACATCCCCATATTTATCCAAAACCTCATCCAGACCATTCTGGTATTCATCGTATGCTTCCTGTAATTCTTCTACAGTTTGGATTAAATCTCTTTCTTTTTGCTCAAGCTCGCTTCTGACACCAATAGCAACCTGTCCGGTTGCCGACTCCTTTTCCATTGCCGCCGCAGATTCGGCCCGGACCTGCTCCAGTTCCGCTTCCGCATCCTTCAGCTGCCGGGCAATTTCCATCTGCTGCACCAGCAGCTCACTGTAAGCCTTGGCGCCCTCATCGGCCACCATCCTCTGCGCTTCCGCCTCAATCAGATTTCGCACCGCATCGGCGGTCATATTCAGCTTTCCGGTCTGCTCGTCATAGGCCAGATTGAGCCCTGGAACGGCTGAGTTCAGCTCCTGTGTCATATCCAGCAAAGCCTGCTGCTGGGCCGCGTTTAGGTCTCCTGCCTCAGCCAGCAGCAACAGGGCGTCTGCCTGGGCCCGAAGGCCCTCCGCACTTCCTTCCGCGGCTTTGGCATTGTCCGCCAGCCTGTTTTTTGCCTCCTCCAGGCTAACCAAAAATGCTTCGGCTTCGCTTTTTGTGTCGTCTATTGCAGCCGTAACCGCTGTAAACGCGCCCACCAGCAGTCCAATCCCAGCGGCGATCGGGCCTATTGGCGTAGCCATTAAGGCGGCGCCAAACCCTGTTGTGGCTATAGTAGCCAGCGCGGCCTTTGCCGCGTAAACCGTAAGCCCGGTCGCCAGAACGCCGCCCGCCGCCGCAACCCCGGTAATAGCGCTCACCAAGATAGGCTGCTCCGCAACAAAATCCGCCGCCCAGGAAAACGCGCCGGTTCCGGCGTCGGCCAAAGTCCCCAGCGCCGGCGTCAGCTGGTCTCCTACTGCAATCTTTAGATTGTTGGCCGCATTGGCCGCCATCTGCATCTTGGCCTCGGTGGTGTCGTACTTGGCTGCCGCCGTCTCCGCCAGTTCGGTATTGCTGATCCACGCCTGGCTAGCCGTATCCACCGCGGAGGCCAGCGTCTCGCTGGCCAGAGCCAGGGACTTGAGCATGTTGCTCTGCCGGATGCCGGACAGCCCCAGCTCCTCCAGCACGGCGGTGGCGCTTTCCCCCTTCTCATCCAGCCCGCCCAGGCCTGAGATAAAGGCCTGAATGGCGGTGATGGGCTCCTCGCTCCAGGCCCTGGAAAACTCCTGGCAGGACATGCCGGCGATCTGAGCAAACTGATCCAGCTTTTCTCCGCCGGAGGTGACCGCCTTTTCCATGGCGGTCAGGGTCTGGGTCATGGCGGTGCCGCCCGCCTCCGCCTCGATGCCCACCGAGGACATGGCGGCGGCCAGACCCATAATATCCGCCTCGCTCAGGTTGGCCAGCTCTCCGGCGGCGGCCAGACGGCTGGCCATGTTGGTGATCTCGCTCTCGCTGGTCGCGAAGTTGTTGCCCAGGGCCACGATGGTGCTGCCCAGCCGCTCATAGTCCTCCGCCGCCGTCCCGGTGATGTTGGCGAACCGGGCCAGAGCGGTGGCAGCCTGGTCAGAGGTCAAGTCCGAGACATTGCCCAAATCCAGCATGACCTTGGAGAACTCGATCAGGTCCCCCTTGGCGATGCCCAGCCGGGCGGAAGCCTCCACTACCTGAGCGATCTCGCCGGTGGTGGCCGGCATCTCGGTGGACAGCTCTTTGATGGCGTCCGCCATGCCGGCCAGCTCCGTTTCGCTGAGCTTGGCCACCTTGTTCACGTTGGCCATGGCTGTCTCAAAGTCCATGGAGGCGTCCACGCAGGCGTGGATGGCATCGGCGATCTCTTTGAAGGAATAGGCTACCCCTACCGCGCGGAGAGCCGCTGCCATGGTAGATATACTGTCGCTGGACCTTTTTGTGGAAATACCAAATTCGTCTATGGAGCTGGCTGTACCTTTTGCGCTGTCTCTTGCCTCATTCAGATACTTGGTATTCTCCTGTAGGGCCCTGTTCATATTGATAAGCTCTACCTTAGCCCGATTCAGATTCTGTCTATATTTGTCCGCCTGGGTACTGTTTTCCCCATACACCTGGGCGGCGTCCTTCAAAGCCTGCTCCAGGGCCTTGACCTTCACCGTCTGCTGCTCGATTTCCTGCCGAAGCAGTTTATCCTTGGCAGTCAGCGCCTCGATGGTGTTGGCCTGGCCCCTGAACTGCGCCTCGGAAAGAATCAGCTCGCTTTCCATCTCCCGCAGCGAAGAATTTACGCCGGCCATGGCATTTTTAAATTGGCGTTCTCCATCCAGAGCCAGCCTGGTGGTTATCGTTCTAACGGCCATCTGGCCACCCCCTTTAATACAATCTCTTGCGCTCAGGTCTTCTCTGTGATATGCTGATAAAAATGAATGGAGGTTGACAACATGCGTGAAGATGTTCGGCGTGCCCTCTCAGAATACCAAATCAAGACATTCGGCAATCAAAAAAATCTTGAAAGAGCGGAAAAACTACTAAAGCCAGATGAAAAAGTCCTGTTTGTCACTCCGACCAACATCAACATCACCCACGTCAACACACGAAAGCACGATTTTCTGCCTGGCATCGTATTTTTAACGGACAAGCGCCTCCTATTTTCTTTCAAAGCGCTCTCCTCTTTTTCAACAGAAAGCATACCGTTCAATGAAATACGCTCTGCCGATTGCAGCGGCAATGGAATGACAGGCAGTCAGATCAGCGTCCATACCATTACAAAGTCCTATTCCATCCTGGTTACCTACAAAAGGGATCTAGCGCAGCGGATATTCCAGCTTTTTGAGAATACAAGATCCAGCGCCATAGATTCTTCTCCCCTCTCCTCTCCCGCTCCAGCGGTTTCTCCTGTTGACGAAATACGCAAGTACAAGGATCTCCTGGATTGCGGGGCACTTACCCAGGAGGAATTCGACGCCAAGAAAAAACAGCTGCTGAATCTCTGATCCTGCCCGGGGCTCCCGCAACGAAGAATTTACGCCGGCCACGGCATTTTTAAATTGGCGTTCTCCATCCAAAGCCAGCCTGGTGGTTATCTGTCTAACGGGCATCCTATCTCCTCCTTATACAAAAAATCCCCGCCGCCTCAATATCGAGACAGCGGGGACACTCCCCTCACCACCCCCGGTTCTCGGGGGCCAGATTGTGGTCGATGGTCTCCTCCAGGTAGTCCCGGAAGTCCTCATCGTAGAAAATAGCTTTCAGGGTGGAGCAGTCGTCCAGTTCGTACTCCTCCATGATCCGGATGCGCTCATCCGCCAGCACCACGCCGAACTCCTCTTCCAGAAATCCATACAGCCGGTGCAGGATCGCGTTGTTGCTCATGTTGTACCGGCTGCCCATCAGGTTCAGCTTTTCCGAGGCTGTGCGCATCCAGCGCTTCAAGTAGTCCCGGCCTGGGGGCCGGTGATCCGGCTCAGCGTTTTTCGGCGGCGGGGCCGGGAGGGCGGGAATTTGGAATGCAAAGGGGTCCGTTACCGCGTCCTCCAGGGCCGTCACCCGGTCGGCCAGCTTCTGGAACTCTGCCAGCAGGCGGCTCTCTGCCGCCGGGGTCAGGTAGCCGCCGGTCTTTCGGATGGCGGGCAGCACCTCCGCCGTGACCCAGCGCTTGAACTGCTGGGCCTTTTCCAGTTTGCTGGAGAAGATCAGGCTGTACACGCCGCTCTCGTTGATGATGATCGTATTGGGGTTTCCGGAGGTTCCGTCGCGAAACGCGACGGTATCCTTATCCTCCTTGTCAACATGCTTGGATAATGCGTCCCTGGGATTGCTGTACCCCAACGCCTGGGCAATGTCCTTGCCCACGAACCAGGGTTCACCGTCCCGCTCCACAATGCGAATGTCCCCGAAGTCGGGATTGTTGAAGATTTGCAGGTCGGTCATGCTGCACTCACCATCCCTTTCAGAAATCGCCATGTGAGGTCCAGCTCCCGGTTTCCGGCACGCTCCAGCAGGCGCTGTATCTCCTCCAGCAGTCGCTCCCGCTCATCCAGGCGTCCTTTCAGCGCCATAAGCCGCTCTTCTCTCATTCCCGCACCTCCTCACGCACTCCAAGGTAGGCGCTTGCAAACTGATACAGTCCTCTCAGCTCTTGGATGCTAGCCAGCCTCATCAGCCCTAGAATAAGATTCCGATAGCGTTTCCGCTCCTTGCTCATACCCGCACCTCCTCACGCCAGCCCCAGCAGCCTTGGCAGAAGCCCGAAGGTCAACTCCGGCCGCTTGGATGCCACCTTGATCTGCCCGTACTGGTCGGTGGCTACAGAGTGGTCGGGGTTCCACTCAAAGGCGGAGTTCACCGCGAAGTCGTAGAACTCGATGTAATCCATCTCCTCCTCTCCGGCGTCGCACTTGGCTCGGAACTGGTCGAACAAAGCCGCAATCTCGATCTGCTCATACCCTGTTTCCTCCTGGAGGGCTTCCAGGTGCTCCCACTCACAGCCCGTCGCATTGCAGATGTTTTCCAGCGCCTCAATCATCATGTCCTTAAAGTATCCCATATTTATTTACCTCCTTGATTTTCCCCGGAGGTTCGGCTATAATAGATTTAGCCTCCTTCGGGTGGTGATTCAAGAGTTTCGGACGCTTCTTGCTGGGAGGGCCGGAACTCTTATTTTTTCATGGCCTCAATGCCTCGCCTGATTAAATCGAGCATAGTTACTTGAAATTCTTTGCAGAACTTTTGTATTTCTGCTTTTTCATCAGGTGTCACCCGAATGTGCAAACGCTCGCTCATTGGGTTTTCAGCTGGAGGCCGCCCTGTGCGGGGGGACAAGTTCATCACCTTCTTTCTGTGTGTACATTTATTATATTACGGTACACACAGAAAGTCAAGAGGTTTTTTAAAAATTTTTTGCTCCATTATAGCAGACCTCCTTCAAATTCTCTCGGGGCTTCCCCCGCTGACAATGTTAGTATAATACATGTACCCATACATTTCAATAGGTAAACTGTACAAACATGTACCCATACATTTGTGAAAAATATGTATGTGCCCATTCATATCGGTGTGGTATACTATAGGCAGGAAGGAGGTTCGATACATGCCCCTTAGCGAAGCAAGGAAACGTGCTAATCAAAAATATATTGATAAGCAAGGAGAAATTAAAGTAAGGGTCAGCAAAAAGCGAAAAGCCATTATCCAATCCCACGCCGAGGCCCAGGGGGAGAGCGTGAACGGCTTTATCAACCGGGCGATTGACCACGAGATGGAACGGGATAGTGAAGGAGGTGAACAAGGATGACAGACAAGCAGTTGGAGGTTATCATGAATCTTGTCGCCGACAAGTTTGACGGCTGCAAGAATATGGAAGAAGTGAAGCAAGCCATCAAGGAAGTCCGGGAGATGGCTAAAAAGGAAAAGGCGGAATAATTTCCAGAGCGCCGGGGAGAAATCCCCGGTTTCTTTTTGCTGTCTCGATATTGAGTTGTCAAGGTGCATTTCGTCCCGCCCGCAGGCGTCTTTCAGCAAAAAAATCAAAAAAACTTTTTCAAAACCCCTTGACTTTTACACGATTACGTGTTATTATAATATCAGATATCAGAAAGGTGGAATGCAGATGGCCAAACGAAAACGGGCAGCGAAAAAGCCCACCAAAAACTCCATCGACTGGCGGCAAACCTTAGTCGGAGCTCTGGTGGACTTAATCGTTGGCACAGCGCTTCTCCTGATAGCAAAGATTCTGGATTAGCGCCGGGGGGCGGGGAAACCCGCCCCTCCCATACTAACAATTCCACCGAACCGTGTCAAGGAGGTAAAAATGAAATATTTCCTGTGTTCTCTTGGGATATTGCTCATTGCTTTCGGCCTGGCAAAGCTGGCCATGGCTCTTTTTCAGAAAAGAAGAGAAGAGAGGCGGAAATGATATGGCGGATTTTCTGTCTGTCAGCGAGTTCTGCGTCCTCCACGAGAAAGACCCCGGCAATGTCCGCCGCCTGATCCAGCAAGGCCGCATCCCCGCCCAAAAGATAGGCAGTCAGTGGGTGATTCCCGCCGATGCCACTCCCCCGGCGGACAAGCGGGTCAAGTCGGGCAGATACTGCGGAGCAAGAAAAAAATCTCAGTGACCAATCTCATCCCGGGCCAGGGCTTACGCCCCGGCCCTTTTTTTCATCTCCGGACTCCGCCGCCTGATCTCCACCTCCACCATATCCAGCACCAGGCCCACCGGTAACAACAGTGCCTCCTTTGCCGACAGGCCCAGGAATTTAGAAGCCATGTTCAGATACTGGGCGCGGGTAAGCCTGCGCCCGTTTTTTTTTCAAACTCCGCCAGGCTCTTGTCCACCCGCTCCGGCTCCTCCGGGGCTTCCTCCCTACCGAACCCGGCGGAAATGGCCGCCTGAATAGCCATTCGGGCCCGGGTCACATCCAGGGGGGAGAGAAACACGGCGAACAGCTCCGTTGTGGGAATGGCCAGCTTGTCATAGCCCAGGTACCGCCGGTACAGTTCTCCCTGAGCTGCCAGCTCTTTCAGATACCAGCAGACAGCGTCAAAAGCATCCCGGCTGTTGCCATTGATATGGTCCAGCACGGACCCCTCATCCCCAAACTGGTCGTAGACGTCGAAAAGGGCCGCGCCGTTGAACAGCAGATGATACTCCTGCTTGTCCAGCTCAAAGGGGATCAGCTTCATACGGTGCCCGCCTTACCGGACAGCTTGGCCGGGGCGCTGGCTGGCTCCGTCTGGTCCTTTCCGATGTCGGTACTGGTGCCGTCAAACATGCCTTTCAGCCAGGCCAAGGCCTGCTCCGCCCCGGTTCCGGCCTCCCCGTCCTCAAACAGGGGGGATTCGATCTTCCAGTCGGTGCTCAGGGAAGCGGAGGCGGTAAACTGTAGGGCGGTATTGGCCAGGGTGATGTTCTCGCCGCTGGTGTTGTACTCCACCCCCTGGAGCATGGCTTTTACCTTGGGATAGAACACACCAACGGCGCAGTCTTTTCCACCAATAACCTGGTTGTTGACAAATCCCGCGCCTCCATAGGGGGGCGAATCGCTGGACCGGAAGCGCAGGTTTTTCTTGGTTTCCGACTCAATCTTGGCCCCGTAGATGGCGGAGGCGTCCGCCCGGGCCAGGCTGGTCACTTCGGTGGCCAGCACGCACTCCTTGAATTTATTCACGTACTCCTGCAGGCCATTGTTGCCGTAGCCTTTGGCCTCGTTCATGGCCGGGGTCTCGGTGATCTTGTTCAACGCCCCCAACTCTACCGGCGTTCCGTAAGCGGGCAGCTTGCCCGGCTGCTCAGGCGTCTCTGCAGCAAAGGGCGCCCACATCAGATGCTCACATCCGTAAATCATATAATTTCCTCCTTATAATCCATGGTCCTGTAAAAATTTATTGTAAATCTTGGCCGCCTCCTCCACCGCCGGAGTGGCGGCTTGTTCGTTGGCCGTTGCGATAAAGGGCCGGGGCGGAATCTTTCGGCTGGGCACGCCGTACTCGTTGACAAAGCCCACCGTGGCGTTCCGCTCCCCCTTATCATTCTTGCCCTGAGGGGTGACGTACACCACCCGGCTGCCGTCCCTGGCCCGCTTCATCTTGCCCCGGCGGATAGAGGCAGCGGTCTGGCCGGTATCGTAGACGCCCATGGTGACGGCCGAAGCCATCTGGGCCTCTTCCACCACCTGCGCCTCCGCGTCCAGCATGGCGGCGGCCACATCGTCCGGAATGTCCGCTATCTCCTCCAAGGACAGCATCAGGCCGTCTATCCCGTTTACACTCAATTTAGCCATTGTCTGCCTCCACCGCCTCAAACTCATATACATAGTGCTGGCAGGCCAGAATCTCGTACCTGCAGCACTGCTCCCGCAGCCGCCCCTGTGTCACCTGCTTGGCGTAGACGCTGACGGGGTGGTGCAGGCCGCTCTGCCCTCTAGTCCCCAAACAGATCACCGTCCGGGTCCTTTACGGCGGCCTGCTCCGCCCGCTTCTGGGCCAGACGGATGCGGCCGGAGGGAGTAAGGCCCAGCTTCTCCGCATACTGGAGGATGTTCCGCTCCAGGGACTGCATCTTCCCGTTGACGGCGTCCAGCTTGGACACCGCCTCGGCCACGGCCTCCGGGTCGTCCGCAGCCTCCTTCAGCTGCTTGGAGACCTGGGAGAGCAGCTTGGACTGCGTCTCATACCGGGCCATCATCACGCAGTAGACGCCCAGGGCGTCGCTGTCCAGGTCGTCCAGGATGACCAGCCCCCGCATCCGCTCCAGCACCTTCCTCCAGTACCGGCCGGCGGCGGCGTTTTTGGTCATGATGGCCGGCTTCTCCAGCCGCACCTCCCGCCCCCGGTCTGGAATCACGCCCTTCTCGGCCTGTTCCCGGAGCTGCCGCTCCTCCGCGGTCAGGTTTTTGGTCATATTGTCCACCGCTTTCGGCGGCGTCGGCATATTTCTCACCTCCCAAAATCTCCATCGGGGACTTTTTCTCCCACACGAGGAGGCCCGCGGTCTTGCACACCTGTCCCCGAAACTTTCTTGGGGCGGGGGGCAGTCCCGTAGGGACCGGCGCTCCAGCCGTGAAGAGTCGCAGGGGCATAGGGGCAGACACACGCCCCCGCAGGCGGGCGGGCGTAGCCTCGTGGTCAAAGAGTGTGTTTATTTCTGCTGCTTTTTCTGAGTTCCTGCCACTGCTCCCGCATGGTTTTCCGGCTGTGGCAGGAGTGGCACAGGCTCTCCAGGTTGCTCTCGTCGATGAACAGCGCCCAGTTGCCCTTGTGGTCCTGGACGTGGTCCACGTCGGTGGCCCGGACCCGCAGGCCCCGACGGGCACACTCCCGGCAGAAGGGCTCCCGCAGGAGCTGGGCTGGCCGAAGTTTATCCTTCCAGACAGGCAGGTTGTACCAGTTGTGCCAGGCCGCGCTCTCCCGGCGGGCCGCCGGTTTGGGCTTGTGGGCTGTACACCAGCCGTCCCGGGTCAGAGCCGCGCAGCCTGGGTGCCGGCAAGGCCTGAGCGGTTTGCTCGCCATGGGCTATCACCTCCACGGGCATCGGGCAAAACAAAAAGCGCCAGAACCCACGACCCAACACTTGGTTGGTCTCATGGGCTCTGGCGCTTAACGCTCTGGCCTCTGTCGATATTCAAAACAATCTCTCTGCGGCATGTCCGGCAGTATACCGGCAACCCTTTCGCCTCCGTCTCGGGCTCGATCCGGATCAGGCGGTGGTTCCGCTTGCAGTCTGGACAGGTTACCCATCCGTCCTTCACAACAAGTTTATCACACTTCGCAGTTCCTTGCAATACATTTCACTCCTTTTTCCATAGGTGGTCCAGTTATTAAGACTGCTTTCAAGCTAAATTAAATATAGGGCGGTTTCTTTTTTTGAGGCTCTCTGCTATAAGAATAATTTGGTTTGATAAGCTCCTCAAACAAAAGATATTGATCTCCAATGCAGTCCGCAAACCCATATGGATTCCTGTCGTGGAATGTCTCATAGTCCACCGCACCCGGCGGAGGGGTCAAGGCCACACCGCTCATTGGGATATCAATATACTCCACCTGATATTCCGCTAAATTCATAGACCGCTTCCATGTGCGGTCACCCGGTTTTGCTCGGCCGAACTCTCTCGCCTCCTTGGTCATGTATTTGGCCAACGCCGTGCAGTATCGGATATCAAAGGGCTCTATTCTCACATACCCGCCGCCCGGCCATAAACTTCGTATTTCGTCGAAGTCTTCCGGCCCGATCCCATTTACAATCATGTGGTGATGGATTCGCCTGTCCTCCAGATATCCGTCCGTTTCCAGAAAACTGCTGGAGGATATCCCATGGAATCCCTCCGTGGTATAGATGTACTTCCATTCCTGATGTCTGCGCTTTCGCGCCCTTCGCATCCGCCGGTTGAACTTTGCCAGCAGACCCCGCTCCGCGCTCTTTTTGTCCAATGGAAGAAATTCGTCCGTGTACGTAGCGGTTATGACATATGATTTCGTACCAAAGTTGGCGGCGATCCAAAGCCGCAGCTCCATCCATGACCGCTTGTCATTGTAAAAGGCCTGGGCCGGCGGCGTGGGATTTACCCGCGCCGCCCGGCGTTTGGGCGAAATGGTTTCCTCGGGAACCTGTCCCAGGACACGGACATGAAACGGGCCTGCGGTTATACGCTTAATTGCTGTTGCCATCTGCCGTCTCCTTCCCAGCCAACAGGTCCAGCGCCTGGGCGATGCTCCGCCAGTCTTCAATTGGCAGCTTGGGTGCGCCACCTGCGCAAATATCCCGCAGGACATCATCAGAAATGCGCCGATCTTTCCGGTGCGCCGTTTTGGCGGAAACGGCGGCCAGACAGCCGGGGCCGTGTGCCGTCCGGTAGTCCTTCAGCCACTGGAGAATCGCCCGCTTTTCTGTGCCCGCATCTGACACCGGCACAGGCGGTTCAGCCTTTTCCGCCTCTGGCTCCGTTTTATCCTGCGGTGGCAGTTCCAGCATCTCGGACATAGCCTCTATCACATCCATCAGCGACACTCCCTCTGCTATGTAGCTGAGAAGCAGCAGCTTTGCCTTTGGTGTACTGCCTGGGATAGGCTGCCCACAGTAGGGACAGGTCTCTCCAGGTTTTAATATTCTCATGTTGTTCCTCCAATCCTTATCTGCTCCGGGCAGGTCTCCGTTACCGATACCACCCGGACGTCGCCTATCTGCTCCAGCGCCATGGCCACCTGCTCCTTCACGCCGATGGCCTGACCGGTGGGGCGGTCCACCTGGCATACGATAGTCAGCATCAGGCCGCCTCTGTCTTCCGCTTCTTGGGCAGAATAGGCTTGCCGTCCTTATCTCGCCTGCTTCCGGCCTTCAACCAGGCCAGCCAGGTGTCGAAAAATTCCTTGTGGGTCGCCTTGGGGCTTTGGCTGCCCAAGTCGTTCCGGTACCCGTGGACCTGCACGATCCGGTTTCCGTCCATCTCAATGGTGACATAAGGCCTGTTGGGCTGACTGACCCGGCGCAGGAACAAGATAGTGAGCACCCCTTTTATGTGCCGGTCCGCATAGCCGCCCACACAGTGGCTGAGCACCTTGCCCTCATATCGAATGGCCGCGGCGGTCAGGGGGAAGCTGATTCTCAGCCCGTCAAGCTCAAATTCATATTTTTTCTTTCTGACCGCACCGCTGACGGTGCCCTTCTTCATAGACAGCTTCGCGACCTCCGCATCCTGCCGGGCCACCAGCTGAGCAGACGCCTGGTCGTGGGCGGCGTGGAGATCATCCGGCCAGAGCACCTTTCCGTGCTCCATGCACATACCAAGCTGCCAGGCCATTTCGATGTAGTCCCGGTACATCTGGAATACCTCTGTGATATCCGCCCAAGGAAGATCCGGGTCGATGACCTGATGGTACTCCAGGTAGCGGACCAGCCGGTCCGGGTCTAGTTTGTACCGGCGGCAGAAGCTCAGCACATATCGCCCCGGAACTTCACAGCTCCATTGCCGGGCAAAATCCACGGCTTCCTGGATACTCCATTTTTTCCCGAACCACCGCCGGGCAAGATTCCGTAGTTCCAGCGCCTCCATGGGCGGCTTCATTGCGATGACATCCCGCAGCTCCGGACCGGTCAGGCGCATCGCCTTCCGGATATCCGGCTCCGACCAGTCAATGACATCGGCAAATTTCTTCCGGTCGTAGATCAGCGCCCGGACCGGCTCGCGCAGGCCAGCCTTCACCAGCATCTCAATCTGTCGGGGATAGATGCAGTAAGCGGTCATGTAGGAGCTAAAATCATGAAAATGCTTTTGAGTATTGCCCTTGCGCCAATACTCAAAGTATCCGGAGTATCGGGTAATGGGGCATTCCTTTACCGCGTTCCGGTTCAGGATAGCGTAGTATTCATAACTGAAACAGGAGAAACCACCCTTTTTGAAAGGTTCCTTTACCCATTTCACCTTTGCATCCAGCTTTTTTTGCTCATGTGAGATGTGCCCATCACCATAGACCTGATAGTCCACCTGCATCACATCGCCTGGGGCAAAATGGTACATACTGCTCAGCCGGTAGGCCGGCTTGGCCGTTAGACCGCCCTCGGTGCTGTAGTCCTTGTTGAGCACCACCGCATCGGCATACAGGGCGTCCTCCCGAGCGTGAAGCAGTAAAGCGAACTCATACCGCTCCAGCTGCTTCCGCTTCCCGGCCTTCCGAAGGTCCTTCAACATGACCACCTGGCTACACCAGGGGCAGGAATATTCCCGGTTGTGGACAACGCTGGACAAGAGCTGCGTTTCCCAAGGAAGCTCCGTCTTCCGCAGATAGTTCAGCCGCTCGGTCCGTCCGCAGCAGCTGGTCCGAAAGATGACGCCCTCCTTGTCCGGGCGGAAGAAGATGTAGTGAGGGAACAGGTCGTTCATCTGCTGGATGTCCTCCGCCGTGACAACCGGCCAGGCGTCCAGAATGGCCCGCTCTTTGGGCATGCACTTCAATCCCATATCGCCGCCCCCTTACCAGAAATCGGAGAAATCCAGCAGGATCCCGCCGCTGTCAGGGACCGCCGGCGGCTCCGCATCGGGCTCCATCTGGATCAGCATCTGCATATTGATCCTGGCTCCGGGGAAATAAAACTCCACCGCCCGCTTATAGGCCTCCAGATCGGAGATGCTGCTCCCCACACCTTTGGCCACCGCGCTCATGCAGTCGGCGAAGCTGCCGCCCTGGGCCACCGCCTGGGCAAACTCCACGTTCTGCCGGCAGAAGTCCAAAAGGGTGTTTTTGACGGCCCCCTTCATGGTGCCCTCTTTCTGGCCCTTGACTTCCTTGGCGCCCTGTTCCAGCTTATCCTTCGCCTGTTCATACCAACTGTTCATTTCGCCGCCTCCTTGATTTTGTCCCCGAGGGCATTCATAGCCCGGCTCAGCTTCTCGGCAGCGGTCTGGTCCTCCCGGCCCCGGGCCTTGATCAGCAGCCCCTGGAGCTTGTTGGCCACCTCCTGGGCTTGATTGAAATAAACCTCGAACTTAGCCACATCCGGGTCGGCCGAGACGGCGGCCTTTTTATCCTCCTTGGCAGCCGCCTCCAGCTTAGCCTGAGCGTCGGCCAGGGCGGCCTCGGCCGTCTTACGTTTCTCCTCCGCCTTCTTCTTTGCATCCTTAGCTTTGTCCAGCTGAGCCTGGAGCTGGGCAATCTCCTCCGCTTTGGCGGCTTCGCCCTCGGCCCGGGCGGCGTCCAGCTTAGTCTGGTCCACCTTCATCACCGCCACGTCCACAGGGGTGTCGCGCAGCTTCTTTAGCTGCTCCAGCAACGCGCTCTCCCGAACTCTTACCTGATCCAGGTCCAGCTTGGCGGAATCCAGCAGTTCGTTGGCTGATTCCAATCTCTGTTCCATAGACTGCCGGGCCTCCTCGGCGGCCCTGGTATCCGTCTGGGCCCGCTCCGCGGCCTTCCGGGCCTCATCACGCTCCTTGATGGCCTTTTCCAGCTCCCGGGAGGTCATGTCAATGACTGCCTTTTCCTCTCCGTTCACCTGGTGGATCTCCGAGAGAAAGTTCTCCCGCTCAGATTCTGGCAAAGCCAACAGCGCCAAGGCTTTGGTCTGCCCCAAATGCGACGCCAACGTCGGATTTGAACCATAATTCCTTGCGATGACCATAAGCCTCTGAGCCTGCCGCGCAGAAAGCCCAAAATGCTCGGCCAGCCAAGTGCCCCACTCGCCATGCTGGAGCTTTTGTTTTGCTTCGATTAGACCTTGTCCGGCATTGATTATTGCCTCGCCGCCAACTCTGAGCTGCTGACCAATGTACTCCACCAACTCTGGGATATCCCGGCCTGTATCTATCAGTTCATCCCGGCCTTCAGCCAGGGTGGGCGAGACCATGCCAGTGCCGGACAGCCTGTCCATAACCGCCTGTTTATCTGCCTGTTTCATGCTTTTCCTCCTTAACTGTTCCAGTCCACGGCGTTTTTGTGTTTTCCGGAAGCGCATAAAAGGTCTGCTGATAATCGGCCACCCGGTCGATTTCCTGGATATCTTCCAGGGACTCCAAATATTCCTGCTTCGTCTCCATGATCAACTCCGGAGCAAAACGCTGGATTTTTCCGTTAAACACGATCTTCCACTGGGCCAGCATACCCAGCTTGTTTTTGGCTATGGTCAGGTACCGCTTGGTCCGGCTGCTGGTCTCATCCCGGCGCCAGACAAACAGGATCACGTTAGCGTCCTGCTCGATCTGACCGCTCTCCTTCAATTCCGACATGTAGGGTGACGTCCGGTCTCCCTTCTGAGGCGGCCGGGAGAGCTGAGCCAGGGCCACCACCGTGATTCCGCTGCGCCGGGCCTCAGTGGCCAGCTTCCGGGAGATATCGGAAACCTCCTCATACCGGGTGGGCCGTCCCTTGGCGTCGGAGCGCACCATCTGGATGTAGTCGATGTAAATGACGTCGAATCGGTGATACTGGGCCCGGGCGATTATTTCCGCCACTGTCCACCCGGAACTCTCAATCATCACCAGTCTGTGGCTCCTGATCTCGTCGTCTGCTGTCGCCAGAAGCATATAATCCTGGTCGCTGAGCTTCCGAGTCAGCATATTCTCCAGCGGCACCCCGGAAATGGCGGATTTGAGCCGGAGATACAAAGTGGTCCGGTCGTCCTCCAATGTGAAAAAGCCCACCTTCCTGGTTCTGGACTGGGCGTAGGCCATATGGAGGGCCAGAGCTGTCTTGCCGTCGGAGGGCCGGCCCCCCAGCACCACCAGCTTACCCCCCGATATGGTCAGGCTCCGGTCCAGCTCCGGGAATCCCCAGGGCAGACCATCGGGCGATGTATTGAGATATTCCACGGACTCCAGGGCAGCCTTGTCCATATCAGCCTCGTCATCCCGGTTCTGGACAGAAAATATTTCCTGGCCCCGGCTGAGCAGCTGCACTCCGTCCTCCTCGGTGGTCACTGCCTGGAGGTCCTGACCGATATCCCGCAGCCTGGACAGCCGCGAGAACCGCCGGGCCTCTTCCATGTACTTCTCCACGTTGGCCGCCGTGGGCGTCGTGTCCATCAGCTGGAGCACATACATCCGGAGCCCGCCGTCATCCGGCGCGACAGCTGAGAGGACCAACACCGGGTCTGCCACCTGTCCCCGGTTAAACAGGTCCCGAAACCCGGTAAACAGCAGCCGGTTAGCCTCCATAGTGAAGTCAGCCTCGGTCATTTTGGACACCACCATACCCACCACCTTGGGGTCGATGAGCATGGAACCGATCACGCTCTGCTCCGCCCATGGACTGAGCCGGTCATCTCCAGCCACAGGCACCGTCCTCCTCTCTTGGCGCCGGCGGCGGCGCTCCCTGGCCCTTTAGCGGGAAAACAGATTTCCAGCTGTTGGCCATAGCCTCGCTGATGAGCTGGAGCTTCAAATTTCGATTACCCCCGGACAGCTTGTCCAGCTTGCCCAGCAGCGCCCGAATTCCGGCAGCCGAGTTGATGGCCCGCAGCTGCTCCCGGAGCTGGATAAACTCCGCCAGAGCGCGGGCCAGCTCCTGGTCCTGGCCGCAGTAGGCCCGAAGCAGAGGCTTAGCCTCCTCCTGCAAGGCGTACCTGCTTTTTCGCTCCGCCGCCCCCTGGGGGGCTTTAGGGGGGTCTTTTAGGTCTTTATTCTTTCCTTCTTTATTCTTTTGTGTCGTAAAACCCGTCAACGGTTTTCCCGTTGACGGTTCTGGCCGTTGACGGGATTCACCGTTGTCGGTGTTTTTAGACGACGGTGGGGCCTCATCTTGCAACACATAGATATTTCCGGAAAACTTTCCGCCCTGGTCGTGGGATTGTCCCCGGACCAGGTAGCCCGCCGTCTGCAGCTCCCGCAGTAGGCGACGAACCTTGTCCTTCCCACAGCCCGCCTTGACAGCCAGACCGGAGACGGTATACTCCCAATTCTCCGGCAGGCTGACCATCAGGGCAAACAGCCCCCGGGCCTCCAGGGTCAAGCGGTCATCCTGGGCCGCCTCCCGATATAAGACGATAAAGCCCTTTTTCCGGCCGGATTTGAATGTGCTCTCACTCAAATTGTATTACCCCCTTGTCTTTGCTGGGAGGATATGCTATAATAAGTATGTTCTGAAAATCCGCATATCCCCAGCCCCGTACGGTCTGCCAACCGTGCGGGGCTATCCTTTTTCTGCCTGTTTCAAAGTCACTGATCCCAGGTCAACGCGCTTATGAGTCCAGCCTTCAGTTCCTGCCTCGATCACAATAGGTAAATGCACCGCAGCCGCTATCTGATCCAGTCCGTTCATGATATGAATGGACTGGATCCCGAAAAAAGGCGCCTCAATCCGGCTGGAAATAATCTTTATCTCGTCAGGGAGCATATCCGCAACTGCAGCCAGCTCCTCCAGGGCGGACTTAAACTCAATTGCTGTCATAATTGCCATCAGCACACCGCCTCCTGTTCCTTGATGGTAATAGAGCCGTCGTCCTCCACAGTGGCATAGGCCACGCCGCCGTCTACCAGGCGAGCCCTGAAAACGTCAGACTCCACCGGCTCCACCCAGTCCACCCTCCCCCGACCGAACCACTCCCGAAGTCGCGCCCGGACCTTGCGCTCAGTCGTCTGTTGACACATAATTGAGCCTCCTATCTCAAATATACCGCCAGCGCCAGCAGAAACGCCGCTACCGAAAGGATTACGCAGCCCCACTCGATGGCCTCACTAATTCGCGGGTGATTCCGTCTAAGCTTGTCCCACAAACATTTCCCCTCCTATCGCAATATCCAAAATACAAGCAACATAAAACCCATATAGCCCAGAAAGCACAAACTTCCAAAAAGGTCCTCTCTGGTCTCCGCGCTCATGGGCTTTTTCTCGTACTTAATCCATCCCCCGCCAGGGAGCTTGACTACAATCTTCTGGTTGCAGCCAGCCGGAGGATGTGGTATACTATCTCCGGTACTGGCCTGGTCTGTTCAGGTCTTCACCTGCTCCCGCCGGTGTCGTGACCACCGGCGGGGGCGCTTTTTTGGTTGTGGCGATCATGCCGAGATATCATCTCCTGTTCCTTTCGACGGAGCCTTCGGCCTGACGGTCACCGTGATTTTTGCGCCGTACTGCTCGCCGAGAATCTGGGCTAACGTTTCGTGCAGCAGCTGCACATTCAAGCTGTTTTCAAATACGCCGTCCATGGTGACCGCCTCCTTTCTATCAGCTTATTGAGAAAGGCCTGTCCGGTATGTTCCCTCGCCCTTCCTTGCTCCCTCCCGCCACCGGTGCTGTAATGCCGGCGGTAGCGGGAGTCCTTCATGCCAAAAATTATTGTTTTCATGCCTTGCTTCTTGCTGTCGTATATAGTAGAATGCTGTATGAGGTGACAGCATAAATGCGAGACCAACTCTTTCGATATTTCGTCGAATTTGGGGACGAACTTTGTTATTTGCGGAATTACTCAATTTCAGTGCGCCGTATCAGTAATTTCTACTCTGGTTTCTTAATGTTGGTGTCTGCCGGAGGAATCGTCTCCCTGTCTTATTGGAATCAGTATCCTGTTATTTGGGCCCTTATCACCGTCGCCGCCCAAATTTTGCAAACATTAAAGCCTTTGATGCAGTCATCAAAACAGCGCCAAGCTCTGATATATATGATTCAAGATGCTAATGTACTCTTTGATGAATTATGTTTATACTGGGATACTGTCGGCACTTATGATCCTCCTTTGGAAGATGATGAGAAAATAGGCGCCAAAATACTGGATATTAAACGGCGCTATCGCAACTGTGTAGAACGCTTTGCCGCAGACTTAGATTTCCCTCGGAAAGAACGTCTAAAAGTCAAGGCAAAAGAGGAAAACGCTCAGTTTTTTTGGTATCATTGCGGAGTACGCATAGAGGAGGAATATTAAATGCCACCAAAACAGCCATCCCAGCAGCCAATCAGGTCTCGCAAGCCAGCGCAAGGCGGAACTCATATTCGAGGGGATATATCTGGAGGGCCAACATACCGTATCCCAACACCGCCTCCTAAGCCACCGAAGAAATAGCATTTTACCTTTGAGCCGTCATTGATCATGGCGGCTCTTTTTTCTGTAACACCACTCACAGTAGGCACACCTTGTATCTGGACACTTTTCCAGAACCATGGCCATAATCAGCCTATGTAAGGCAATGCCGACTGCAATTCCAATAAGAAACAAAGCCACTTTTTCATCCATCCCCCTCACCCCCTCACTTCTTGCCTCTACCAAGAACACTTGCTTCAACCAACAGTGACTTGCCCTCACTGTAACGCACAACTTGAAGACGTATAATTGTCCGTGGAGTTTGATGCTTTGTTAAACAAAGCATCAAACTCTTTTTTTGCTTGGCTGGCTGCTCTAAGTGCGGCAGTTATCTTTTCCATTGTGGAAATATACTCTTCCGCTCCCTCAATAACCATTTTGGTTGTTACCGTTCGTTCTGCCATACCCTCTCACCTCCTTTTTCTCGCAATAATGCGAGTATTACCACAAAAAAATAGCTGTCGCCTCCTCTGGTTCAAGCCCCAGCACCTCAACGATTTTGTGCATCTGCCCAACCGTGAAACTTGTACCGTCCGCTTTTAGCTTCCGATAAAATGTACTCGGATCAATGCCGAGCTGTTTTGCCATTTCATCGTTTGTGATTTTGCATTTTTCCATCTTTCCCCGCAACACATCCATGTTTGTGCTCAAGTTTCTCACCCCCTTGCGATACTTGCATTATTGCGAGTACACCTTGATAATAACACTCGTGTTTCTCTATGTCAAGGGAAACTTTGCAATTTTGCAAGTTTTTTATTCTTCCCTCTTGCAAATTCTCAAGTCATGGTTTATATTGTGGTTTAGAGGTGATATCAATGACAACCGGCCAACGAATGAAGATGCGCAGAAAAGAAATCGGTTTATCTGCCGAGCGCGTTGCAGAGATTCTTGGAATTTCTCCTGCCACCGTATACAGATATGAAAAGGGAGATATTGAAAAAGTCCCTGGGGACTTGCTCCAACCCATTGCACAAGCTCTGCAAACGACCCCAGCCTATTTGATGGGATGGACCCCCTCCGGATCTTCGCTCCCCTCCAATGTCATCCCCCTCCCAAAAATGCGTGAATGGAAAGTTCTGGGCGCGACTGCCGGGC
>ERZ779632.373-NODE-373-length-27620-cov-8.454054_pt1 | contig 27620 bp, 46 predicted proteins | sample MGYA00514194_ERZ779632 | MGnify/ENA primary metagenome ERZ779632 (study PRJEB29562, sample SAMEA4376704) | mouse gut metagenome | isolation source: Cecum | study: EMG produced TPA metagenomics assembly of the A DSS colitis mouse model was used to assess the...
TTCAATTGTTTGGTGTGTATTATCTAATTTTGCCATTTGAAATCTTCCTTTCATTAATATAATTTTATATTTCAAACACATATTTTACAAATTGTCGGGCTGTTATCGGAGAGCCTTGCTACGGAGGTTTATTTTACCAAAACAAACAAAAGAATTGGGGATCAGGGGCTCGAACCCTGGACAAACACGCTTTATAAGAACGCCGCTCTGCCAACTGAGCTAATCCCCAAAAAAACAAATGACGATACCGCTAGAATAACAGCACCGCCACCTGTATGTACAAAAAGATAAAAAATTATTACGATTTTGATTGGATTCGTAACCACTATTATATTTTTCAGAACCGGCAATGAATTAGTGCCGATGGAATCTTATGGATATGTCATACCGCTTTTGGAAGTATAACATCACATATGTTTACCAACGCAATATATTAAAGTTCACATTTATGGCTACGCACACCACATACAATTTCATATTCTCGCTAAGTATGATATAAGCGATAAATCATTGTTCTGCTTTATTTAACAGGAAAGCGGATGTAAAACCCTGTAATTGGCCATAATATATTTGTTCTTTTCTTTCAATCTTTCTTAGGTTTTATTTTTGTACTGGGTTTAAATTTTATGTAATTATTGTTTTGAGCTAAGCCATTAACATTCACCGTTTTTTCTTTTATAGCAAATGTTCCAAATCCGTCCAGTTTTACATTATTAGTATTTTTCAATTTATTACCCAAGATATTGAGAAATGTATTAATAATATTTTCTACTTTTTTCTTTTCTATTTTTTTGTCAATAGTATTCCATGTTTCATCAATTAAATCAGATTTTGTAATAAAATAATCACCTCTTATTTTGTTCTTCCATAAGCATCCTTATCTGTAAGTTAAAATTTTAAGGGGACGTACCCCAATAATTTAGCATTGCAAAAAGTGCAATGGGTACATTTTTGGGGTCATTTATAATATTTCATTCTGTTTTTTAGAAAATCTATGTTCATAAATAACAATTTCACCATCAGGATTCTCAGATAAAAACGTCTTCACTTTATCATACTGACCTAATATATCTGTTAATGTCTCATTTTTATAATTGAACAAGGTATAAAAAAGTAAATTCTTAATTGAAGAATTTTCCTCTCTGTCTAAATTCCATAAGAGCCTGTACATCGTATGTTTGTTAAGCTTAAGTTCATTTATATCATAAAGCAGGTTTTCCTTCGCTTTCTGAATCAATAAATTTCTATCCTCAACAGGCAGTGATGAAAAAGCAACAGTTTTTATATACTTCTCTGTGTCTTCTGCAAGCTGTATGATTTTTTTTACATGCCGTTTATCTACAAGATTTCTGTCATAATCGTTAGGTTTAAAAATATCTGAAATGTAAAGAAAAGAACTGCCCTTTGACTTACCAGACCTTTTTCCGTGCATACAGTTATGAAGATAATCCATGCTTGTGTTGTATTTTTGATAATCTTTCCTATCAGTATTTTTATAATTCTTAATATCAGCAATATATCCTAAAAAATATGGCATCCGTTTTCTGCCATCGGTCATCGTTAAAACATGTTCATATTTTTTCCTTATTCGTTTTAACTCGCGGGTAGTATCGACAGGATATTCTTTTTTTGCCTTGTCAATCTCAATATTACTCATGACATCCAACTGACACACATCATAATAAATTTCTCTGATGAAATCATATTGTTCTTCTACGGTCTGACCCGATTTTATTACTATATCCCATAATAATGAGTTTAGCTCCTGTGACAGATTTACAATCTCTCCAATTTTATTATTGCTTGTTTTATCATCAAGGTCTGCCAAATCCTCTGGTGTGTAATGCCTTTTGGATTTTGGAGGATTAATATTGCGTGTAGGAACTTTAAATAAATGATAATTCTTTTTTGCGGTATTTACTAATAGTTTATTGTCAGTAATTAGCATGGTATCACTGTCAAAATCAGATCCACTCAGCCTTTCCAAAATGTTTTCCTCAATACTATTAATACATATGATATTTTTACTAAGATTAAAATATTTCTCTATTTTCTCGCAGGCAACATTTTGAGTAATTAATATATTACCTATTGTTACATGGGGGCTTCGACTTCCAAGTAACTCAGTACCATAAGGATATCTGATATTATGTACTGTTCCTTTGGAGAGAACAGAAGTACCATCAAATAAACCTATTGACTGTAGCAACATTTCATATGGATTCCCAAACAGAGTAGCATAAGTTCCATTCAGAAGGACATGTCCTTTTTTTATGTTTCTAATATAAGAACGACATACTTCTTTCTTAAAATCATAATAAATACCTGTTTTAGAAAAATCACAATCGTAATTCAAAAGCTTGTACACAACATCATTTTTGTTTTTCATAACATTGTCATCTGGAATGTCATCATTATTTTCAGTAAATTTCAAATGAAATCTCATTACATCAGGATCAGTATTGAGCATATGAACGTAATTAAGCCCGTTTTGTACTATTGTTTGCACTTCACCTTTTGAGAGCTGGAGCGTGTTCAATAACTGATAATGTGCCTGTACCATATCGCCTCCAAAATGATGAGTGTCTTTATCATATTTTACAATTCCAAAAAATGGGTATATGTTATGAAGCCATGTTTCCAGTGTCCCGAATTTATAAAACTTGATACTGGACGGGGTAGCAATAAGCTTGATGTCCTTAATGTCTGTTGCAATTGTTTCGCCGTTTAATTGCGATATATCAGTTATATTATTATCAGCAAAAAATTTCTGGATATTTGTATTAAAGCAGCATGACTTGAAAAACTTATTCCTGAGAAGCAGCATTCCTTTATCAGAATATTTTCCCATTAATGAAATGTCTATTAATGACTGTCCGTCCCATATGGAATTGGATATCTTCATTTGTTTTTCTTTTGTTTCAAGCCATCCGTCTTTGTCAAGATCAGTGCATACGGCATTGTCATAAAATTCACTTTCCCAATCCCTGATTACAAGAATATTTTCAGGTTTAATATCCAGGGTATCAATAATACTGATTGATGCTAGAGAAAAATAAGCCTCAAAGGCAGCAATATCCAATTCATCCCCATGCTTTATATTTAATCCACATTGTTCAGAAATGTGCATTGCGGGATACAATCTGTCGTCTATAAACAGACATTTTCCAACTCTAGCAGAACCACTTGAACGTTTAAAACGGCAGTAATGAATACCATTACAGATAAATCCATGTTTATAGCACCAGTCCCGCAATTCACGTGCAGTTTTAACCGTCTTAATTGTCTTTGATAACTTATAGGTGTATATCATTGTTGTTTCATCATACGTGTATGAAAAATAAGACGGTAGGAGTTCACTGGGAACAGGATTATAATATTGTCTTCCAATATCAATCGCAACTAAAATTTTTTCACTGTCGTTTTCAATTACAGCATACCCATCGGTCATATCATAGTCATTTAAATTATAGCCATTCCTGACATAAATATTTTTCGCAACCTTATTAAACTCTTTTACAGCATATTTAAAAGTTACATTAATAACCTTTGATGAATACTCTTTATCTTTAAAAGTAAAAGACAGAGAGTCTTTGGACTTATAAATTTTTCTTGCGACATTTCTCAGTTCAATCAGATCAAGACTGTAGTCAAAACTATTTACATATTTCCTAAAATTATCAGTACCATCTTTATGTGTAAGTTTATAGCCATATGGAATGGGTTGTATAAAATTATTGGACAGATACAGATCTTTGGCATCAATGGATGGTATATATAAATTTTTTCTCAAGTTTTAATTCCTCCCTTCAAACCATATCCTATGGCCATAACACTCCAATTCTTTTGTTAGCTGTTTCATTGATGTTTCGATCAGGTGAATAATATTTCCCCTGTCAGATACATTCACATCTGATAAACAGATATTTTTATGAAGTCTGCTGTCATTATATATCTTAGAATGAATATTTATGTAAAGGATTAGTCTGGAAATTCCATTATTGTCAATACTAAATTCTGCGTTCCACAGCTTGTTTTTGCAGTTATTTATTTCGTTAATCAGTTCGAATACAATTGAATACTGAGTTATAAAATCATCAAGATACTGTTTGTATTCATTTATTGCTTTTAATAAATCATCTTCTGACGGACTAATTTGGATTGAGCATATCTGATATCCGTAGAGCCACAGATTTATGTATATTCCTTTCTCTTTTCCATAATATGGATACTTATAATCAAAGGTTATTTTACTATCAATCCCATGATAGTGGCTTAATTGATTAACTGACTCGCGATAATACCTGTTGTTTTTTGCTGATTCCAGAAATTTTTTCTCTTCATTTTCTGTAAGCTGTTCTGCTATTTTAGTCTTTAATACGTTTATATCTGTAGTGTTTAACTGATAATTGTCAAGTATCACATCATAACAGTCGTCATCTGTCTTTTTGAGTATGGTGTAAAAATTATTCTTTACCCTAATCTGATATACATCATTTTCGAAATCACATAATTCTTTTTCGTATGTCTCGATCATTTTTTTATATAAAACTGTTTCCTTAAAAATATCTTTTAATTCACCAATCCTATTCTGAGGGATTATAACCTCGTCATAAGAAAAAATATTCTTTTTAAATACAATTTTTGGATATCCTGTCAATTTATCAAAATCATATCCCTTATAGACACATCTTTTGTAAAAATCATCAAATATAATATGAGGGAGTGATATTTTCAGTCGGATACCAAACTCATATGTTCTCCCATGATGCTGTTTTAAATCAAAATATATATTCTCGTCTTTTGGAAGATCCAATTTCGATCCTACATCCCTGACCACTTTTTGATTGATCAGCTTCAATAAATCATCTTTTAAATATGCGACACAATGTTTCCGTTTGATAATTTCATAACACGATATCATGTCATCATAAGTCATACAGGAGATACTTTCTAAAACCTTTTCTTTTGACTCATTATTTTGAAGCTGTATCCAAAACCAGTCCAATTGCTCAATTCTTGCTTTATAATTAAGAACCTTTTGTCTGGTTAATTCTCGCTTTGCCCTTGCAATTGTACCAGCATACAAATCTCTTTTCTCATACGATTTGGAATAACAAATACCATCGTGGTACAAATATGTAAATCTAGGAATAGTATCTTTATCTGTTTTAAACATAAATTCTTTAATGTTCACTTCAACGACATCATTTTCAAGTGCATTCCATTTACAAAAATAATCATCACCAGTTTTCCTGTTGGTAAAAAACATTTCAAAAAATATAGTTTTTCCAGATGATGTGTAAACGGTAACATCAGGTCTGTAGTCGCCAAATGGAGTAGTGTATAACTTTTCTATATCAATGGAAGCGACTTCAAATAATTCACTATCTATATAAAATCTACTTCCTACTTCAAATAACCAATTCTTACAAAAGAAGTGTAGTTGACTTTCCTTAGTACACTTTCCAGTTATATGATAATAATGAGATTGTTCTTTAGAACTATCTAACGCTCTTGGCTTTACAGTACCTCCACAACAAGGACAAAAGTAGTCTACATCTTTATTTGCTTTTTTTACATGAATAAGATTAGCAAATTCATCACTACCATCATAGGCAACGATCAATTGCGGCAAATATTCAAAAACATCCATATAATTTCCTCCAATAAAATTTCTATTCTAAGTTATCTTTTCATTATTTCAATCCTATATCCAAGCCATTCCAGTAAGTCCCTCATACCATGAAAACATTCGTAGTGTCGATATTCTCCGTCCATGTTCTCAATATATTCTTCTCCATCATAAATTCCATAACCACAAGATGAGCAGTAATGAGTAGCCTTTGGCGGAGTATAATTGGGACAAACTGTAAAGCATGGATTATGTCTACAAATCTCACACAATTATGCAACACCTCCTTGATATTTCTTTAATCGTTCATGTACATATCCATCATTGCTTGTATAATAAATATCCCTGATTCCTAAATCCTTAATTGCTGCCATGCAAGAAGGACACGGACGTGCAAGTCCATAAGGCTGATCCTTCCTGATACGATATATGTATATTTTTACTTTTGAAAAGTTAATATCCAAATGCCGGATAGAGTTTATACAACTGATTTCCGCATGAAGTTTTGGTAACAACCCATCAGATTTTTTTCGATATTTGTTATACTTTTTCTGCATTGGATGTGTTTTATTGCAATTACACCCAATACCAATTACATTTCCTTGATAAACAGCTACACATCCAATATGCGTTTTATGGAAATCGGATATCAACGCAACCTGTCTCGCTTTGTCAAAATATTTGTAATCTGTATTGTAGATCATACATCAGATTCCTTTTCAATAGAATTCCATTCTAATTCTGCATTACAATGCGGGCAACAATTTTGATTTTCTTCAATATATGCTCCACATTTACTGCAATAATAAGCTTTTCTGATAACGTCGCATTCTCTAACAGGATATAATTGCTTTGAGGAGTCGTTTTCAAAAAATTCATTCCCCTTATCAAAACACTTATATGTATATTCATACTTTTCAATATATTTATCAAAATATCCACTCATAGACGCATATTCAACAACTCGACGAATATTGTATTCTATAGTAATTTCATCACCATTAATGTATTGTTCATCAATAGTCTGCTTATCACTAATATCATTTCTAAATAATTCCATAGATAGTAAATATTGTTTCTGATCTTTATCAAAAGAATAGCTACAGTCCACAGAATAACCAGTATGTCCACATTCCTCTGGTAAGTCAATTGTTAATGTAGTTCTTTTATTTCTGCATTTAATCATTTTTCTTATTCCTTTCTTTTGGTAAATTGTAATTATTTCCTTTATAGTTTCTACACCAGTAATCAAATTTTTGTGCGGCTGCAATTCTTTGTTATCTGAATTCATTACAGTATCATACCTTGCAACAGTACCAGCACTAACGCCTGCAAATTTTGCACGTTGTTCGCGAGTATGTGTTGGAGAAGTATGAGATTTTCGCTCTCCGTCCAAATGGACGGAAACCGTTTTGCCATTTGTTATATCAGCACCTTTTCTATTACCTTCTAATTTCTTCTTCGCGTTTTCTTCTTCAATTCTTCGTGTAGATACTTTATCGTTTGCATAAATCTTTTCAGCTTCACACATATTTCTTCTTACATCCTGGTATGTAATCATCCAATCCATAACGTCAGATTTTTCAGAGTCTTTTGGTAGACTAATTTCTTCTATATTGAATTCGATATTGTGTTTTTTGAAAATTTTGTAACGATGATGTCCATCCACAATATATCCATTCCATATAAGGATAGGTGTTCCATCATAGCCTTCCTCTAATATCATTTTTTCAAGACCTTCAAATTTTTCTTTTGGAAGGTGAGGTAATAAGTCTCTTAATTCTGGATCAATTTTTAATTCCTTCATGTAAATTCCTTTCTATCATTTCTTGTTTTCAAATCTGTAATTTCCACTTTTAGATGGATAAAATTCATCCACTTTATATAATTCCAACATTTTGCTTAAAGCCCATTCTATTTCTTGTTTATATCCCTCCTTATTCAATACATATATATTTGGTACATTTTGTGGTGGTTTTGATTTATCTGGTTGTACGCTACCTACTTCTCTTTTTATTAGAAGAGCAGGTGTGTCATCTGATGATTCTGTTAAATATTCTATACATTGGTTAATAGTATCTTTAGACATTGACAGCTCATTGGCCATATTACTGATACTTCTATAAAATGCTTCTGGATTATCTTTTGCATTTTCGTATTCAGATCCGTTATCTTGTCTTGGACGACAGCCTATGTATGAGTTGATATATAAAAAAGCTACAAGTATATTTTCTTTATTTAAAGAACTATCTGCCATCATAATTGTGTCAAATTGAGAAGATGTAAGTTTCGCAAATTTTTCTGTTGAATCAAAATTCTTTGGAATAATTTTAATTTCAATACCAGTGTCATAAGAAAGAGAATCTAAATCTTGCTTTACTTCAATCATCTGATTATTTATCATATATTCCAACACATCTAATATTTCTTTAAATGCTTTTGGTTTTCTGCTTGTTGTTTTATATCCATAAAAATCGAGTACTTTTCGTATGGTTATCCAACTGTAATCTTCATAGGAGCGATATTTATCAATTAAGATATAAGTAATATAAAACTTTCTGCTAACTCCAAATTTAGTTTTAATATTTCCTTGGATGTATTCATTTGGAAATCTTGTAAAATATTCTTTGCTCTGTTTTTTGATAGTCTTATTCTCCTTCCAAATTTTATTACGAGAGTTCAGCAAACGCTCTTTTTAGAGCCTTGTTTATATAAAGTTGCGATTTTTGACGCTCTTTTTAGGGCCTCAACTGAACAGAATAAAGATATAACCTTATTAATAAAGACAGACATATTCGTGATTGTTTGCTAACGCAAAAATCACTCTCTTAAAACTTTTTGATTGTTGATGGTTAATAGTAGTTACAGTTGGAATAAGTTATTGGTGGCACAGTAGTAGTTGCTATTTATATATTTTCTTTTCTCGGATATAAAATTCTTTGTATGTAAATAGTCTGTATTCTACATTTACTATTTATATCTTTTGAAATTCGTAACATAATGTTTTTTCTCTAACATTTAATCATCAAATATTGTTTTCTCTTTTACAATTACATGCTCCAAAAGTAGATCATACTTTTCTAATAACCCATCAACCAAAGATTCAAACAACTTCCTAACAGTTTTATCATGTTCTATTGCATCCAATGTAAAGCAGCTATCAAGCCCATTATCATAACAGTAATCATCTACAACCTGATTAATCTCTATATCTGGATATGTATTATGGAATTCTTTATATAACTCTTTGTATAAGATTCCATTTTTACCAGTTGGAATTTCAAAGTAATCCATTAATAACTGATATTTTGGAAACATTTTAGAATTCCAATAAGAAAATCTTTTCTTTGGTAATGATTTCTTCACCTGTTCCTGAGATTCTTCCAATTTTGACATCCTTTCATTTAATGATAGAAGAGTATCGTTTACTGTTTTAGTAAAAGTATTCAATGTATCTAAAATTGGTTGCATTGTAATTTGGTCAGTTGTTTTATTGTCTATAAATACAGAAGCTAATACATCTGCACATTTATCTTGGTATAATTCAAGTTTTGAAGCTAATTCTGGTTGATTTTGTTTCATTTTTGGTGTGATATTAATTTTTGCTAATGCTAAAGGCAATTTATGTTGTGAAATACAAAATACTTCCTGATAATTTATAGGGGTGCCATTTTTAGACACCCCTTCTTGAGTAGGGATGTTAAACTTCTGTATACCTTTAGAAATTACAATGTCATTAATCCATTTATCTCGTCTTTTGCGAATTTGGTCGTTATCAGTAAATCCAATTCCTCTAAGAACTGAATTAATAGAAATATAAATTTCACCAGTTGCATTATCTTTCAGTGCAATCAGTTCATCTCCGTAAAAATTGAAATTAGTTACCTGTAAAGCTGTGTTGTTATTTGTCATAATAAAAATCTCCTTTAATCATTAATTTGTGTTTTATGAGTTTGTAGTGATATTTTGTATTTCTACTTTTGATAACCAAGGAAATAAGATTTTTTTTGAATAAAAAAGAGAAGAATATATATTTAGCATTTTTTCTATGATATATAAGTTTCTCTTGGATTTATTTATCAAATATAAAAATGATGAGTTCGGTGGAAGAGTGGTTTTAGAGTTGATGCAATTTGAAAAAGTATTGATTTTCTTATGTTTTTGGATATTTTTATTATGATTTTTGTATTAAATTCGGAGTATTAATTTTTAAGAAAAGTGTAATTTGAGGCGAGTTCGAGAATGTGTTGAATTTACAAGGGTTTTTGGGATTTTGAAGAGCTATTATGATAATTTTGTAGAAAGCAAAATTGGAAAAAGTAAGAAAATATAATGGTTTACCGAACTATGTCCCGAACTGATTTTGCAAAAATTAAGTCGATTTGTGGATAGAACAGATAGTCGATTTCTGTTTATCTATGTTTTGTTTTATAATGTAAACTATCCCCCTCTGTACAAACATACCGTAATAGTGTAGTATTATGGTATGTTAAGTTGCACTTTGCGCATTTTTGCAACTTGGCAGTAAATTTGATAGACAATACTATACTTTAGTATAATTTGCAAATGATTTGCATTTTTGTTCGAAAATTATAATTTGCAAATAATTTGCAAATTATAATTTTTATCCACAAAAATACTACAATTATACACAATTTTATCCACATAAATATTATATTATTACAAACCAAATTAAATACAAAATATACACTATTACTGCATAAAATAAGGTAAATATGTATAAAACGAATATATATACAATAAATACACATATTTATTCAATAATCAACTTATCCACAAAAGTAATGTTACACATTAAAAGTTATCCACATATCCACAATAAAATGTGTATAATTAAAACTACGTTTAGATATATAATATCTACAATAAATAGTTTTAATTATAATATAATAAAATAAACTACACTGTATTAAACAATATATAAAACAATATAACATAGTATTAAATACTATATAAATTATAGATATTAGTTTTTTTGAAACAATATACCTAATTTTTTACCACCGAAATACTACAATACCTCTACAACGCACCACAAGCCGTGTAGAACGATTTTACACACTCAAACGATACAGTGTCCATTAACCTGTATTAACTCGCAAAATAAGCTTAATTAATAATGTGGCAAAACAATAAAGACCAACAAAAAAGGCTGTGAGATGTCAAACCTCATAGCCTTGATTGTATCATTCATATATAATATAAATCTGTCTTAATATCAATTCTTATCTGCCATCGCATAACATTCCTTTTTCACCTTATCAAAGCTTTTCTTTGATTCCGTATAATTCATACCATCATAATATCTTACAGTAACAATTCTGTTTTCATATTCCGATAAGCAATCCCAATAAACAACCACGTTATCAATCTGAATACTTGCATCATGTATCTTACTGAAATATGCAAATACCTTTTTCAAATTGTCTCTTGTGTAGTTCTCTTTCTTATCCTCTGTATAAATCCGGTGATTGAAAAAGTCTAAACGTTCATATTTTAAAATTAACATAATTATAGTTCCTTTCTTTATGTTAGTGTGTAGCCGTTCCGTATGGTTACACCCTTTTTTTTACGCTGATACATTGTGCTTGTGTTCATACTGAATCGAATTGAATCACGCTAATAATACCCTTGTATCTGTATATACCTTTGTACTGCCGTAATAGTTTCTGATATCGTCCATGCTCAATGACTTGCGACTTTTCTTTTGATATGCTTCTGATTTCCAGTACCACATCTTTTTCTGTGATGCCCATTTGAATCCGATTTCTTTCAGCTCTTTCTTGTAGCTGTATGTATTACCAGACACCCATAACCATGCGCCGACTAACTCAATTTCAATTCCATCAAAGTTGATAATCTTCTGTAACACCTCACGCAATGATCTATCATTTTCCCAGTCGTACATGTTAGCATTGTAACTTGTCTGCTTATGAGCTGTATTATCTGCCGTCTTATCTGACTTGTTTTCATGCTTATCTTTCAGTACCTTAAACAGTCTATCGTATTCAACATTGATTTCTTGTGTTGCGGTTGTACTGCCTTGTGGGTTATCAGGGTGATACTTTTTGAGCAGCTCTTTGTACTGTCGTCTCAGTTCTTCTAATGTGTTTACATTGTTAAAATACTTCATATCTCATGACCTCCTATTCTTAAACTTGCTCCAGCCTGTTAAACAGTTTCTTGTTACTTTTCCAGCACTGCCGACTAATTGATTCAACTGCCGACGTGGTACTACTTCACTTAGAGAATTGATTGTTTGGTTGAATGTGATTGATTGCTGTTTGTTGTTTATTTATTGATTGATGTTTGATTTCTGTCTACTTACCTATAACAATGGTTGCTGTATTGTCGTTTGCTCTTAATACTGTGATTTTCTTACCAATAACTTTTAATGCTTGATATTCAAAGTATGTGACTGTTTTGATCATTGTCGTTGTCCTCCTAATATAAAAAAGTGCAAAGTCCTTGATAATTCAATAGACCTTACACTTTTCATGTGATATTCATTATGTAGTTGTTATGAAACTTTCTTTTCTAAATCAGATATTCGCTTTTCTAATTGATTATATAATGCATATAGATCAATATAATCATTACGTGCTTTTAATAAATTGACATCTTTTTGTACAGTGTCCAACTTATTATTTATTTCATTAAGTCTGCCATATATTTTCTGCTCAACTCTGTCAAGTTCTTTAATCAAGGCATTAAATAATTCGTTAGTTTCTTTATCCATGCTGATATCCTCCTATCTGAAATGAGTATATCACATTTAAAGTGTAAAGTCTATTCAATTATCAAGGTGCTTTGTTGTTTGTTGATAAGACTATTATACTCTCTAAACAGTGTATAATCTATTGACAAATTACACAAATATACTCTATAAAAATGTATAATTTATACATTGTAAGTCGTGTATATTATGATATAATAGACTTGTATATTTATATTACAAATTAGAAAGAGAGGTTTTTATACTATGGCAGGTACTATAAAATATGACAAGCTTTTAAAGCTTATGGAGCAAAAAGGACTTTCTACTTATAAAATAAGAAAACAAAAAATAATATCTGAAAGTACATTACAAAATATTAGAAACAATGGACGTATAACAACGGATGCAATTGCAAATTTATGTGATGCATTAAATTGTCAGCCTGGAGATATTTTAGAATACATACCAGATCCACCAATCAAAGACGAAACCAATTAGAACATGAATAAAGACACTACAAAAAAGCCTATACACTTATACAGTGCAAGGCTTTTTTCTTAAAAATTGAAAATATAAATACTTAATACTTGATCATCTAATATATTATAATATTAATTTCAGCTATTATCTGTATCATTGTTTGATTCTAATGATTTTATATCCATACTATCCATAGTAGCACAATCCACACAAAACCCCTTTGCGTCCAAATCTGCCTTGATTAACGCTTTGATATAACTATTTGCACTTTGTCCCGTCTGCTCTAAATATGCCTTTACTCGCTCACCGTCTTGCAAATCTGTAGGGCGATAGCTTACTGTTAATTGTATACTTTTTTGATTATATGTCTTATATGAATTCTTTTGTGCGTTACTACTTGTTCTTTTATCCACCATTTATTTAAACCTCATTCAAACACTTTTTTAGTATCTCTTGTTATAACTTGTATGTCACAATTTAAAATATCCATAATCTTTTCAAAATCTGAAAAAGAATAATTCCCACGACTGATTTTATTTCTTAATGATTGTGGTAACATTTGTAACTTTTCAGCTACTTCATTTATGTTTGTATTTCTTTCTAATAATACTTGATTGATTACTTTCTTTGTATCCATAGTTTACACCTCTATATTTATATTTTATATGTACTTATTTCTTTATAGTAATTATATCAAAAATTATTTCAATAATCAAACTTGATTTAATAAGCATTAAAAATAATTATAAAAATAATCAAAATAGTATTGACATATAATCAAAAATGATGTAATCTATAATTACAAGCAAGGCAAACAACACACGACAAACAGTCACAAGCCAAACTTGTAAGAGTCCCAAATCAACCTTGACAATTTAATAAGGCTTTACACCTTTTACATAATCTGTTATGATTAAGATGTAACAATCAATACAGATCAAAGAAAGCAAGGTGATTGTATGTCTGACAAAGAAATGATGCAAAAAAATGTTGAAGAGTTTGCAAGGTTGCAAAGCTATATGATAGCAGCCGAAAAAGATTCCGCAGCATACAAGTTGATGAAAGATAGGTACATTGAATTGAAAGTTATCTTGACATCATCCGGCGTCAATCTCACAGAACTTGACAAGATAAAAGAATAAAAACTGAATAGCAACTAACCACTAACCTAAAAGGTGTAAGGTCTTATTAAATTATTAAGGCTTTACACCTTTTTAATTTTCAAATGTAGAAATAAAGGGTAAACAACCAAACAAGGAGGTAATGCAATATGAAAATGAAAAAATACATGGTATATCTTGATGATGGTAAAGATTGCTACAAGTTAGCAATTCCGGCAAAAGACGAAAAGGCAGCGCATGAGTATGTACAGGGCAACGGTGAAGTAATAGCAGTAAAAGAAGTTACGAACGATTATTCAATATCAGCAGATAAAGTTGCACAAGCGTTACAAAATGCCGGATTTAGTAAATATGAAATGGATTTTATTACACGGGCATTGAGTGAAATCAATATTTGTGAATGATTAAATCCCCTGAAGAGTCTTTGAGAATTAAGACGAAACTACCCAAACAAGGGTAGTCGGGATAGCAATACAATCCCAAAATCCAACAGGGACAACATTTTATATGATAGTGTCAATAAATCCTTATGAAGTGCTTACACAAGACAATGTGTATTACCTGAAGGGCGAAAAGAAGTAACAATTGTGTACCTTGGAAAGTGAATAATGAAGTGTTAGAAAATTAATAGACTTTGCATTCCAGTTATGATATACTAAATATGATACAACAATGTGTTTCATAATTGGGAGGTGAATATATATGCCATCTGGTATCGAAGTAACAAAAACTGCACTTGATGATTTCAAAAAAATCCAAATGTATATGAGATTAGCTAAAAAAGAAAACGCCACTGAAACATATGCAGAATTAAAGAAAGAATATCAAACTTTAAAAGCATTACTTAATGTTTCCGGCGTTAACCTGACAGAAATTGACGAGATCAAAGAGTAAAAACAGAATTGAATAATAGCAAATAAAAAGGGTGCAAGGTCTATCAGTTGAGCACCCTTTTATGATATAGGGGGAATTGAAATTGACAATTAAAACAAATCAAGAGCTTGCACAAGCCATAGAAAAAATAATAGACGATAACGGTATTAAAAAGATATGGTTGTCTGAAAAAATGGGTATTTCAAATCAAAATTTCAATCGTTTAATGAGTAAAAAGAACTTTTCCCTTGACGATGCAAACAGGATTTTAAATATTATTGGTTATGATGCAAAAATAGTAATCGAAAATAATTTTAAAAAATAAACAAAAAACGATTGACGATCATTTTTAAATGTGGTAAGATAAATACAGTTAAGGAAATACGAAAAGCCGGTTGCTACCGACCAAAGTAATCACCGACTTTTCACCCAAACACTTAAAAGTGATTGTACTAATCATTCTAACATTTCATTATTCGCTTTTCAAGTGTTTTCACACAAAAATTCCTTAGAGCAAAAAAGTAATTGGGAGGTGATTATAAAATAGGTTCTCGATGGTATGCTTGAAAGACGACCGAATCCGTATATAGCATAGCCTATAAGACGGTAGACTGGTATGAGCTGGACATCACGACTCATATCGCTGGGCAGCATAGCATCTTATCAATTTGAGCCGATTCTAATTTGAGAAATTGATCGTGAATTAGGACACGTTATCCATTCCTTTACATATGACTTTTAAGTCTGATTTATAAGATTTTATCAGAAAAAATCTACTTCACGGAATTAGACCAACAACGAACGTTGTGCAGTATTGCGACCGATGAAGGCGGGCAAGGTTTCTACAACTTGTCTTTGAGGCATAGGAAAAGCGCCTAGTATAGCAAAGGATTGAATGTGAAAATCTGCTATGAGATTGTAACAAGTAACTGAAAATACCGCTAGATTGAAAACGTAAATCAATCAGAAAGCTTTTCCCGACCGCTAACATGAGCAACAAGGACTTATAACAAAGCGGGATAATAAATACATATAGAAAAAACAGATTTCAAGATACTATTGTTTAGTATCTTTTTTCTTTACATTAGTACGGAACAACCAAAACAAAAATCTTGTAAGGCACCACAAGAATAAGTCCTTGCAAGTGCCCTATATCGTTAGAGTGGCGATACAAAATAATTACCCGTGACGGTTTGGGGAAGAGTACACGTTAACCAGGAACCCCAAAAAGCAAGGGAACGGCTGATACTTCCCGGATCGCTCAAGATCGGCAATGCGATTAATAAATTGTGCCGGCATTGTGTGAAAGCAGGTAGCACACTTACAATGATTACCGCCGTTGGGCATTGACGATAATAGTGATGTCTGGAAAATGGAAGGTTAAAGGGTCAAGGAATAACTTCAGAGTAACGACAACTTGAACAGGCGAACCCCTGACAAGGAAGAAGGTTATATTATAACTGTAAACTTAAAAAGCTGCTGTCTGGATGCCTGACATATACGGCATAGATTTATTATTTATCCTGTCCCACAAGTGCATCATGTCTAGCATATCACAGAAAATAAGTGTTCATCTGGGCAAAAGTGAAAGGCTTGTACCTGAGTAGCAAGTAGTAGGAATGAATGCAAAAATATGTGGTTTCTGTCTGGAATAAAGCAAACGGGGATTTTGAAAAGTAGTCGATCAAGACCAAATGAAAAGTCTCTTTTGTGGGCATGGATAAGTAATAAAAAGGTAACAATCAATAAATCATTCGTACCACAATAAGCTGATATTCACTTATGTGCGAGCTTTGCGCCGTATGTGGGTGAATGGGTTGAGTATACGAAAAACAGCTTGCAACAACAATGTATGCACTATATAATATAGAAAAAAGGAAGGTGATTGAATGAATATAGCAGTAGCAAAACAATTAGATTATTATACAATTGAAGATATTTATAATTTACCAGACGGACAAAGGGCAGAACTAATCGACGGCGAATTATATATGATGGCAGCACCTGGCAGGATTCATCAAGAATTTGTACATTTTCTTGATAGAACTATCGGAAATTATATTCAAAACAAAGGTGGGGATTGCAAAGTATATCCAGCGCCATTTGCAGTATTTTTGAATGCGAATAATGATATTTATCTTGAGCCTGATATTTCCGTAATTTGTGACAAAAACAAGCTTACAGACGAGGGATGCAAGGGTGCGCCGGATTGGATCATAGAAATTGTTTCACCTTCCAGTCGTGCAATGGATTATAATAAGAAGTTATTGAAATATGGTACGGCAGGCGTTAGGGAGTATTGGATTGTTGACCCAATGCAACAACTTATTATGGTTTACAATTTTGAACATGATACCTTTGAACAATATTCATTTTCGGATAAAGTAAAAGCTGGAATATATGAAGACTTTGAAATCGACTTTGCTGGAATAAATGTTGAATAGTGGTAACTAACAGTATTGGTGGTATAAAAGGATTGGTTTTCCAGTCCTTTTTGTTTTGGGAATAAATAATAAGAAGCATTAAAAATATAAAAATAATGCTTGACAATGCACTGTTAATACACTATAATAGAAAATGTAAGGAGGGTTAGCGAATGGCAAAACCGAAACAAAATACTCAACGGTTAGTCGTTTATATATCTCCTGAGTTAGAAAAATCATTACAAGATGAAGCCGAAAAGAAAGGCACAAATGTTTCAAATCTAGTAAGGATGATTTTAACAGAAAGAGAAGAAACAAAGGCTAACTAAATGTGGAAGCTGTCAACGACCGCAAATCATAGAACAGCTCCCACGCAACCGCCAAACGCTGCAAACGTAGGCTTTAAACCTACTCACGATTGGACAATCTTATTATAGCAATTCTTTCAAGATTATTCAATCGAAAAATCCACTTTACAGATTGAACCTTGACAAATACAGAATAAAGTAAATGATAAAGTATATTTTCTTTATGAGGTCTACCAGTGAGAATGTGAGGGCTGCGCAAGGCGTAATAAGTCGCATATACCATTCAAAGGGTAATAAGTCGAATAAATGAAGAAATAGAAATTGATTTAAAATTGAATGTCAGAGCTGCAAGCGTGAACTATACACCAGAAATTACCCTAGCTAACAAGTGGATAATGCCACAGGGGTATAAGTTGGATCGCATACGGGAAGAACATAGCGAATAAAGCGGGAAGCCTAGGAATCATAACGTGGAGAGTAGCGGCATATAAAAAGGAAGCAATACAAGGGCTTGCATCCGTCAAAAGTTGCAAGCTCATTTCAATAAAATGGAGAAAAAATTATGGAGGTAAACGTAATGAATGAATACAGTTTTGAGAGTTATTTTGTTGAGGTTAACGATCAGGTTTTACGTGTAGAATGTGAAAATGAAAAAGAATATTATAATCTTTTGATTGATACTTATGATGATCCTTACAAAATATATTTTTCTGGAAAGCGTCCACCTGATGAGGAAAGATTTAGAAAAATACTATTTGATTATTTGAAAAAACAGTATCCTGGATATTTTTAATTATGTAGTTTTGTCAATAAAACAATTATTTCAATAGGATTTAAATGATTTTTTGTAACACTTGAAATATTTCAGGATTTTGCATATAATATAAGTATCAATAAAAAAGGAAGGTAACAGCGCATGAGTGATAGAGAAAAACTATTTCAGTTAGTTGATGCTATACCAGATTATAAGTTGTGTTATGCTATAACTTATTTACAGGGACTCACAGACGGGGGGAGAGCAGAACTAAATAAAGAAACATTAGAAGCCTTTGAAGAAGCCGAAAGAATAAGCAAAGACCCGAATGTAAAAAGTTATACAGATGTAAGAGAAATGTTTAGGGAGATTTTGGAAGATGAAACTTGAAGTCAAGTATTCTGGTAAATTTAAGAAGGGTTTGAAATTAGCAACAAAAAGAGGTTTAGACATATCATTGCTAGAAAATGTCGTTGAAAAATTGAGAAATAGAGTCCCACTAGAACAAAAATACCAAGATCATCCGCTTAAAGGTAAAATGTCAAAATACAGAGAATGTCATATACAACCAGATTGGTTGTTGGTGTATCTTATAGAAGAAGATATTTTGGTTTTAACGTTAATTGACACGGGTACACATTCAGATTTATTTGATGAATAGGAGGCGATAAAGATTACTATACAACAGAAAATTGATATGGCTTGTGCTCATGCTGGAATCAGTAAAGCGGAATTGTCACGGCGATTAGGATATAAAAAACCGCAATCATTCCAAACTAGATATGACACAGGAAAATTTACACAGGAAGAATTGCAAGATATAGCACAAGCAACCGGGGGAAAATACATTTCAGTATTTCAGTATCCAGACGGTACAGAGATTTAAAGCATTTACTATTAAAAAGTAAGTGCTTTTTTATTGTCTATAATATAAGTGAAATGATTTATAAAAACAGTAAAAATACTGTTGACAATATAAGTAAAATCACTTATAATAAAGACAGTTAAAGAAATCAAACAAACGGAGGTAAGGACAATGGAAGAAAAAACTTATATCTATATTCAAATGATTTATGGAAAATTCAAGGCGCACAAGATTAAAAAAAATAAGGCTTTGAAAATGTTAGAAGGTGACAACTTTATAGTAAGGGAAGATGCTTACCAAGTTTTTATTGCAAGTACTAATGAAGAGTTTGGAACATGGTTTTTAACTGAATATTAATACCACAACCGCCCAGCAGGAGCAAGCAACATACACGGGATTCGATTTCCCGTTTGGGCATTTACAAAGAAAACAACTTTAAGTTGTAGCACATTGTAACTTGCGCAAACACTGGATAGCAAGTATAAAACACCAGGGTGATGGTGAACACCTCAGATGATAGAAAAAATTCACTGTATCAAATGTTTTGTCTATCGGTAAAAGTCCGATACTGATGAGCTTAGAGCGAAACGAAGCATAACAAACATTAAGGAGGTGCAAGCATGTTTTGGATAACATCGGAAAAACAGTTAAAAGAATTGAGACTGTGCTACAACGTAGAAGTGGCAAAAGTATTTGAGGATCGCGCACTTGTAAGAATTATTGTAGCGTAAAAGAGAAAATTACATAGAAGTTAAAGTTAGTACATAGGGGATTATGAAACGATGCATAGTCCCTTTTATAGTAACTTTAAAAGAAAAAATGAAAGAAAGGTTAAAACGGTGGAAAATATGACAAAGAGACAGAAAGAAATCATTAAAGATAATTTGAACGCATACATAGCTAATTTTGGCTATATCAAAATTGAAAAAGAAGATTATGGAAAAGGATTTTACATCTTTACGGATGAACAGAGAGTAGAACAAGGAAGCTGGACACAGTATTGCTACAACATTGATTATCTTAATGGCTGGTTATATGGAGCAGTCCAGGCAGTAAACGGCATTATGAAACCGATTCAGAAAGCAGAGGTATAAAGATTATGGCAGAAATTAATAAAACAATCAATGGATATCATATTTACATAGGCGGTACATGGTGCGAAGTGACAAAATACGGAAATCATATTTACGATGGAAGTGTAGAAGAAGGAATGACCGCTGAAGAAGTATATAAACAGATTAAAGAGATGGAGGAAAGAAAACTATGAAGAAAACATTATATTTTGAAGGTGCTGGATGTGTACCTTGTAATGATGTAGAAAATTGCAGAATTAGAACGGCATTTACAAACAAAGAGGGAAAGAAAATCTATATTGAGTTTTTAAGCGGATATAAGCATACACGGCAAAAAAACGGAAAAGTTGTTTCAGAACCTAATTATCTGTCTTGTAATGCATGTTTTTATATCACAGATGATCCGGAAATTGATGATTGCAACAAGTCAAGATTAAGCTGTGAACGCAATCAGGAAATCGAAAAAGTAGAGTATACAAAAGAAAATATAACTGCTTTTGTGAATCAGTATTGCAACGCTGATTTTGATGAAATTGTTGTGCTTGATAATCTTGCAGGTTATAGAGTGTTTGCGGACACTAACAAATGTAACACTTCTGAAGGGTACAACTTCGGTGATGTATTCAACTATGATGAAGACTTGACCAGAAGACGCAGGGCAAAAGTTGAAGAAATGAAGAAAGAATTTTGCATTTTATTCAATCAGAAATACGATAATACAAGCTACTATATTGAAAATGGTAAACTTGTTGCAAGAATCGGTGTGTCTGATAAGGTTTTAAAAGAATCAGGATGGACAGGAGAAAGAAAATTTGTTGTGGAGGTGTAGGGCATGATCAATATTGATATGTGGTATGGAGACAATTACAAGAAAGCTGATAAAATCGACATTACTTTTTATCCGAATGATGGAGAGTACAGAGGGAACATATACAAAAACGGGAAAATGATTGGTGATTATATTTGTAGCAATTCTAAAGAATTGGAAAAGTCGTTTTCTCAATTAACTTTTAACTGGTGTTAGCAATCAATAAAATTGTAATTTAAATGGGAGGCGTATCAATGAAGAAATATGTGTTAGATTTTGCAAAGGATGAAATGAGAAATTGTACAAATAAAAGAAAATCAGAAATACAAGCCATTTTAAAAACTTATGAAAGTGGTTTGATTACCTCATTTGAAGCAATAAAAAGTATTTGCGATACATATTATGAAAGAATTTTGTGAGTAGTTAGAACGGCTATGGAGAATGCAAGGCTATAGCCGTTTTATAGTGCCCACAACGGCAAAAATGATCAGATTAACGGAGGGAAAATTACATGAAAGTAAAAAAGTATAAAATTTTCAAAACAGCAACTAAGACCGCAAAGGAAAACAACCTTGTTTTTAAAGATAAGGAAAACATATTTGATTTTTCTTTATTGGATTCTATGGAAATTTCGGATCGCGAAAAGGAACATATAAAAGAACATGATATTAGATATGTAAGTGCAGCTTTTAAAGAATCTTTTTACGGCACTGAATTTGATAATTTTTCGGCTTGTATCGGAAAATCTCTATATCATGTACAAAAGGTATTTTCAAAGACAACTGGAAAAATTAGATATAGGATTTTCACGCTTGCAAAGATTGAACACAATACACAGGAAAGAATCCATGTTTGGGATGAGTATATGGTTACAACTTACAGAGAATCAAACGGATATAGCGAACCGACACTTGATATAGAAATAGCATAAGGGAGGACAAAGAAAGTGTTTAATTTTAGAATCATTAATTTACCAGATGGGAACCAGATTATTGATCCGTCATTAAAAACGCCGTACAACACACTTACGCCGCTTCAGATGGTGGAATATCAGGAAATGGATGTGCAGCTTGCTTATATGGATAGGATGGAGCGAAAAGCCAGGGAGGAAGCGAAACAGCGGCAGAAACTTGCAAGAAATCCAATATATAAAATGGCTTGTTTGTTTGGGATAGTATAGTAAATAAATCGTGTATTTCATTGATGGAGGGATGAAAAAATGACAGGTGAAAACTTTAAAAGATTTCATGCAACAAAAGAAAATACATTAAGGAAAAAACTTGAAAGACTTCAAGACAAGCATAGTAAATTATGGGATGATTATTATAATTGGTGTTCTGAAAATCCAAGCGGAGGAACGCCACCAATTGATTATGAAGAAGAATTAAAAGCAGTTGTATTTGATATTGAGAATGTAAAATATTTAATGGGTATATAGGCAATGAAAATACTGTTTAAGGGAGAAAATAAACTAATGGATATGACATTAAACAAAGAATTGGAAAGAAAATTTCCTGTTTTCTTAAAAAATATTGGAAAGGAAGACCAGATACAATATGCAGAATCTATTATTATATGCGATTCTGACAAGTGTGATCAATACCGTGTTATATGGGAGAAAAACAATATTCCTTTTGTTGATGGTATTATGATTTATTTAATAACAAAAATGAAACCATATTGCAAAGAGGCAAGAGTTACGATTTCTCCATCGGAATTTGTTATTAAATATTATGAAACATTTAGGAAGTTATTACCCAAATAGACGGAGTTTAAACCGTATACAAGCCCATTTAAAGCCTTAAATCAGCGCATATGCAAATATGTATGTGCGTTGCATTAAGTCCTTAAATAAGGCAAATAAATAGCATAGAAAGAGAAGTAGTAAGCAAGTGACAAGTAAAAATGTTACCTGCTTTTTATTATGGAAAAAATGGAGGGTATGACATGAGGATCACAACTTATAGATCAGAACTTGACGAAAACCAACGTAATATTCTTGTAAAGGAAAATTCTTGTAATTATCCTGTAGATTCTTTAAGAAATCCGCAATCTGTAACGGAAATGTTAAACACTGTTTTCCGATTAAATAAGCAAGCTGAAGAGTATGTTTATATGATTGCATTAAATACAAAATGTAAACCTTTAGGCATATTTGAAATATCACATGGAGCCGCTGATCAATCTATATGTAATCCTAGGGAAATTTTTATAAAAGCATTGTTGTGTGGCGCAAATGGAATTATTTTGGCACACAATCACCCTTCAGGAGATACAACGCCATCAAAGAATGATGTAGAAGTATATCAGAGAATTAAAAAAGCCGGAAAAATAATCGGTGTGAATTTGTTTGATAATCTTGTAATCGGTAACGGATATTTTAGCTTTACAGAAAATGGAATATAGGGAGGTTTAGACATTATGAGTTATGAAATCGTATATAATAAGCAGTTTTTAAAGATTGATGGAAAAATTATTCCGTTAACTTTATGCGGAAGTAGCAATGTCTATGAACCGCTTCCAAACGGAAGACAGAGACGGGAAAGAGAATGGAGTGCAATATACATAGGTGGAAGCAATAGGCAAATAGCAGCTACAGAAACAGAAGTCATGAAAGAAATTGAATCATGTTGTGATGGTGGAGAATATCAGGAACATTTCATGCAAAATGGAAAATGGGTTGATGATAAAGGTTTGATCCGTTTCTTTCAGAATGGGATAAAAAATGCAAAAACCATAGAGGAATTAAAAAAGGATTATTTCTTTATGGGTATGTATGGATATTTCAGTATATGGAAAGAAATGGATAACACTATAGAAAATCGTGTTGAAATAAATTCAAGTGACAATTTGAGGGATTTTTTGGAAGTTGCTCAGAGACGGATTAATAATAGGACAGAAAAAGAAGGAATTTATATTTGCCTGAAATATTACAATGAAAAGTTTGAATTCAGAGTAAAACCAGAAAAGAAAACAAAGGAACAATTGACCGATTATTTTGCTATTAAGATTGGAAATCGAGACAGTTATTTAGTCAAATTAACAAGTAGAAGAATAAAACATACTTCACTTTGCAATCTTACAAAGCAATTTAAAACGGAAAGAGAAGCTAATAAATATGTGGAAAAACTGATTGAAAGAGGTTTTAAAATTGATTTTACAGTGAAACATATAGTTGTATAGAGGCAATGAAACAATGGATTCATGGAAGGAGAAGTTATGAGAGGGATCAAGAATCCGAATGTGGATATTAAAACAGACGGAAATGATATTATTGTAACAGATGGAAAGACGGAATATTTTCGGAAACCAAAAACGAATCAGACAGTTGCTATTGCACATGATATTTATTTTGCAGAAAAGTATATGGATTTGGAGGAATGATCATGAAAAAATATTCATATGCGGTGGAAAACCATTTCCAAAACGTCATTAAAAAATCGTGGAGTTGGCGAAAATTGACAAAGGAAGAACGCCAACGATTTATTGATATGAATGTATTTGACAAGATAAAAGGAAACGATCAGACAAGAATAGAGTGGTTAAATACTATATATCAATCTTTCTTGGCTGCATTGGATTTTAAACCTATCGGATGGAGAGAAGAGGAAAAAGATATTCCTCAATTTTAAGCAGTAAAAGGCAAGGAAATAATGATTTTAAGAGGAGAAAGAGAGGAAAATATATGTCGAATTATAAGTTATATAATCTTAAAATGATTGAGGATGATTCTTGCATGGAAAGTTTTGCAAAGTCATTATTGAAAGACTTAGATAAAGACTATGAAATAGATAGAAGCTATTTTGATGATGAAGAAGAATATAAAGATGAGATTATGGAAGCTGTGCATAGCAGTATTCATGATGATTTATCAAGAACAGATATTGATTACATATATCTTATGGAAAAATATTCAAAAGATATAGGACGGCTATTATATGATATGGAAAATAATGGTTATGACTTATCATCAATTACCGTATCTTTCTTTGATAAAGCACAAGAAAGTTTTGAAATGTTGATATACGGATATATTGAAATTCATTTTGAGGAATTAAGGACAGTTTGTTTATGTCAATGAAAACACAAATTCAAGTCAGGAACGGAGGAAAAATTATGACATTTAAAACAGAAAATATTATTGAAATTACATGGATTGTAAAAGAATATGCAATGAATGGAAATTTATTATGTATTCCTTATACAGAACTGAAAGAAATTATTGATACAATTTCGGATAGATTTGAAACATTACACTGTAATACTGACTGGAATGAATTGGATTATTCAGAGGAAATTTGTAATTTTACTAATAAAGAAATAGCATTAGAACTTTGGCATAGGTTTGGAGACGTACCAATGGATCCGGACACAGAGAAACTTGAGGAATTTTGGAATGGTTTTTTTCATGGAACTTTTCGGGAAGACATTTGGCACTGGTTTGAGGAAACTTTTCATGTAAGTGTTGCAAAGGATTTGATGGGACAGTAGGAGGAAAAATTTTATGGCACAATATGGAATAAGTGTAAGGGAGATTTTGAAGAGAACGGTTATTGTAGAAGCAGAAAGTCTTGAAGAAGCAATGCAGAAGGTAGAGGCTGCTGTAGAACGCGATGAAATTATTCTGGAAGTAGATGATTATGATGAACGGGAGATTGTACCATCTGAATATTTTGAAGGTGGAAAAGTACCAGAGGGCAAAGATGTTAGTTTCTATTGGCATCTTGGAAAAGATAAATAAAGACTTAGATTCAGGATTTTATTGGAGAAGGGAGAAATAAAATGAAACCGATAGAGTTTGAGGAAAAATATAAATGTTATATTTATGGAGATCATCCACTTTATAAAGGAAAAGAAATCAAGCAAGATGCAAAAAAACTTTTATTACAAAATAACGGATTTGCATATAGGAATAAAAATGGGCTTCTTGTCACTGAAAAGGGAGAAGCACATTTTACGAAAAATAGTATTGAAGATTTTGAAAGAAAATTTATTAGAGGGCAATATCCTTTATCAGATAACCAGGAGTATTATTTGGAATTTGTTGGAATGCATGAAGATATTTTAATTGCTAAAAAGAGAACACTTTAGAATCGGAATTTCATCGAAAGGAAGGTATATGTGTATGGCGTGTTATGTTGTGACTAGGAAAGGAGACAATAAAGTTTTAGATATTGGAAATTTAGTGTCGTATTCTATGCATGGACATACTAAAGTTGCCCATGTTTATCATCCAGTTGTTGGTAGTCAAGTGTCTGGATTTTGTTGGTGGGATACACCTGAGTATGAAGTGTATTGCATAGAGGATTTATCCTATTGGAATGTACTGGAAAAATATAAAGTTGAGGAAGACAGAGAATCAGTTGATATTTCAAAATATTATAGCAATATAAAAAATGCCAATTTAAAATATTCTGAAGATATCGGATTATATTTATAGAAATTAGAACAATGAATCTCGTATTTTAACTTGGCAGATTGGAGGAAAATATGGAAAAGAAAATTGGAACAGCAAACTATATAGGAGCTGCTTATTTTGGCTTGGTGGAAGGTCAAAAATATATCTTGGATATAAAGGAGCTGGGAGTTGTTGTATATAACTTAAAGGGAACATATATAACAGCAAGTAGAACAGATGCTTTTGATAATATACATGATTTTTGTAAGCATGAAGACAGGAATTGTTTAGCTTGTGATTGTTATCATATATGCAGTTTATAATCTTCCTTATGATGGAGAAGATTATAGGTATGACAGAGAATTGTTTGTGTCGGAAATTAAAGAAGAAAATGAGTGATTGGAGGAAATAAAAAATTGAATAAAATAGATGATGAAAGAATCTTTGATATTATAGAGAAGGAAACAATAGAAGCTGCACATGAAGAATATATGGAAATGGAAAGATTGTATTTGGATGGAGATTTGGAGGTGTAGTGTGGCATTTAAAATTATAGAAAAGAATGGAAAAAGTTATAGGAAAAATATCAATACTACGGGACAATGTGTACATTATCCAGAAATTAGATGTGTATGTTGCAATCCAGAATGTGATCATAATTGTAGTATAGATGATGGATTGGAAGAAGAAATGGAGAATAGGTTGGAAAAATTTATATTCTCTTAAAATTCGCATTTTAAGGCAAAAGATTGGAGGAAAATTATGAGTCTGTTTGTAGAATTATTTAAAGAGTTTGGATATTCTGTAGAACCGTTTGGAGATTCATATATAGCAGATAATGGAACATTCTGTGTTCCGTTTACAGAATATGGAGATAAAGAATATCCATCAGTTTCAGCAGTATCTTTTTTATCGTGTGATAAAGAGGATATTAAGAAGCGTTATAATGGAGTAAATCGTATTGGATTTAAAGTTTTTTCCGACTGGATGAATTACAGTCTGGATTTCCTGCGATTTGGTGGAATCGGAAACCACGATCATAGTCTTGGAGAAATAAGAAACGTATTAGAAAGATATAAACGGTCTTGAAATGTACCTTTCCTTGGTACGCAGTACAATAAAATTAAAAGAAAACAAAGTGAA
>ERZ779632.374-NODE-374-length-27618-cov-6.046113_pt1 | contig 27618 bp, 28 predicted proteins | sample MGYA00514194_ERZ779632 | MGnify/ENA primary metagenome ERZ779632 (study PRJEB29562, sample SAMEA4376704) | mouse gut metagenome | isolation source: Cecum | study: EMG produced TPA metagenomics assembly of the A DSS colitis mouse model was used to assess the...
ATGATGGACAGCCCGAGCAAAATATACTCCAGAATTCCCTCACGTGCCGCCAGGTTGGTGATACGAAGTATGCCAAGCAGAGTCCACAACAGCCCAACTCCGGCATACATGATCGTTATTCCCATGGTTACAGATAGCTTTTTCATAGATGCTCTCCTTTCGGTTGTGGGGCATTTCGCTCCTATGTGCGAAATATACCACAATAAAGAGCGGGTGTCAAGTGAAATGTGCGAAATATCTCTCACAAGTTCTCGCGCAGCTTTTTGTTGACTTTGGTGAATAGCTTTTGGGAAAGAGTTGTGCCATTGTGTTGCAAGCCGACAAGGACGGCAAATCCAAAACAGGAGGAAAAAGCACAATGACAACCGAAAGAGCACAGGAGTTGCAGGCAGCCATCACCAAAGAGGCCCTTGCCCTAATGGTCATCCACGGGGACTATGTCTGCTCCGCAACCGAAGCGGATGACATCCATGTCTCGCACTTTGAGGAAGTTATAAAGCTCATAGGTGAGGCTTGGGGCTTCCCGAGGCGGTGACCACAGCGAACCTGTCCATGCTTGACCAGGAGCGGGAGGTAGTTCGTAAGCTCGGCGCCGGGGAAGATGTGGAACACATCAAGCCAGCGAACGAGCCCCCATGAATGCAACCGGGATGGAAACTCTAGACAACATCTGGGGCCTCTTTGAGACTGCTGTCGCTGTGGATGACCAGGAGCAGCGTACAGCACTCCTCAATCTGGCCCAGGAACTGGCTGAGTGCCAAAACTTGTTGGACTGGATTGAGAAAAGTCCTGCCGAAAAGGAACTTCCGGAGATTGCGGTGAGCTGAAAAAGGCAATCACAAGGGGCTCCTCAACTGTGAGGAGTCCCTGCCTTTGATAAGCTAAGAATCGCCTCGATTGACAGGCAATCAAATTTAGGGTACTATTAACGCATAGAAAGGGGAATGGAAATGCAAAGAGCGTGGATATATGGGTGAGACAGTTTGAGTGAAGAATCTCTTACATCGCAGATAGAGAATCTTAAGCGATTTGCAGAGACCAAGCAAATGGAGGTTGTAGGAACAAGCTCCGAAATTTGCCTGGGTCATGGCATTGATCGTGACGGCCTCAACGAAGCCATCCAAATGGTCAAGGCTGGAAGAGCTGATACGCTTCTCGTTTGTACGCTCGACCGGATTTCTGATGACGTAGGTGAAATAAAGAAGTTTGCTGGGCAAATTGAAGATCTCGATGCCGTCACCTTCGTAAGAGAGAAGGACTCCCAGGCGTGGGGGGATATAAAAGATGTCCTCCAAGGAGGAAGCCCGCTACAGTCGGAAATTGGAATGATTTTTACTATGTTTAGCATGTAAAACGGAAGTTTCTCCCAAGACTCTAAAAATGAACCGTTTGCAAGATGACAGAGGGGGCGGTGGCTGTGGACGATCATTCTGCATTTGACAGGATGAAGAGGAATGCGGCTTCGGTTATGGAAGCGTTGTGTGAGTCGTTGCGTGATTCTGTTTTAGAGGATCAAGATGCTCTGGCATTGAAGACTGCCAACGAAGAGCGTGAGTACTGTACCATATGTGCTGCCGCGGCGATGATTGAAGCAAAAGTTCCTGACAGCCGGATCGGAGAACTCCTGACCAAGTACTTTCGACTTGATGACAAAGAGGTTGCCCACGCCTTAGGCAAGGGGCATCTTATGGCAGAAAGAAAGAAGTCTAAAAAGACGGCTAAACCCAAGCGATAGCAGAGGGCCGACCTGAAGGCTGTTTGCAGTCCGTTTTATCGTACCGTTTTTGGCAACGCTTTTTGAAACCCTTGCAGTGCAAGGTGTCCAGGACAACTCATCTATATCGTTCGCCAATTACAAAAAGAAAGACACGCCCAGCGTGTCTTTCTTTTTGGGTTCCGGCGGCCAAGGCCGCCTCCACCCTTCGGTATTATGATGTTCGGGGTCGGCGAAGCCGCCCCTGCGCAAATTGGCCGCTGGCCAATTTTACGGCGCAAAAGCGCCGTCCTGCCTGCGGCGGGTCCCTGGTAAAGGCATTTGAATGGAGCTGAATTTGCTTCGTTCTGGCACTACGTACAAAAAATATTTTCCTCTTCTGACAGTATTTGTTGAAAAACGCTTTGGAAGGTGTTAAAATAGGAGACAGCAAAGTGCCGCCAAGGGCGGCCGACGGCGGGCAGCCGCCGAATTTTATCGTAAGGAGAGGATCCCCATGAAAGTTTACAAGACCGCGGATTACGCCGCCATGTCCAAGAAGGCGGCCAACATCATCTGCTCCCTGGTGGTGCTCAAGCCCGACTGTGTGCTGGGGCTGGCCACCGGCTCCAGCCCGGTGGGCACCTACAAGCAGCTCATCGAGTGGAACAAGGAGGGCTATCTGAGCTTCTCCCAGGTCAAGACCGTCAATCTGGACGAGTACCGGGGCCTGCCCATCACCCACGACCAGTCCTACCGCTACTTCATGAACGACAACCTCTTCGACCACGTGGACATCGACAAGTCGGTGACCAATGTGCCCGACGGCATGGCCGCGGACATCGAGGCCGAGTGCAAGCGCTATGACGCGCTGGTGGCCTCTTTGGGCGGTGCGGACCTGCAGCTGCTGGGCATGGGTCACGATGGCCACATTGGCTTCAACGAGCCCTGCGACGAGTTCCCCAACGGCACCCATTTGGTGGACCTGGATCCCATGACCCTGGAGGCCAACGCCCGCTTCTTTGACAACGACCCCAAGAAGGTGCCCACCCAGGCGGTGACCATGGGCATCGGCACCATCATGTCCGCCAAGAAGATCCTGGTTGTGGTGTCCGGCGCGGATAAGGCCGGTATTGTGGCCAAGGCTCTCCTGGGCCCCGTTACCCCCCAGGTGCCCGCCTCCATCCTCCAGTTCCACCCCGACGTGACCATCGTGGCCGACGAGGCCGCGCTGGCAGAGTATATCAAGGAGGGCGGCAAGGTATGCGACTGACCGGCGCGCAGGTCTTTCATCCCCGAAAGGGCTTTGTGCTGGGTGAGGTCTGCGCCGGAAACGGCGTGCTTACTGAGCAGAGCGGGGACAAGGCCGTTGACCTGGCCGGGTGCTATGTGATCCCCGGCCTCATCGATCTCCACTTCCACGGCTGCGTGGGGGAGGATTTCTCCGACGCCACCCCCGACGGTCTCCAGAAGATCGCGGACTACCAACTCTCCCGGGGCATCACCGGCATCTGTCCGGCGGGCATGACCCTGGGGGAGGACACTCTCACCGCCATCTGTGAAAACGCCGCCGCCCACATTGAGGGCAACAAGCCCGGTGCGGAGCTTCTTGGCCTTCATCTGGAGGGGCCGTTCATCTCCATGGCCAAGAAGGGCGCCCAAAACGGTGATTTTGTCCACGACCCCGACGGAGATATGCTGGAGCGGCTCCAGAAGGCCGCTAAGGGCCACGTGAAGCTGGTGACCCTGGCTCCTGAGGGGCCGGGGGCTATCGATTTCATTCGCAAGGCCAATGAGCTGGGAGTGCGGGTGTCCCTGGGGCACACCACCGCCGACTATGACACTGCGACCGCCGCCTACAACGCCGGGGCGCGGCAGGCCACGCACCTCTTTAACGCCATGCCCTCCTTCACCCACAGGGAGCCGGGGGTCATTGGCGCCGCTGCCGACCATGAGGAGGTCATGGCGGAGCTGATCTGCGACGGCGTCCATGTTCACGCCAGCGCGGTGCGCGCCATGTTCCGGCTCTTTGGGCCGAAGCGAATGATCCTCATCTCCGACTCTCTCCGGGCCGCCGGTATGGGAGACGGGGAGTACCCCTTTGGCGGGCAGTATATCGAGGTCCACGGGGCGCGGGCTACTATCCTTGGCCACCCCGAGACCCTGGCCGGGTCGGTGAGCGATCTGATGGGCTGTGTGAAGAAAGCCACCGAGTTTGGCGTCTCCCTCTGGGCCGCCGTCACCGCCGCCTCGGTGAATCCCGCCAAGGCCCTGGGGGTCTATGACCGTCTGGGCAGTTTGGACGCGGGGAAGGACGCCAACTTCGCCGTGCTCAACACCGACTACACCCTCAAGGCCGTGGTGTTCCATGGCCAGGTAGTTTCCGGCGCGCTGTAAGCCGTGCCGCCGAATGCGGCTGGTTGGTTTGTTGGAACAAAAAAGTCCCCCGCCGTCTTATGACGGCGGGGGACTTTCCATTCCAAGCAAAAACAGATCAAACAAAAAATGCTGTGATTACTGGGGAATGACGTTCACGGCGCGGAGCTTACCATTGCCACGGGGATCGGGCTCGGTGTCGAAGGTGACCTTCTGGCCCTCGGCCAAGGTCTTGAAGCCCTCGGTCTGAATGGCGGAGAAGTGGACGAACACGTCCTCGCCGCCCTCGTCGTTGGCGATAAAGCCAAAACCCTTGGTCTCGTTGAACCACTTAACTGTTCCCTGATACATTTCTACGACCTCCAAAAATTTGTTCCGTCTGCAAAACAAAAGGCCCACGCTTCGCAAGTCACGACAATGATGACTTACGTACCGTGAGCCAAGTTGCACATTCAGACTTAACGTTAGTATAGCACAGCCCTAAAGCGGTGTCAACGGTAATTTCAATGAAAGACACAATATTTTTCCACGGCAATGCCCACGCCGCCCTCGGAGTTGCGTTCGGTGATAAATTTTGCCGCTGCTTTGGCCTGATCGGTGCCGTTTTCCATGGCAAAGGACCAGCCGGCCCAGGCAAGCATCTCCAGGTCGTTGTCCGCGTCGCCAAAGGCCATGACCTGGGAGGCGTCGAGCCCAAGCTTATCCGCAAGGGCCGCCAGGGCGCGGCCCTTGTTAACGCCGCGGGCGGTGAGCTCCAGGTTGGTCTGGAGCGCGCCGGTGACCTCCAGGGGCCCGGTGGACAACAGCTCGTTTACTACCGCAGCCCGTTTGTCTGCGTCCACATAGAAAATATCGAACTTCTCCGGCTGGGTCTCGGCGGCAAAGAGCTCCATGTCCGGCTGAAGGATCACATGGCGGCGGAACATCTCATAGAAGGCGTCGGAAAGGCAAAACTCCCGCGCCCCCTCCAGTTCATCGGCCTGCATATAGTTTCTTCCGTCCACATACAGCTCGTAATAGAGACCATGCCGGCGCAGGGTGCGGATGATCTCCACGCATTGGCGGGGGTCCATGGGGAATTTGACCAGAGGCGTTTCGCCGACTGTGTCCAAGGCCAGCGCGCCGTTGGCGGTGATGCCGTAGCTGACGCAGCCCAGGGTCTGGGCCGTTTCCTGCACCAGCGACCAGCTGCGCCCGGTGGCGATGGCGATGTGAACGCCCTTGGCCGCGGCGGCGCGCAGGGCATTCAGGTTGCGGGGGGGGATGGTGGAATGGTCGGCGTCCAGCAGAGTGCCGTCCATGTCCAGTGCGATCAAACGGATGTCAGGGGTCATTTGCTTTCGTCCTCCTGAGGCTTGTCCTCTGTTGCGGGGGCGTCCTCCTCTTGTTTCTCGGCGTCCTCGTCGGCCAGGTCAGCGACGGTCAGAGCCATCAGATCCTCCTTGCCGGGGGCCTCCATGGCCGCCACCCGGTCGGCCTGGCGGGCAATGCCCCGCTCGAAGATATTGCGCACGTCCCGAGCGTTGCCGAAATTCTCGTCCCGCTCCTCATACAGCCGGGCGAAAGCGTCCACGCAGAACTTGCCCGTCTCCTGGTCGATGGTATAGCCATTTTTGTCGCACATGGAGCGGAAAATGGCCATGAGCTGGTCGCCGGTGTAGTCGTCAAAGTAGAAATACTTATTGAAGCGGCTCTCCAGGCCGGGATTGGAGTTGATGAAGTTGCTCATCAGGTCGGTGTATCCTGCCACAATGACGATGAGGTCGGAGCGGTGGTCCTCCATGCCCTTGAGCAGGGCCTCGATGGCCTCCTGGCCAAAGTCGGAGGGGGAGTCGTGATTGGAAAGGGCGTAGGCCTCGTCAATAAACAACACGCCTCCAAGGGCCTTTTGAATGACCTCGTTGGTCTTGATGGCAGTCTGTCCCACGAACCCGGCTACCAGGCCGGAGCGGTCCACCTCGATGAGCTGGCCCTTGGACAGCACGCCGATGGCGTGGTAGATCTGCGCCAGCAGCCGGGCCACTGTAGTCTTGCCTGTGCCCGGGTTGCCCATAAATACCAGGTGGAGGGACATAGGGGGCACGGGAAGACCCTCCTGCTCCCGTAGCTTGCGGACCTTGACCAGATTGATGAGGCTCTTCACATCCGCCTTTACCTTGTCCAGGCCGCACAGCTCGTCCAGCTGGGCCATGAGCTCGTCCAGCGAGGGGGCGGGAGCCTCATCTGTTTTGGCGGCGGTCTCGGCGGTCTGCACGCCGCTGCCCTGGGCGGCCGCGGCGGGGACGCCCGGTTCCTGCGGAGCGTCGGCGCCGGGGGTGACAAAGTCCCGGATGTGGAGCTTGGCCTTGTCCGAGGGGATGTCCGCGCCGTCGCACAGGGCGGTGAGGGCGTCGGCGCAGTCGTTGACAAAGGCGGCCTCCTTTTCACTGACTACGTCGTCCACGGCGGCAAACAGGAGCAGCATGAGGGTGAAGGTGTCGATGAACCGCCGGGAGAGCTTCTTGCCGGAGAGCTTGTCCAGCTGAACAAGCTTTTGGAAAAACGCCGGAGGCTGGAAGCCGGGGTATTCGCTGACCTGGGTGGCCAGGTCCCAATAGAGGATGGAGGGCACGGCGCTGCCCTTGCAGTAAATGGCGTTGTAATATTCCACGTGCCTGGGGCCCAGACCGCCGTCCTTGGCCCAAACGCCCATGGCGGTCTTACGCATAAAGCCATCGATCTCCTTGACGAAGGCCAGACGGACCGCCGGGTCGGGAATGAGCCGCCGAAAGGCGGAGATGCCCTCGTCATACTGCTTGTGGACCATACCTGCCGTCATGGAAGTTTTCACCGCCACCACACCCTTTCTAACATTCGCCCATCACCATATCATATTTGCAGATTTTTTGCAAGGAGAAAGCAAGCGGGGACGGCCCCAAAGAGCCGTCCCCCCTATCATCAACGGTTTTTGGCGTTTAATCCGCGTCGGTGTAGGTATCCCAAGTGTCGATGACGATGCCGCCGTCCCGCCAAGCGACGTTAAAGTTGATCACGCGGCCGAGGTCGCGGAGCTTGACGTAGGTATGACCGCCGCCGTTAGCGTCGGTGAGAAGGATGGAGTCCAGGATCACAGGGAGGGAGTACATGTTCACCTGCATCTCGCTGACCACATAGGGCTGCTCGCCGGTGAGGCTTTGGAGCATTTCCGTTCCGTTGGGTTGGTAAGGGTCGCCGTCCACAATGCTGATGGCGCCATCCCAGCCGACGTTAAAGCCGCGGAGAGTGCCGTCAAGGGCCTTGGCTACGTCGCGGAGCTTCACATAGTTGGTGAGGTAGCCGGTGGCGGGATCCTTCAGCGCGTAGCAGTAGAAGGTGACGGGGGTCTTGGTGGTAACATCTTGGGCGAGGGTCTCGTCATAATGAGTGTCCACCACGGTGACGGTCTGGGTAGCGGGGTAGGCGGTGCCTTCTTTGGCGGGGAGACCGACCGCGCTCTGGTCGGCTACGAAGCTGTAGCCGGCGTGCTTGGCGAAACGCTCCGCCGCGCTGCCTGCTGCGCCGTGAATGGTGATGCCGGAGAGGGGAATGCCGGTCATGTGACCATCTTTATAGCTGGAGTCAGAGACGAAGCAGAGGGAGTCGATGCTGGCCACAGAGGAGGGAATGGTCACGTCCTTCAGCGCAGTGCAGCCCCAGAACATCTGGTCCTCCAAAGCAGTCAGACCGTTGGGAAGGACGACGCTTTCCAGTGCGGTACAGCCCCAGAACGCGGAGGAACCGAGATGCTTCAACGTGGAGGGAAGGGTCACGTTTTTCAAAGACACGCAGCTCATAAAAGCGCTGGGGCAAATGTCGGTCACGCCCTCGGGAATGGTGATGGAGGTGATGGGGCTGCTCTCGGCAAAGGCCTCCTCAAAGGTGCAGACGATCTTGGTCACGCCCTGGGGGACGGTCACATTGCTGCCGTTGCCGTTGTAGGCATAGAGAATGCCGTCCACGGTGGGGAATTCCCCCTGAGCTTTCACCCAAGGGGTGTTGCTGAAGACGTTGGAGCTCATGTTCTTTACCGTGCGGGGCAGTGTGACGCCGGTAAGGGCAGGACAGTCGGCAAAGGCGTAGCTGTCCAAAAGATCCAGTGTTGCAGGCAGGGTGGCCTTCGCCAACTGGCGGCAGTCTTGGAAGGCGTAGCTGCCGATGAAGGTGACCGAGTCGGGAATGGTGATCTCAGTGAGGGCTTGCAGGCCCTGAAAGGCATTGTTGCCGATGCGCGTCACCGAAGAGGGAATGGTGACGGAGGTGATGCTCTGATCCTGATAGGGGGCAAAGCCGCGGATCTCCTTCACGGTGGAGGGGATGGTCACGTGGCCGCCGGGGCCGTTATACGCGGTCAAAACGCCGTTGGACACCACAAAACCGTCGTCTGCGGCAAGGGCCGACGTGGGCAGAAACACCGCGCAGAGACACAACGCCAAAAGAATTGCCAAAACATTTTTCTTCATCGATTTTACCTCCTTGAGTTTCCTGCCTTGTGGAAAATGGCAAGAAAAATTGTAACACGGCGGGGGGAAAAATGCAATCCGAATTTTTGTATACGGCATGGTCTCAGCGGATATGCGGTCAGATCAAAGGAGGGGGACGGTCGTAAATGTCACCGCTGCCGCGGACAAAAATGGGGGACGGAACAGGGAAAGCTCACCCTGTTTCGCCCGCAAAAAAATTTTAGAAAATTTTCATAAAAACCATTGACAGATTTCAAGGAATGTTATATATTATAACCAGAGAAAGGAAGGCGAGTCCAATGGGCTAAGAAAAGGCCGAAGGCCAGAGCTCAAAAAGCACGAAACCGCGAAATTCCTTTCAGCGCGGGAAGCCGGAGCGATCATTCTATCCACCAAACCATCGCATAGAGCGAACAGAGCACACGGCAACGGAGAACAGTAGACCGGAAACAAAAACGCAAGGAAGAAAAGAAGCAGCAAAGAAGACCCCAAAAGCGTGGAAACAAAGGAAACAGAAGCTCCAAGAAAACGTGGCAACCGGTTTGAAGAAAGAGACAGAAGGACGGCTCAGACATTCCAAAGCGCGAAAATCTGTAGAAAGCATGAGGTTGAGAACATGGAGATCCAGAACGAGCAGTAAACCCCCCAGTCGAACAGCGGCTGGGGGGGTTACTTTTTTATGCCCGCAGGGCTCCAAGCTTGTTTCTTGACCGGAATTGTGATAAACTGTGTTCCGACATTCGGACCAAGGGGGGAACACAATGAACGCCATCGTCGCGGTGGACGAAGCGTGGGGCATTGGGCAAAAGGGAGAGCTGCTGGCGCGTATCTCCGCAGACCTGCGCCGCTTCAAGGCGCTGACCACCGGCCACGCTGTGATTCTGGGCCGAAAGACCCTTCAGACCTTTCCCGGCGGCAGACCTCTTCCTGGTCGGGAGAATTTAATTATGTCAACCACAATGTCCAGCGCGCCGGAGGGGGCGAGGGTGTTTCGCAATCTGGAAGAATTGCTGAGCTATGCCCCCAAGGACGCGTTTGTGATCGGCGGAGAGAGCGTCTACCGCGCTCTGCTGCCTGATTGCGACAGGGTCTATGTGACGAAAATACATAGCGCCTTTGAAGCGGACGCCTTTTTCCCTGATCTGGATGCCTTGGGCGGTTGGAGGATCGTGGCGGAGGAAGGGCCGCTGACGGAAAACGGCTTAGGGTTTTCCTATGTGACCTACGAACGGGAGGGCGATTGATGGAGCCGCGCGTCACGTTGGCCCCGGTCTTGCCCCGGCGGGCGCGGACAGCCCATAAGGGGGACTTTGGGCGGATCTACATTTTGGCGGGCAGCGTGGGCTTCACCGGCGCGCCGGTGCTGGCTGCGGCGGGCGCGCTGAAAAGCGGCGCGGGGCTGGTGAGGGTGGGAACGCCCCGGAGCGCCTGGCCCGCCGTGGCGGCGAAGCTCCTGTGCGCCATGCCCAAGCCCCTGCCCGAGCAGAACGGCGTGGTGGCGGAGAGCGCTCTGCCCGATATTCTTAAGGCTTTGCGCGGATCAGACGCAGCCCTGGTGGGACCCGGCCTGGGCCGGGCGGACACGGTGGCCCGGGCGGTGGTGGAAGAGGCACCCTGTCCGCTGGTGGTGGACGCCGATGGTCTAAACGCGCTGGCGGGACATATAGATGTCATAGATGCGCGGCGGGACAAGGTGACGGTGCTCACCCCGCATTTCGGCGAGTTATGCCGCCTGTTGGGCGAGACCCCGGAGGACCCGCAAGGGGCGGCCCGGGCGTTCGCGAAGGTCCACGGCTGCGTTATGGTGCTGAAGGGCCACCGTACCCTGACCGCCTTTCCCGACGGGGAGGCCTTTGTCAACCCCACGGGCAACCCTGGCATGGCCGCCGGCGGCTCTGGGGACGTGCTGGCGGGAATACTGGCATCTCTGCTGGGGCAGGGCTTTGACCCGAAATGGGCTGTCCCGGCGGCGGTGTACCTCCACGGCCGCGCCGGCGATCTGGCGGCGGAAGCGTTAGGGGAGTACGCCATGACCGCCGCCGATCTGCTGACTTACCTCCCCGCTGCCATGAGAGAAGGCGAACTGAGAGGTGGAGAATGATGTAGGGGAGGGGCTTGCCCCGCCCGTGAATACAGCTTTGGTAAGGAGGAATCACGTGTGAAACGGCGGGGACGCTGGTTTCCACTGATGATGAGCCTGCTTCTGCTGGCGGGGTGCGCCGCCGGGGAGCAGGGAAAGCAATCGGGCGAGGATCTGGCCCTGACGATCCAGAAGGAGTTCGGACAAATGACCGCCTGCACAGGGCGGTTTGCCCTCACGGCGGACTACGGCGAGCGGGCCTTTGAATGTGTACTGGACGCGGCCTACGACCAGGTGACCGGCGGAGCGCTGACCATTGTGGAGCCGGAGCTGGTCCGTGGGGTCACGGCGAAATTTTCCGCCGGGGAGACGGCGCTGAGCTACGACGGCTTCAGCCTGGAGGTGGGCCCTCTTACTGACGAAGGGATCTCACCCATGGAGACCCTGCCCGCCCTATGGCGGCAGATCACGGAGGGCTATATTGCGGCGGTGGCTTCAAGTGAGAAGGACAAGACGCTCACGGTCACCTACCGTCCCGACGGGCAAAGCCCCGGCACAGGGCTGGAGGCAGAGGTGATTTTTGATACCGAGACCCACAAGCCTCTTTCCGGCGAATTGTTTTGGGATGGTAGCCGGGTGGCGGCGGTAGGGGTTTTGGAATTTGAGGTTATGCTGCCCGGACAGGAGGAGGGTTCTTCTGTCGGATAGAGCCCGACAGGAAAAACTGTCCCCGCAGTCCGAACGTTACAAAAACGGGAGGTCTAACATGGAACAGACACAAATGAGAACATGGGCGGAGATCGACTTGGACGCGCTGGCCCATAACTACCGTGCCCTGCGCTCAAATCTGGAGCCGGGGTGTCGCTTTGTGGGCGTGGTAAAGGCCAACGCTTACGGCCACGGGGCGGTCCCCGTGGCAAAGAAGCTGGAGAAATTAGGCGCGGAATATCTGGCGGTGGCCTGCCTGGACGAGGCGGTGGAGCTGCGGGAGGCGGGGGTCACCGCGCCCATCCTCATTTTGGGGGGCACGCCGGGGCAATTTGCCGCTGAACTGCTTCGGTATGATATTACCCAGACGGTATTTGACTTGTCCACCGCAAAAGAATATTCCAAGGCAGCGGCGGAGGCGGGCAAACCCATGAAGGTCCACATCAAGGCGGACACGGGCATGGGGCGGCTGGGCTTTTCCGGTGAAAACCGGGTGGGGTCGATCAAGGAAGCCTATCAGCTGCCGGGGTTGGACTGAGAGGGACTTTGTTCCCCATTTGACGACGCGGACGGCTCGGAAGAATACACCATGGGACAGTTCACCGACTTTTTGGACCTCCGGGACGCGCTGGCAAAGGAAGGGATAACCTTTAAAATCAACCATTGCGCCGCCAGCGCGGCTATGCTACACTATCCCTGTACTCATCTTGACATGGTCCGTCCGGGTATCGCCCTCTACGGCCACTATCCTGACGAGGGATCGGTGGGGTTGGACGGCCCCGGGCTGATCCCGGTGATGACCCTCAAGACGCGGGTGGCGGCGGTGCGCACTCTGCCTGCCGGAAGCTGTGTCAGCTACGGCCGCACCTATGTTTTGAGCCGGGAGAGCCGCCTGGCGGTGCTGCCTATCGGGTACGCTGACGGTCTTCACCGGGGCCTCTCCAACGCCATGGAGGTGGCCTTTGACGGGCAGCGCGCCCCCATTGTGGGCCGGGTGTGTATGGATCTTTGCATGGCGGACGTCACCGACCTGCCTCAGGTCAAGGCCGGGGATGTGGCGGAGGTGTTTGGCAAGACGTTGTCCGCGGAGGATAAGGCGAACGTCTTAGGGACCATCAGCTACGAGTGCCTTACGTCCATTTCCCGCCGGGTGCCCAGGATCTACGGGAACGGGAGAAGTTGAGCGTGCATACACTGGAGCGGGGACCTGCGGACGAGGGAGCGATAAGGGGAAACTACCGCTGGCTTTTTTCCGTCTAAGAGGTATAAACCCGATGGCGCCGTGGGAGAATCATTAGTGACCGAGGGGCAGGCAGCCCCGCCGGTGACTATGGGACCGCGGAGCGTGAGTGCAGTGGATCTAAGCGTAAAACGAGGCGACATCTTCTACGCCGATTTAAGCCCGGTGGTGGGCAGCGAGCAGGGAGGGGTGCGGCCGGTGCTCATTATCCAGAACGACACCGGCAACAAGCACAGCCCTACCGTCATCGCAGCCGCCATCACCTCCCAGACGGGGAAGGCCAAGCTACCCACCCACATCGAATTGTCCGCCAACCGCTACGGCTTGCCCAAGAATTCCCTGGTGCTGCTGGAGCAGATCAGGACCCTGGACAAAAAGCGGCTGCGGGAGAAGATGGGCCGGCTGGATGAGCCGGTGATGGACAAGGTGGACGCCGCCATCGCCGTCAGCTTTGGCTTACATGGAGACGCCTTGGTCTAAACGGACTGACCGCCCTCCGGGAGCGCGACGCCCCCGGAGGCGCGGGACAAAAGCAAAGGAGCGAAACTACATATGAAAAAATCCATTCTCATTGCCGCCGCTATGGCGGCGCTGGCCATCACGGCGGGGAGCGTTACCGTCCTTGCCACCCAGGGGGACAAGGACGATCCCCTGGTCACCCTGAGCTACCTTCAGAAGGTGGTCACCCCTGAGCTGGAGAAGAAGGTGGACGAGGCGGTGAAGGCCAACAGCGAGGAGCTGGCCAAGCAGCTGGACATCGCCATCACCAGCTATGAGACACGGGTGGACGAGAAGCTGGCCCAGGCCGGGGCGGTGTTCCAGAGCAAGGAACTGAAGTCCGGCGAGCGCTTTACCACCGACGCGGGCCGGGAGGTACTTCTGGTCAGTGGCAGCGCTGCTGCCGTGGGCACCCTGGCGGACACCACTGCCGGCGGGACCGTGTCTGACGGCGAACGGCTGGCCGTGGGCCACCTCTATGTTACAGCCTCCGCCGACGCGGGGATAAAGGCCACGGAGGACGTGGCCATGATGGTGCGGTGAGCGGCGGGATGGACTATTTTCACCTGGAACTGACCCCCGCCCAGCTGGGCCCCATCAGCAATCTGGGGCTGGCCTACATCGGGGACGGAGTCTATGAGCTGATGGTGCGCTCTTACCTGTGCTTACAGGGGAAGGCCACCAACAAGGGACTGCACAAGGCGGCGGTGAGGTATGTTGCCGCCCCCGCCCAGGCCGCGGCGGTGAAGGTCCTCCTCCCTCTGTTGAGTGAGGAGGAGAGCGACGTGTTCCGCCGGGGCCGCAACGCCAGCCCCCACACCATTCCCCAGCACGCCAGCCGGGAGGAATATGCCGCCGCCACCGCCCTGGAGGCGCTGTTCGGCTGGCTCTATTTGAATGGAAGGACCGGGCGGCTCAACGAGCTGTTTGGAACCATCATGGAGGAGACACAATGGCCTTAGACGCGCTGTGTTTGGCGGCGGCGGCTCACGAGCTGCGCGCCGCCCTTTTGGATGCCCGGGTGGACAAGGTCTACCAACCGGGGCGCAACGAGGTGGTGCTGGCCATGCACACCTATGGCGGCAACGAAAAGCTTTTGCTGTGCGCCGAGCCGGGGCTTGCCCGCGCCCAGCTCACCGGCCTCGGCCGGGAAAATCCCGCCACGCCGCCGGTGTTTTGTATGCTCCTTCGCAAGCATCTCACCGGCGGGCGGCTGACGGCCATCGTCCAGCCTCAGGGGGAGCGTATTTTGCGCTTCTCCTTTGACTGCACCGATGAACTGGGAGACAAGGTGGAGCGCCACCTGATCTTAGAGGCCATCGGCACGGGGACCAATCTCATCTTCACCGACGGCGAGGACCGCATCCTGGCCTCCACCCGCCGCATGGAAGGGGACATCGCCAGCGGCAAGCGGCAGGTGATGGCGGGGCTTTACTACCGCCTGCCCGACCCGGTGGCGGGTTTCCCGCCCCTCATCCGCCGGGAGATCGAGTTCCGGGGAAAGGAGAGCGTGGAGGCGGGAGTGGCCCGTCTGGAGGAGGAGATCAAGCAGGGGGAATTTACCCCTACGCTACTACTGAAGGACGGCAAGGTCAGCGACTTTTCCTTTCTGCCCATCCTCCAATACGGTCCCACCGTGGAAAATGTTTCCTTCCCCGACTTCAAGACCCTGCTGGACCGCTACTATGCGGAAAAGGAGATGGGTCAGCGGGCCTCCCAGCGGGCGGGGGGCCTCCAAAAGACAGTCCAGACCCTGCGGGATCGGGCGCGCCGGAAGGTGGCCAACCAACAGCGGGAGCTGGCCCAGGCCAAGGATCGGGAGAATCTGCGCCGCAAGGGAGAGCTGATCACCGCCAACCTCTACCGGCTGGAGAAGGGGATGACCCGCGCGGCGGTGGAGGACTATTACGAACCCGACTGTCCCACGGTGGAGATCGCTCTGGACCCCCGACTGACCCCACAGCAGAACGCTGCCAAGTATTTCAAGGACTATGCCAAGGCGCGCACCGCCGAGGAGATCCTGACCGCCCAGATTGCAAAGGGGGAGCAGGAGGCGGAGTATCTGGAGAGCGTGCTGGAGGGCATCGCCCTGGCGGAGGGGGATCGGGACCTTAATGAGGTGCGCCGGGAGCTGGAGCAGGGAGGCTACCTCCGGGGTAAAAAGGCCGCCAAGCGGGAGATGAAGACCGCCTCCAAGCCCCTGGAGCTGAGAAGCTCTATGGGCCTTCGGATCTCAGTGGGCAAGAACAACACCCAAAACGACCTTCTGACCTGTAAGGCGGCGGGGAAGTGGGACTGGTGGTTCCACGCCCAGGGCCACCACGGCGCCCACGTTATTTTGTGGACCGAGGGGGCGGAGCCGGACGACCAAAGCGTGGAGGAGGCCGCCTGCCTGGCGGCGTGGTATTCTCAGGGCCGGGAGGCGGACAAGGTGGCGGTGGATTATACCCAGGTGAAATACGTAAAAAAGCCCGCGGGGGCCAAGCCGGGCATGGTGGTCTACACCACCTATCAGACTGCCATGGTGAAGCCGCAGACCCTATAATTCCCTTTTTCTTGACAAATCCCCACAATGTTGTTATAATGAGAAAACCTTAGAAAGCCTAAGGGTCCGGTTCCAATTGCCGGAATAGCTTTAACGTGCTTGGACAAACGAGGTACCTCGTTTGTTTGTTCCCAACGGGAACAAACAAGAACGCTTAGAGGAAAATTGGAGAGAGAATTTTGAGAGGAAGGAGGGAATACATCATGGCAGTTGCAGCTTTGGTCGTGGGCATTTGCTCCATCGTGTTTGACTTTATCTTTGTGTGGCTGGGCCTGATCCTCGGTATCGTCGCGATTATCCTTGGCGTTATGGCCCGCAAGCAAAATCCCACAGACGGTAAGGCTACCGCTGGTTTGGTCTGCGGTATCATCGGCGCCGCTTTGGCGATCGTGTGCTGGGTGGCTTGCGCCGCCTGTGCGAGCGCGATCATTGACGCCGCCGGCAGCCTGAGCTAAGGGAAGCACGGAATGTCGCAAGATGTCAGACCGGGCCGGTGAGTATTCACCGGCCCAAATTTTTTGAAGAGGGGTGGAAGAGCGATGACAGTCAGCCCATACGGTTTGATGATCGCGGCGGGGATTCTGACCGCAGGCGCGGCGGGCTGGTTTTTGACCCGCCGTTTCGCCCTGGACTTTAACGACTTCCTGTTGTTGGCTACCTATACGGTGGTCTTTGGCGTGATTGGGGCCAAGGGGGCCTATCTGCTCCTGAACGCCGGACGTATCGACTGGAGCCGCCTGACTGACCCGGCTTTTTTCAATGCGCTGATGATGGGCGGTTTTATCTTTTACGGCGGCGTGCCCACCGGCCTGTTCGGGCTGTGGCTGGCGGGGAAGCTCCACAAGATCGCGGTCAAGCCCTATCTGCGCGTGGGGGTACCTCTGCTTCCGCTGTGCCACGCCTTCGGGCGGGTGGGGTGCTATTTGGCCGGATGCTGTTTCGGTATCCCTTACGACGGGCCGCTGGCGGTGACCTATGAGCGTTCCTACGGCGCGCCCTTGGGCGTGCCGCTGTTCCCGGTGCAGCTTTTGGAGGCGGTTTTGGTGCTTGCCATAGCGGGAACGCTGTTTGCGCTCTGCCTGCGGGGCTGGGGAGAATGGTCCCTGCTGGGACTCTATATGGGACTTTACGGCACGGCGCGGTTTTGTTTGGAGTATCTGCGCTATGACGCGGAACGCGGGCAGCTCGGATGGTTTTCCACCTCGCAGTGGGTAAGCCTTGTGCTTGTGGCGGTGGCCTTAGCGGGGGTGCTGTGGAGCCGGATAAAATTAAAACGGGCGTAAACGTTTCAGGTTTACGCCCGTTCCTTTTGTCCTGGACTAAGAGAGGCCGGTGCACAACTCGGCGGTGGCGCCTCCTGTCAAGTCCAGCAGATCCCCCGGCGACAGCTCCACCTGGAAGCCCACCTTGCCCGCGGAGACGCAGATGGTCTTATGAGCCAGACAGCTTTCGTCAAACACAGTGGGAAACCGCTTTTTCATCCCCACGGGGGAGCAGCCGCCGTGGATGTACCCCGTGAGGGGGAGCAGGTCCTTTTGAGGAAGCATGGCAATGGACTTTTCACCCACCGCATTGGCGGCTTTTTTCAAATCTAAGGTCTCGGCCACCGGAATATCAAAAACATAGTACCCCCCGGAAGCGCCCTTGGCCACCAAGGTCTTGAACACCGCGGCGGAATCTTGCCCCAGCGCTTTGGCTACGCTGATGCCGTCAATGCCGCTCACCTCAGGGTCGTAGCTATGGGCGGTATATGCGACCTTTTTCTGCTCCAGAATGCGCATGACGTTGGTCTTTTCCTCTTTCTGTTTGGACATGGTCTCTCGCTCCCTTCAGCGTCCCCGCAGCTCGATGATCTGGTCGCGCAAAACGGCGGCGTACTCGAACTCCAGCCGCTTGGACGCCTCGCGCATCTCTTTTTCCAGCTTGGCAATGGCGGCGTCCCGTTCGGCGCGGGACATCTTGTGCTTGAGGCGGGCGGCCTTGGACACATCCGCCTCGTCCTCCGCCAGATTGAGCACGCCCCGCACCTCCTTGACGATGGTCTTGGGGACGATGCCGTGGGCTTGGTTAAAGGCGTCCTGCTTGGCGCGCCGCCGTTTGGTCTCATCCATGGCGGCGGCCATGGATGGGGTGACCGCGTCGGCGTAGAGGATGACCACGCCGTTGGCGTTTCGGGCGGCGCGGCCGATGGTCTGGATGAGGGAGGTCTCGCTTCGGAGGAACCCTTCCTTGTCCGCATCCAGCACAGCCACCAGACTGACCTCGGGCAAGTCCAGACCCTCCCGCAGGAGGTTGATACCTACCAGCACGTGGAAGACGCCCAGACGAAGGTCCCGGATGATCTCCTGGCGCTCCATGGTGTCGATGTCGTGGTGGAGGTAGCGGACCTTGATGCCCACCCCCTGGAGATAGGCGGTGAGGTCCTCCGCCATCTTCTTGGTGAGGGTGGTGACCAGCACGCGCTCGTTGCGCTCCACCCGCGCGTTGATCTCCCCGATGAGGTGGTCGATCTGTCCCTCAATGGGGTGAAGGAGCACCTTGGGGTCCAAAAGTCCGGTGGGGCGGATGACCTGCTCCACCACCTGTCCGGCGCGGGTGCGTTCGTACTCGCCGGGGGTGGCGGAGACGTAGATGACCTGATTGAGCCGCTGTTCAAACTCGTCGAATTTCAAGGGGCGGTTGTCATAGGCGCAGGGAAGGCGGAAGCCGTAGTCCACCAGCGTGGTTTTACGCGCCCGGTCCCCATTATACATAGCTCTGACTTGGGGCAAGGTGACGTGGCTCTCGTCGATGAACATGAGGAAGTCATCGGGGAAGTAGTCCAGCAGGGTCATGGGCGGCGACCCGGCAGGGCGGCCCGCCAAGGGACGGGAATAGTTCTCGATGCCCGAGCAGTGGCCCAGCTCCTGGAGCATTTCAATGTCGTACATGGTGCGCTGCTTGATGCGCTGGGCCTCTACCAGCATGTTCTGGCTCTCAAAAAAGGCCACCTGCTGCTCCAGCTCGCCGTAGATCTCCTGGATGGCCGCCGCCAGCTTTTCCTTGGGGGTGATATAGTGGCTGGCGGGGTAGATGGGAATATGCTCCAGACGGCGGATCACGTCTCCGGTGACCACGTTGATCTCGGAGAGGCGGTCGATCTCGTCGCCAAAGAACTCCACCTGGATGGCGGTGTCCCGCCAGTAGGCGGGCCATACCTCCATGGTGTCCCCCCGGACCCGGAACATGTTGCGCTCCCAGGCGATGTCGTTGCGTTCATAGCGGTCTTCGATAAGCCGGGCCATCAGTTCCTCCCGCTTCATCACTTGGCCGACGCGCAGAGGGATCATCATGTTGGCGTAGTCGTCCGGCTCGCCCAAGCCATAGATACAGCTCACCGATGACACGACGATCACGTCCCGCCGCTCGATGAGGGAGGCGGTGGCGGAGAGGCGCAGCCGGTCGATCTCGTCGTTGACCGAGGAATCCTTCTCGATAAACGTGTCGGTGTGGGGAATATAGGCCTCGGGCTGGTAATAGTCGTAGTAGGAGACGAAATACTCCACGGCGTTGTCGGGGAAGAACTCCTTGAACTCCGCGCACAGCTGGGCGGCCAGAATTTTATTGTGGGCCAGCACCAGGGTGGGCCGCTGGACCTTCTCAATGACCTTGGCCATGGTAAAGGTCTTGCCCGAGCCGGTAACGCCCAAGAGCACCTGCTCGGAAAGGCCGTTTTCCACTCCCGCCGCCAGGGCCTCGATCGCCTCGGGCTGGTCGCCGGAGGGAGTGAAGGGAGAGACAACGTGAAAATCAGGCACAGTGCGCACCTCCGTTCAAACTTTTGTTCCATTCTAACACAAGAGCGGACCGTTGACAAGCCCTATCATTTCCGATATGATAAAGAAAATCGCAAGGAGGGGACCATATGGGCTACAAAGAGGATTTCATTACGTTTATGGTACGTTCGGGGGTGCTGACCTTTGGGGACTTTACCACCAAATCGGGCCGCAAGACCCCCTATTTTATCAACACAGGAAACTATAAAACAGGAGCGCAGGCCGCGCGGTTGGGAGACTACTACGCCGCCTGTGTGCAGGAGAACGCTCCTGAAGGCATCGATTGCCTCTTTGGCCCGGCCTACAAGGGCATCCCACTGGTGGTGACCACGGCGGCGTCCCTGGCCCGCAATTATGACCGGGACCTGCCCTACTGCTTCAACCGCAAGGAGGCCAAGGACCACGGCGAGGGGGGGGCGCTGGTGGGCTATCAGGTGAAGGATGGGGACAGCGTCGCTATCATTGAGGACGTAGTCACCGCAGGCACCGCCGTGCGGGAGACACTGGCCTTCTTCGAGGCACTGGGGAAAAAGGTGAAGGTCACCCATCTGTTCGTTTCCGCAGACCGCATGGAGCGGGGCACGGGGGAGCGGACCACGCTGGACGAGCTACGCGCCGACTACGGGATCGCCGTCCACCCCATCGTTACGATCCGGGACATCCAGAGCTTTCTCCTGAACCTGGAGGTCGACGGGGAAGTGGTGGTGGACGATCACCGCGCTGCTCAGATCGACGCCTATCTGGCGCAATACGGGGCCCAGGGGTAAACCGAGGAAAAACAAAAGGGACAGGGCCGTAGGCCCTGTCCCTTTTGTCAGCGGCGTGACCGCCACGTTCAGTTGTTTTCCAGGTCAAATATGATATCGCTGCTGATGAACCTGATGTAGTAGACATTCATTCCGCCGTCGGGCGCGTTGCCTGCGTAAAACGCGCAGCGCACCTCTGCTTTAGACGTTCCGGTTTCGAGGCCGGTCAGCCAGTTGTCCCAGATGAAGACCTCGCCGTCCCAGTTTTCCTTGTAAAGGCAGGGCTGCCAGTCGCCGTGGCTCTTGCCGAAAACAATATCCACATATGGATACTGCCCGGTGGGTACGGCGTCGCCAGTGGGATCGTTTTTGTCCACAAACTGTCCCCGGGGACTGCCATGTACAGACTGAATGACCAGCTGCATATCCCTGGATGGGCCGTGCCAACCGTCGTCAGGGGTGTCATAGTTATGGATGTAAAAGTTTCCTTTCCCGTCCAGGTCAAGGAGCTTTGTCTGCTCCCTTTCCGCTTGTGGCTCTTGCCGGATCTGGGGCGTTACCGTCACCGTAAGCTCTTCCAGCGTGAAATCGTAGCTATAGGACATGTCCCGTTCCAGCAGTGTGGAAATATACCCGTCGGCCAAACCCACCAGATCTACAGCATAGATTGCCCGTCCATCTGCCTGAATGTTGCTGGGATCAAGGGTAGTTTCCATGACCCCGCTGCCGCCAAGCGCCGTACCGTTCAGGGTTTTCAGCTGGGTGGAAACGCTGACCAGATAGCTCACATCCTTATGCCGCAGCAGGTCGGTGATCTCCACGTCCGCCCATCGTCCGTTGTCCTGTACCACGATGGTCTCCCCGATGACGGGGACGGGCACGGCGGCCACATCCAGAGCGTCGCTCACATCCAAGGTATGCACCGAAGAGAGATATCCCTTCCCCCAAATGGTGATCTCACAGCAATAATAGCGGTCTCCCGCTTGCAGGGTATCCTCTGCAGGGACAGTATACTCCTTGCCTGTGGCCTCCGGGATGGGAGCCTTGCCGTTGCCGTCCGCATCATCGCATCGATACCACTGATATGTAAAGGTATCCGGGTCTACCAAACGGTTGTTGAAATAGGACACTGTGAGTTGGGCAGTCCCGCCCAGGCCCACCGCCGCCGGCGCCGCCACGGTCACCCCGCTCACCGGATCCCGGTGTTCAGTCTTGTTGTACACCATGGTCACCACCCGGTCGTCGCCGCGTTTTTCTACTTTGGTGGGGGTGTAGGTAGTGGGGAGATCCTTTCCGTCGGTGATGTTTACCTTCAGGTTTTCCGCAAACGCGTAGCCACTCACGGGACTCAAAACGATCACCACCTGATAGGCTTGGTCGGCGGTGAAGGCATCCTCATCGACGCTGTCTGCGGGCTTCCAGAGAAAACTGGGCGCAGAACCGTCGGCGTTGAGCCACTGAGTTTGGGCGGTATAGCCCGCGCCCAGCACGTCGGCAGTATCGGGGATCTCTCCGAAGGAGGGAGCCAGAAGCTGGAGCTTTACCTCTTTGATCTCGGTGACCGGAGCGGGGGAAGGCGAGGGAGAGGGGGAGGGCGTGGAAGAGCCGCCAGACGGACCACTATTTGGCCCGCCGCCGGAGGAGCTGCCGGAGACAGGGCGGTTGTCCTCCACCTTGATGTTGGCGTCGTTGGTCAGCTTGCCAACCGTTCCGTTGATGGTGAGGGCGGCGTTGGACGCGGTTTTGCCCACCTCCACCATGGAGACGACCGCGCTCTTTTCCACCGTTACCTTGGCATCCGCCGTGACGGAGACCGTTCGGACGTTTTTTGCCTTGATGATCACCTGTGTGTCACAGTTGACCACCACGCTGCCCAGCGCGTCTCCGTCCAGGATCACGCCGCTCTGCCCGTCATTGATAAAGACCATGGGAATGGTCTTGCTTGAGGCGTTGACCAGCCGAAGCATTCCGTTGGTGGCCTTGGTGACAATAATATCCTTTACCTCACAGCCGGGGAGGATGTGAAAGGAGTTTTCCCCACAGCCCCGGAGAATGACGCGCCCTTCCACCGTGACCTTTTCCAGGGTCACGTCTCCGTTGCCCACGCCGTCGGTGACGATCAGGTCGCCCGCCACGGTCATGTCTCTTAGGGTCACGTTTTTGGCGTTGACCAGCAGATTGCCCGCGCAGTTTTTGGAGTAAGTTCCGTCCTCATGGATGAAGCCCGCCGCCATGCGGTCCAGGACGGTGACCACCTCAGCCCGGGTAATGGGCGCGTTGGGGTGGATATTTCCCTCTGGATCGCCCCGGACATATCCCGCCTCCTGCATGGAGGCTACATATCCCCCGGCCCAATCGGAGATGTCCTCGTCATCGGCAAAGCCCGCGGTCTTGCCGCTTTCCTCCAGCTCCAGTGCCCGGGCCAGGACCGCAAAGGCCTCCTGCCGGGTAATGGGAGTCTCGGGGAGCATCCTCTTGTCTCCGTTCCCCCGAAAAATGCCCTGCCGGGCCAGCCGGAGAAAATGGCTGGTATACCACCGGTCCGTGGGCAGGTCCAGGAAGTTGTTTTCCGCCGCGTCCTGATACCCCATGACCCGGTCCAGGACTGCGGCAAGCTCGGCGCGGGTGATGACCCAGTCCGGCCGGAAAGCGCCGTCTCCACACCCTTGGAGTACACCGTAGCCGCTCCAGGTCTCGATGGCCTGGGCGGCGTAGTGTCCGTCCACGTCGGAATAGCGGGTGTTGTTTTCCACCGCCCGTGCCGGGAGTGCCAGAGAAGCAAGTACAGCCAGTGCCAGGAGCAAACTCGCGGTTTTTTTCATCCTCATGCCCTCAGCTTCCTTTCCGTTGGTATTTTAGCGCTTATATACGGTACATTTACCGTGCGGTGGTATTTTACCATATCCTGTTTTTTCACGCAAGATGGGAGCGAATCTTTCCTTGATGCCTCGGAAGACGGAAAAATTCTCCTCGCCGGAGCGGGATATTTCCAAAAAAACCTTGCATTTCCTAAGATGAGGTGGTATACTACGCATAGTATGAAGAGTAGGTATTGGCAAGAGTGGGGTTCGCCCCGCTCTTTCTTTTGGGAAAAAGGGGGAAAGCGGATGGCAAAGCTCACGGATGTGGTCCACGCTCTGGCCGAGCCCATCGCACAGGAAAACGGCTGTGAGATTTGGGACGTGGAATATGTCAGGGAGGCGGGCACCTGGTTTTTGCGGGTGTATCTGGACCGGGCCGACGGCGTGACCATCGACCACTGCGAGGCGGTGAGCCGGGCACTGGACGTGAAGCTGGACGAGGCAGACCCCATTGAAGGCAGCTACGTGCTGGAGGTGTCCTCCCCCGGTGCGGACCGGGTCCTCCGAAAGCCCGAACACTTTGAACGGTTCCTGGGCGAGCAGGTGGAGGTCAGGCTCTACCGCCCGGTGGACGGCGTAAAGAGCCTTGTGGGCGCGCTGCAAAACTATGCGGACGGCGACGTTACCATTGAGACCCCCAACGGCCCGCACATGTTGACAAAGCAGGATATCGCCCAAATCAGACTATATATCACTTTTTAACGAAGGAGAAGATAGCAATGGCTAAGAAAGCACCCGCCCCCAAGTCCGTTGAGCTGGACGGCAAGGAGTTTTTTGCCGCCGTCAACCTCATCGAGCAGGAGAAGGGCATCCCCAAGAGCTATATGCTGGACAAGATCACCCAGGCTCTGGTGTCCGCCTATAAGCGGGACCATGAGGGCATCACCGACAACGTGGTGGTGGACTTTAACGAGGAGAAGGCCGAGGTCAAGATGTACGTCAAGAAGGACGTGGTGGAGACCGTGGACAATCCTTACACCGAGATGTCCCTGGAGGAGGCCCAGGCCAAGCTGCCCCAGGCTCAGCTGGGCGACGTGCTGCGCATAGAGGTCAAGACCCGGGCCTTTGGCCGCATCGCCGCCCAGACCGCCCGCCAGGTCATTGTCCAGGGTATGCGGGAGGCCGAGCAGGGGATGATTTACGACGAGTTCTCCGCCAAGGAGCGCGAGATCCTGACCGGCATCGTCATCCGCCTGGACCCGCGCAACGGCTCTGCCTCCGTCCGCATTGCCAGCGGTGGCGAGTTTACCGACGCCTACCTGGCCCCCACCGAGCAGGTGCCGGGAGAGGTCTTGAAGGAGGGCGACCGCCTGAAGGTCTATGTGTCGGAGGTCCGCCGGGCCACCAGGGGTCCCCAGGTGATGATCTCTCGTACCCACCCCGGGCTGGTCAAGCGGCTGTTTGAGCTGGAAGTGCCCGAGATCTACGACGGCACGGTGGAGATCCGCTCCACCGCCCGGGAGGCGGGCAGCCGCACCAAGATTGCCGTGTGGTCCGCCGACCCCAACGTGGACCCCATCGGCGCCTGTGTGGGCACCCGCGGACAGCGGGTGAACACCATTGTGGAGGAGCTGAAGGGGGAGAAGATCGACATCATCAAGTATTCCGACGACCCTGTGGCCTATGTCTCCGCCGCCCTGGCTCCCGCCTCGGTGATAAGCGTCACCCTGCTGGACGACGGAAAGAGCTGCCAGGTCATCGTCCCCGACGACCAGCTCTCCCTGGCTATCGGCCGGGAGGGACAGAACGCCCGTCTGGCCGCCAAGCTCACCGGCTTTAAGATCGACATCAAGCCCCAGTCCGCGCCCGCTGAGCCGGAAGAGGCGCCTGCGGAGACCGCGGAGAACGTGCCCGGCGAAGAATAAGCCGCGAGTGTCGTGGTAAGGAGGTGTTCCCCATGCCCAAGAAGCAGCCCCAGCGCATGTGCGTGGGGTGCCGCCAGATGAAGGAAAAGCCCAAGCTCATCCGGGTGGTCCGTTCCCCTGAGGGGGAGGTTTCCTTGGATGACCGGGGCAAGAAGCCGGGACGGGGGGCCTATCTCTGCCTCGACCCCGCCTGTCTTAAGCGGGCGGTGAAGTCCAGGGCGCTGGAGCGGGCCTTTGCCGCGCCCCTGCCCCCCGAGGTCTTGAGCGAGCTGGAGGCCCAGCTGGCTGAGAGGGGGCCGGGAGATGGATAGGTTTCTTACCCTGTTGGGCCTGGCCCTGCGGGCCAAACAGGTGGAAGTGGGGGAGGTCCCTGTCCACACGGCCCTGGCCCACGGCAAGGTAAAAATCGTCTATCTGGCGGCCGACGCGGCGGAGAACACCGTTGACAAGGTCCGCCGCCACCTGGGGAATACGCCCTGCCGCTATGTTTCTGCCGACAAGTCCCGCCTGGGATATGCTCTGGGCCGCAAGAGCTGCGCCCTTGTAGCCGTCACTGATCCCGGCTTTGCCCGCCGCCTGGAGGAGCTGCTCCCCATGGCGGCACAACACCAAGATGGAGGTGTCGTTCTTTGAGTATCGACAACAAGTATCGCGTCCACGAGGTAGCTAAGGATTTCAAGCGCCCCACCAAGGAGATCACCGAGATCCTGACCAAATACGCCACCACCCCGAAAAACCATATGCAGGCCCTCACCGACGAGGAGCTGTCCATCATTTTTGCCTACCTGACCGTTCACAATCAGGTGGAGGATATGGCCAGCATCTTTGAGACCGAGGTCTACCACGAACCCAAGGCTGCGGTGGAGGAGGCTCCCGCTCCGGCGGTGGAGGCGCCCGAGGCCGCCGAGGCCGCGCCCCAGGCGCCCGCTACGGTGCCCGCCGAAGCCGGTCAGGCCGCGGCGGCCAAGCCCGCCACCCCGGCCAAGCCCACCCAACCGCCCCTCCAGCGGCCCACCACCCGGGTGCCCGAGAAGCGGGTGGTGGACACCCGCAAGGGCGGCCAGGTCAACCTGGAGAAATATGACGAGCGGCTGGAGAACATCGCAGCGGGCCGCACCCAACAGATGTCCGCGGGCAAGCAGAAGTTCCAGGGCCGCAACCAGCGGCGCAACAACGCTTTCCAGAGCGGTAAGCGCCGTGCCGAGGAGCAGGAGAAGATGCGCCGCCTCCACGCGGAGATCGCCAAGAAGCACCCTCTGGTGGTGAAGATCCCCGACGAGATCAACGTGGGCGAATTGGCCTCCCGCATGAAGAAGACCGCCGCCGAGGTGGTCAAGACCTTGATGAAAAACGGCGTGATGGCCTCGGTCAGCGACGTGATCGACTTTGACACCGCCGCCATCATCACCGAAGAGCTGGGCTGTAAGGTGGAGAAGGAGGTCATCGTCACCATCGAGGAACGGCTCATCGACGTGTCTGAGGACAAGGAGGAGGATCTGCAGTCCCGGGCCCCCGTGGTGGTGGTCATGGGCCACGTGGACCACGGCAAGACCTCCCTGCTGGACTATATCCGTGATTCCCACGTCGCCTCCGGCGAGGCAGGCGGCATCACCCAGCACATCGGCGCCTATCAAGTCATGGTCCAGGGCAAGCCCATCACCTTCCTGGATACCCCCGGCCATGAGGCGTTTACCGCCATGCGCGCCCGGGGCGCGATGATCACCGACGTGGCGATCCTGGTGGTGGCCGCCGACGACGGCATCATGCCCCAGACCATCGAGTCCATCAACCACGCCAAGGCCGCCAACATTCCCATCATCGTGGCCATCAACAAGATGGATAAGCCCGAGGCTAACCCCGAGCGCATCAAGCAGCAGCTCACCGAGTATGAGCTGGTGGCGGAGGACTGGGGCGGCGAGACTATTATCTGTCCCATCTCCGCCAAGACCGGCCAGGGGGTGGAGAACCTGCTGGAGATGGTCAATCTTACCGCCGAGATGCGGGAGCTGAAGGCCAACCCGGACCGCACCGCTCACGGCGCGGTGATCGAGGCCCGGCTGGACAAGGGCCGCGGCCCGGTGGCGACCCTGCTGGTGCAGAACGGCACCTTGAAGCAGGGCGACGTGATCATTGCCGGGACGGCAGTGGGCCGTGTCCGTGCCATGACCAACGCCCGGGGGGAAAAGGTCACCGAGGCAGGTCCCTCCGTGCCCGTGGAGATCACCGGCATGAGCGAGGTCCCCGGCGCGGGCGATGACTTCCACGCCGTGGCCGACGAGCGCATGGCCCGGGAGCTGGTGGAGCAGCGCAAGCACGAGCAGAAGCAGGTCGCCGCCGGCCCCGCCGGGCAGAAGGTCACCCTGGAGGACCTCTTTAGCCAGATCCAGCAGGGGGAGATCAAGGATCTGAACGTCATCGTCAAGGCGGACGTGCAAGGCTCCGCCGAGGCGTTGAAGGCCAGTTTGGAGAAGATCGCCAACGACGAAGTGCGGGTGCGGGTCATCCACTGCGCCGTGGGCGCGATCAACGAGTCGGACGTGACCCTGGCGGCTACCTCCAAGGCCATCATTGTGGGTTTCAACGTCCGTCCCGACAACAATGCCCGGGACACCGCCAACCGCCTCAATGTGGACCTGCGGCTTTACAGCGTTATCTACGACGCCATCAACGAGATCGAGACTGCCATGAAGGGGATGCTGGCGCCCAAGTTCCG
>ERZ779632.376-NODE-376-length-27526-cov-8.699829_pt1 | contig 27526 bp, 26 predicted proteins | sample MGYA00514194_ERZ779632 | MGnify/ENA primary metagenome ERZ779632 (study PRJEB29562, sample SAMEA4376704) | mouse gut metagenome | isolation source: Cecum | study: EMG produced TPA metagenomics assembly of the A DSS colitis mouse model was used to assess the...
CGGCTTTTTGTTTCGCATTACAAAACGGCTTCTTAGCATTTTACAGGCTATATACAGCGCCCAAATACATATCACGGCAATGAAAACCTTACTCTGCACCAGCAGGTGAAAATTAGCCAGCAAAGCGTCCTTTCTCGTAATAATCTCCGTAACGCCGCTATCGCTGCTTTCCACAGAGGAGCGGTATAAAACCTGTAATATTGCGTCTCTTAATATATTTTCGCGCAAAAGCAAAGTTGCCAGAATCCACTTTACGCACCAAATTCCCACATAGCCCAGCCCCCATGCGACGGAATATTCCCCTATATGCATAAAACGGCTCCACGTTTCCGAATGCTCCCTCTCCAGAATAAAATGCACCAGCAGCACAAAACCCAGAGCCACCAGCGGATAAGTCAGAAAATCAAAAAAGCAGGACAATATTCCAACGAAAAAATAGAATTCAAACATCCATCCGCACAGACTGAGTTTTTCATGTTTCTTTAACAAAAAGCTTACACAGAACATGGTAACAAAATATATTTGCGAATATTGTAAAGATAGCTGCAAGGTTACCGGAATCAGAAAAATAACGCCTGCCAAAAAAGCTTTCACATATCCCTGCAAGTCTCTTTTTGCCATTTCCATCAGGACGCCCGCCAGTACGATAAGCTGTAACATACTAATCAACAACCGTATTTCACCAGTCCCCCAAAAGCAGTCTCGCCCTGATAAGAATAGCGTTTTGCCGCCATGCTCTCCATCAGTGCATTCCCATTTTCTCCGTAAATAGCGGTATTAAGCATAACCGAGTCCGTATAATTGTCGATCCTGGAAGCTTCAATATCCGGAATCAGCCGATGCATCGGCCCCTCCTGCTGCATACATGGAAAGCGCGTCTGCCGCATTCCTTTTCATAGGCTCCGTCGGCAGTAAATACACGCCAAACAGCAAAACAACTCCTGCGACAGCACATATGCCCAAAAGCAAAAAACATCTGACAGCCCGTAATTTTAAATCTTTTACACTCATAAGATATCCTTTCCCGTAATTACTCTGTTTCAATTTTCCTCAAAATTTCTTATTTTCCCAACAATTTCGAAGCGTTCTGCCATTAGCGCTTCTTTATGAACACAAATGGTGCTCATATGAATATTTTGTGTTTAAAATATTGATTTTTTGCACCTTTTAGCATATACTTATAAAAAAGGTATATAAGGAGGAAATGCTATGGCGCAGGCGACTTTCAGCGTTCGAATGGACGAAGTACTCAAAAAACAATTTGATGCATTATGTCAGGAATTCGGCATGAACGCATCCACCGCAATCAACGTATTTGCAAGAGCTGTAGTAAGACAGCGCAAAATTCCTTTTGAAATCTCATCACCGGAATCCGATATCACAAGAGAAGGTGCAATGCAGGCATTTATGGCTTTACGGACACAGGCCAAAGATAACGGTATCTCCGATATGAGTCTGGATGATATCAATAAAGAAATTCATCTTGCCCGTATGGAGGCTGACGTATGATTTGCTATGCCGTTATTGATACAAATGTATTCGTATCAGCACTACTTACAAGCAAGGATGATTCCGCTACTGTTCAGGTGTTAAATAAGATAATCCATGGCGAAATCATTCCCGTTTACAGCAATGTCATTGCAAAAGAATATCTGACGGTTCTATCTCGCAAAAAATTCGGCTTCTCAGCTGAAGCAATAGGATATTTGCTTTCTGCCGTTGAAAAATACGGTATATTGGTCAACCCTTCCCCTTCCGGAATCACTCTTCCGGATATGAAAGATCTCCCTTTCTACGAAGTCGTTCTTGAAAAACGCAACGATGAAGCCTACCTTGTTACAGGCAATATCAAGCACTTTCCTGCGAAACCGTTTATTGTAACTCCGCGGGAGCTTCTCACTATCCTTGATCATAAAGAATAATCAAACATGCTACTCCGTCACACCAGCATCTCCTCCATCTTCGCCAGCGCCTCCTGCGTCAGAGCAATCAACGTCTCCTCGTCCTTCTCAATCACGCCGCATTTTCTGTAATGAAGATAAAAGGCCGGGCCACCCTTTGGATCAAACCGCAGCTTCCCCTGATAATCGCTGACCAGAAGAGGAATATTTTCTACTTTGATGGGCGCGTCCGGCCGCAGAGTAAAACTGATTCTCTCATTTTTCCCTTTCAGCTCCGGCATGTACAGCCTGTGGGCGTGGGATCGGATCAGGGCAATCCGCAGAAGATTTTCCACGGATTTTGGAATTTGACCGAATCGGTCAAGTAATTCCTCCCGCATGTCGTCGCACTCCCGTTCGTTTTCAATCCCCGCAATCCGCTTGTATATATCCAGCTTCTGCACCTCGTTCACAATATATTCCGGCGGAATGTACGCGTCCACGTCCAGATCAACAAGCGTATTAAAATCTTCGATCACAGAAATTCCCTTTCTGGTCTTGACCGCCTCGTTTAGCATCTTGCAGTAGAGGTCGTAGCCAACCGCCTGCATATGCCCGTGCTGGCTTTTCCCAAGAAGGTTGCCTGCGCCGCGGATTTCCAGATCCCGCATGGCGATTTTGAAGCCGCTTCCCAGCTCCGTAAACTCCCGAATCGCCTCAAGGCGTTTCTCCGCCACCTCCTTTAGCACCTTATCCCGTCTGTACATAAGAAAGGCATAGGCTGTTCTGTTGGAACGGCCGACACGGCCTCTGAGCTGATAGAGCTGGGAAAGTCCCATCTGATCGGAATCGTGAATGATCATGGTATTCACATTGGAAATATCCAGTCCCGTTTCTATGATCGTCGTAGCCACCAGCACATCAATCTCTCCATTGACAAAATCATACATGATCCGCTCCAGCTCCGATTCCTTCATCTGCCCGTGGGCGAAAGCCACGTTCGCCTCCGGCACCAGATCGCTGATGGCCGCCGCGATATCGGCTATATTGTTGACCCGGTTATAGACATAGTAAACCTGTCCTTCTCTGGCAAGTTCCCTGACAATGGCCTCCCTGACCATCTCCTCATTGTATTCGCAGACAAAAGTCTGAATCGGCAGCCGGTCTTCGGGCGCCTCCTCCAGCACGCTCATATCGCGGATACCCACCAGACTCATATGCAGCGTTCTGGGAATGGGCGTAGCCGTCAGCGTGAGCACATCCACATTCTCTTTCAGCTTCTTGATCTTCTCCTTGTGGGCCACGCCGAAACGCTGTTCCTCGTCGATAATCAGAAGTCCCAGGTCCTTATATTCCACATCCGCGGAGAGCACCCGGTGGGTGCCAATCACAATGTCCACCATACCCTTCTTTAAATCCGCGATAGTCTTTTTCTGCTCCGCGGCCGTGCGGAACCGTGAGAGCAGATCAATGCGCACAGGGAAATCCTTCATCCTCTGCACAAACGTGTGATAATGCTGCTGAGCAAGAATGGTGGTCGGTACGAGATAAACCACCTGTTTATTCTCCTGTACGGCTTTAAAAGCGGCCCGGATCGCTATCTCCGTCTTTCCGTAACCCACGTCGCCGCAGATCAGACGGTCCATGATCTTTTCACTCTCCATGTCACTTTTGGTTGCCGCAATGGCCGTTGCCTGATCTTCCGTCTCCTCAAAGGGAAACATCTCCTCAAATTCTCTCTGCCAGACAGTGTCTGTTCCATAGCAGTATCCCCGGCCTTCCTGCCTAGCGGCATACAGCTCCACCAGATCCCCGGCAATCTCCTCCACTGCCGTGCGCACCTTCGACTTTGTTCTTGTCCATTCCTGTGTGCCCAGCTTATTAAGCTTTGGCTTCGTCCCGCCGTCCGCCGAGGCGTACTTCTGTATCACGTCAAGCCCCGTCGCCAGCACATAGAGAATCCCGCCGTCCCGGTAGGAAATCTTCATGTAATCCTTTACCACATGATCCACTTCCACCTTCTCGATTCCCTGATAAATCCCAAGACCGTGACTTTCATGAACTACATAATCGCCCACCTTAAGGTCGTTGAAATCATTGATCTTCTGTCCTTCGTACTGCTTCTTCTTTCTCTTTTTCTTCCTTTCCGCGCCAAATATATCGCTTTCCGCAATCACCATAAATTGCAGCATCGGATATTCAAAGCCCTTGCGTACCCTGCCGTAAGCGCACATCACCTCTCCCGGCTGCACCTCCCGCATGGGGTCTTCCGTATAAAAGGCGTTTAAATCCTGATCCCGCAGATCTTCCGCCAGACGTTTTGCACGGGTTCTGGAACCGGAAAGCAGTAAAATGCGATATCCCTTTTTCTTATAGGCTTTCAGATCCTTTACCAGCGCGTCAAAGCTGTTGTTGTAGGAGGGAAGGCTTCTTGCCTGCACGGCAAATTTCTGATCCACGTTTACCAGCGGATTTTTCCCCTCCATGGAGGAGAGATTTAACAGTCTCTCATTCTCCAGCCGGGCCGCCACCGAAGCCGCAGAAAATAAAACATCCATCTGTCCCGGCAAAATATACCCCTTCTCAGCCCGGTGCGACATGCTCTCCCGAAACTCCAACTCCACCGCGTCCACATGCTCTTTAATCCGAATGGGCTCATCCAGAAAAACGATAGCCTCCTCCCCGGCAAAGCATTCCGCAAATGACTTAAGCTCAGAATGGAAATAGCGAACATAGCTTTCCAGATTTACCGCATTATAAGAAATCCCCAGCTCCACAAGAGTCTCCACAAATTCCCTCACCTGCGTCTCAATGCGGTGGGCTTCCTCTGTTTTCATCTGTTTCCTGAGAATTTCCGCCTGCTTTTTACCCTCTTCCCGAATCTTTTTCAAACCGGATGCAAGTTCATTCTTCGACAAAATCAGCTCGGTGGCAGGATAGATGCGCACGGACTCCAGCCGTTCAATGGAGCGCTGGCTTAAGACGTCAAAACTGCGGACAGACTCCACCTCATCTCCCCACAGCTCTATTCTGTACGGATTTTCTTCCGTCAGATCAAAAATATCAATAATGCCGCCTCTGATACTGAACTGTCCCGTCGCCTCCACCTGATCGCACCGTTCATAGCCAAGTCCCGTCAAGGCGGCCGCCAGATCGCTCTCAGACACGACAGTCCCCCTGCCCACCGAAATCACATGATCCTGCCATTCCTGCATGGACGGCTGTGGAGCCATCAGCGCATCATATGTGGTAATTACCGTCAGAGGCGTTCCCTCTGAAAGCCTCCTCAGTACTTTGATCCGCTCCTTCGTCAGCTGATTGCCATGAATATCCGCCTGAAAAAAAATCAAATCCTTGGCAGGATACAGCAAGACGTTTCTGTCATAAAACCGGTAATCCTCATAAAGTTCCTTCGCCCGCAAGTCATTGAAAGTAACGATCAGTTTGCGCCTAACCCCCTGACTCAGGCCGTAAATCATATGCAGTTTTTGCGAATCCGCACAGCCGCTTAAAGCGACCGACGCCTTTCCTCTCGCAAAGCGTTCCCGGATCTCCTCATATTCTCCCAGCTCCGAAAGCGGGGCCAATAATGCTCTCATTCGGCCTCTTCCTCCTGTTGTGGTCGTTTGCGCGTATTGTATTTGTTCATGGCCGAGTCGGGTCCTTCCGCGATCACCGTTTCAATGGCGAGGGCCGCGTTCCTGACGCTCTCCCTTACCGCTTCCCTCTCCTCCGGCAAAAAATGACCCAGCACATAGTCGGCCAGATCGAGCTTTGGCGGCTTGTCTCCCACGCCCATCCGCACCCGTATAAAGGAATCGTGTCCCAGATGCAGAATAATATTTTTCAAACCGTTATGTCCGCCCGCGCTTCCCCGCTTGCGAATCCGAATCTGTCCCACATCCAGACTAATATCGTCAGAAATTACAATCAGTTCGCTTTTCTCGTCCGCCTTATAAAAGTCTATGACGCTGCGAATGCTCTCACCACTTAAATTCATATAAGTAACCGGCTTTACCAGAATCACCTTCTGTCCGGCCACCATTCCCTTACCGATTACGGCTTTATGCTTTTTTTCTCCCAGCACAATATCGTTTTTCTCCGCAATGGCGTCGATCACCTCAAAACCGATATTGTGTCTGGTATTTACATATTTTCTGTCGGGGTTCCCCAATCCTGCGATAATATACATATTTACCTCTGCTTTCTGTACCGTCTGTTCCATTTTAACAATATCCCGGCCCCATAACAAGTCCATTCTTTTCTGAATAATAGGACGCCCTAATACTATGAAATAAAAAAAGAGATTCATATACAAATGAATCCCTCCCTGTTATTCCATGATTTCTCCAAAAGCCTGCCCTGAATCAACCGCCTCTTTCTACTCCATACGCACCACCAGCTTGAACACCGCCGTATTCGAGTAAGTGAGGGGCTCCCCATGCATGAAAAACACAATACCGTCCACCGGCGCGGTCAGCTCCTCCATAACTTCCCCTTCATAAGCGTCAATGATGCGGGCCAATATCTGTCCCCGTTCCACCTCTGCCCCCACCGAAACCAGCGAGTCAAACAGTCCCGCAGCCGTCGTCCTGACAGACACCATGTCCACATCCCGCACCACGCAGGACTGATATCCGTCATGCCCGTGATACTCGATAATCCCCTGCTTATGCATAAAAGTAAGAATCCCCCGGATTGCTTCACCGGCGCTGTTTTTGTCTACCCGGGTTGTGGTGGTGGTGTACATGCTGAAAGCCTGCGTCTCCCAAATCTGCCAGTTATAGTTTAATGTAGTCGTATCATAAGGACGCACCTGGCGCAGTACCACATAAGGCATACCAAACTGTCTGGCAAGCTCCTGATCTGCAAAACCTGTGGACATCATACGCACGTGGGGCATAAACTCCCCCGGCATATAGAACGAAGTAAACTGAATCCCGAAACGGTACTCTGAAATTACCTGAAACAGGCCGTCCGCGATACGCTGGGTCGTTTCCCCCAGGCAAAAGCCCGGAAACATTCGGTTAATATCCGTGTTATCCACCGGCCAGAACCGCTTCTGTGTATTGATGGAATAAGGATTTACGCAGGGAATCACAAGAACGCTGCAGCCATCCGCTATTTTTCCTTCCGCCTCCATCTGTTTTAATTTCCTGACCAGCCGGGCGCAGCAGTATAACTGCTGCACCTCGTTGCCCCGCATACTTCCCACGATGCAGACCGACTTTTCTCCTTTTCCGAACACATAGCCTGTCACGCGAAAGTGATCCCTGTACAATCCTTTTAGCTCATAGACAATAACCTTTTTCATCTCTCCTCCCACCGCTTCCCGCAGGCTTCTTTCCGAAGCAGTCTGCCGATCAGGGAACCCTCGTCTACCACCGGATACTCCCTGATGGTAAATAAAATACCGTCCACCGGCGCAGTCACTTCATCCAGCACCGTCCCTGTCAGCGGATTGATAATCTGCCCGATCAGTTCACCCTGATGCAGACATTCCCAATGTCTGACAGCCGGTATGAAAATACCGCCCGTAGCTGAATTAAAATAAACCACATCATCGGGATCCCGGGATATAATCGGCTCTCTGACAGCCCCGGTATCCCCCGTCCATAGCCCCAGCTTTTTCAACAGATGAAAAATGCCATCCACCAGCTGATCACCATAAGACCTTGTGATACGCATTCCCACACCCATTTCCACCACCAACGCGGGCGTGCCTGTACTGTTTAAGCTGTAGGCAAGCGTCGATTCCAGCACCGTGCTTGCTCCGTGCACCCAGATAAAATCCACTCCCGTCTCTGACGCCAGTTCAAGCAGCTCCTGTTCATGCAGTTTATTTACACGAATCTGGGGAATTTCCGTAAGATAAATATTGCTGGCATGAATATCCAGCGCCACAACCGAGCCCGACAGATCCCGTACGATCTGCGAAGCCAGAAACTCCGTCATATTGCCGTCCTGATGCCCCGGAAACAGGCGGTTCATATCCAGATCAAAGGCCGGAATACCCCGCGTAATGGAATCAATTCCCAACGGGTTCAGCGCGGGATAGATATCCACAATCCCCGTAAGCTTTTCCTGCTGCAGTCCGATCCGTCTTGCCAGCTCAAAGCATACATACTGTCCCTCCAGTTCGTCACCGTGTATCCCCGTCACTATACTGATTCTTTTTTCATTGCCTGTAAGCCGCTTCGGTTCAATCCTGTTTTTTCTGATTCGAAGCGTCTCGTCCGCCGGCAGCTCGATGGATGCCACTGTCTCTATCATCTTTTCCTCCATTTCAAAGGGCCGTTGTCCCTCGCAGCCGATTGCCAGACAGCCGGCTCCGCTTTTTCTCTGTCAACATAGGCCTTCCTCACCCACAATCACTTCTATGGTCTGTTTCTGCGTACCGCCGCCGTGCATAATACCCCGATTGATGAGACAGTCCGAGGCATCCCTGCCCACACCGATTTTAATATGGGCGTCTGTCACGGCACTGTCATTGGTAGGGTCAAGTCCGTACCATCTGCCCTGATATAGCACCTCCACCCATGCATGACTTGCCCCCTCGCCGATAAGCATACCGGTCACATACCGGGCCGGAATCCCTTCCATTTGCAGCAGGGCAATGAGAATATGCGCATAATCCTGACACACGCCCTTTCCCAGGCAAAAAGCCTCCTCCGCTGTGGTATGCATCTCGGTAACACCCTTCTCATAGTTAAAGTCCCGATACAACTCATGCATCAGGAACAACCCTTTCTCATAGACATCCTCCGGAAACTTATCCGCCATTTCATGGTGATAAGCACGCAGCTTTTCCCCTGCCCGGTTAAGGCCATGGGGATACCTGAAAACAGACGTCAGATCTTCATCTGCCTCTTCCTCCCAGAGCAGATTCCCTGTACGCACGCTGCCGGTTATTCGAAAGGAAAAGGTATGGTGCACAATATCATCTCTTCCATAAATCTGTCGGTTGCCGAAAGCATCCGCACCGATGCTGTAGGGTACAGCGGGAGACAACGCCACTGACACCCCCTCCGCCTTCTGCCGCAGGGTGTTTTTCGGAAAACATTTAATAGTAAAATGACACAGAGAAACCGGCTCGGAATATTCAATTTTCATAAAGTAATCAAAACGCAGTCGTTTCACAATACACCCCTTGTTATAGAATTGTTTCTGCCAGCCGTACAATCCTGTAATAATCCGGCTCTGTCTCCTCCGCCAGATCCTTTAACAGTGTCAGTTTATCCGGCTCATATTCCAGACCGCTTCTCTCCACCCTGGGAATCATGCGGTGCACCTCCCGCGCCAGTTCCTTTCCCCCAGCGCCCAGTCTGGCATAAAGATCAATCCGCTCAATACGTTTACCCGCTTTAATAATGTTGCGAATCTGCTCCGAGTCAATCTGATCATCCGCAATACCCCAGAAAGCCAACAGGTCGTCGATTACATGCTGCAATTCTATAAGCGGCGCTTTACTGGCGCTGGCCTTATTCATTTCATAAACCGCAAGCTGTATATAAGACAATGCCTCCGATCCGATACTCTCCCGAAGAACCACCGCGTTGCCGTAGGCCCTGTCAAGATTGCTGATGATGGAATCCGGATTTTCACAGTCAAAGGGATACTGTTTCAGAAAAGCCGCCTTATCCCCATAGCTGTCCGGGATATCCAGCTTTTTGCAAAATTCCCTGTAGCTGTCGCCAAGTTCGTCAATCATCACGTCAAAGCTCTGGCAAAACATACGAAGCGTCGTATACACCCGCTCCGTATACCTTCCCAGCCAGTATAATCTGTCCGCCTGTTCTACTGAGATAATACCCATGTATCCTTAAATCCTCCTCCCTGCGATGAATTGACAATGAACGAGTCGGGATTTCTGGAAAAACGCGTCAGCCCGCTCTTCCATACCACCGGCTCTTCCGCCATCAATACAAATGCCCGCAAATCCGCCTTTCTTGGAATCACGCTGCCTTCTTCCAGAATATCCAGATCCTGAAAGTCAATGATTTCCTGCGCGATAAATCTTCTCGGTTCTCTTTGCAGCAGCGCAATAAACGCATCCTTCTGCTCCTTCGACATGCTTCTGCCAAACACTACGCCATAGCCGCCGGCCTCCGCCACATCTTTTAGCACCAGCCTGTCAAAATTTTCCAGTACATACTGCATATCCTTCTCGTAAAAAGGCAGGTAGGTGGGCGCATTTGCAAGAATCGGCTCCTCATCCAGATAATACCGAATCATCTTCGGCACAAAATAATATATTCCCTTGTCGTCCGCCACACCGTTGCCCGGCGCGTTTAAAAGCGCCACGTTGCCTTTGCGGAACACATCGTAAATATGAGGAATACCGATCAGAGACTCCGGATTAAAATTCATGGGATCAAGATACTCGTCGGATATCCGCCTGTATACCGCACCCACACGCTCTCTTCTGCCGTCCACCGTCACATAGTACAGCTTATCGTCCTCCACCATAAGCTCCGAACCGCTTACCAGATGGGCTCCTGTTTTTTCCGCCAGATAGGAGTGCTCAAAGTAAGCCGCATTATATCGTCCGGGCGTAAGAATCACCGTATGCCCGCCGGTATTCACATAATCCATCGTGTGCCGTAAAAGCGCCGCATAGTTTCTGTTATCTTCCAGATGGTTGTGGTGAAACGTATCGGGTGAGCTTCTTCTGCAAAACTCCCTTGCAATCATGGGATAGGACGCGCCGGAAGGCACCCGCAGATTATCCTCCAGAACATACCACGTTCCATCCTTTCCCTTCACCAGATCAATTCCTGAAACATGAGAATATATGCCCTTTGGCGGCAGAGCTTTCTCACACTCCGCCATATAACCGCCTGACGCAAAGATAAAATCCTCCGGCACAATCCCGTCTTTCACGATCTGCTTTTTACCGTATATATCTTTCAGAAACAGATTTAACGCCATAACCCGCTGTTTCAGACCCCGCTCCAGAAAGCCGAACTCTTCGCACGCTATCACTCTGGGAATGGCATCGAACGGAAACAGCTGCTCCTTAAATTCCTGATTTTTATAGATGCCGAACTTCACGCCGTAACGCGCCAGCAGTTCGTTGATTGTATCCGTATGCTGTAATAATTCAAGTTGCTGCATTCCATTTCTCCTTTTCATCCCCTGATACAAAGAGATCCCTCACAATCTCCGACAGCATTTCCGCCGTCTTCTCAATGCCGAAGCGGCTGGAATCAATCAGCAGATCCCGGTTGGAAAAAGGATCTGTATACTCGGGGCAATACCGCCTGTGGTACAATTCCCTTGATCGATCCACCTCCCGTATCATCCGCCTTGCCACCTTTTCCTCCATCTTTAAAATCTTCGTGCAGTTGGCAAACCTTTTCTCATAAGGTGCATAGATATAAACGCTCAGCCTGTTTTCCATATCGGCCAGAATCGAATCCGCACATCTTCCCACAATAATGCAGGATTCCTTTTTCGCCAGATCTTCTATGATATTTTTCTGGATACTGAAAATCTCATCCTGCATATTTGACAGCCCCATACCAAGGGGATATTGCCTTTTAAAATAAACGGAATTGGCATTTTCTTCCTTTGCGCTGATAACAGATATCGGAAGTCCCATTCGTTTTGCCGTCTCCTCCACAATATCCCTGTCATAAAAATTCACGCCAAGATCCCACGCCATCAGCTGGGCAATGGTTCGGCCCATACTGCCAAACTGCCTTGAAATTGTAACCACATACTGTTTCATGCGTTTCTCCTCTTTTTCTGTAGATTCCTGACGAAAAAGGAAATCGTAAAATTAATGACAAAATAGATAATACAGGTAAGGCCGAACAGCACAAAAACATCCGATACGTTGACCGTACCCAGCCCGTTATATTTCTGGGCCGAACTTAAAATTTTCTTGATTCTCGCCATCAGCTCAATGGTGGCCACGTTCGCCAGATAAGAGGAATCCTTAATCGTAGTAATCACCTGGCTTAGCAGCGTTGGCACGATATTTCTGTACGCCTGCGGCAGCACAATATAAATCATAATCTGCACAATGCCAAAGCCCTGAGAATGGCCTGCCTCAAACTGCCCTTCCGCCACTGAATTTAAACCTCCTCTGACAATCTCCGCAATGACGGAGGAAGTAAATAAAACCAGCGCCACCGCCGTTTTAAATAAAAGCTTTACTTCCGCTGAGGACAGGCCAAACAGCTTTCTTTCCAAAAAACCGGGACAGGGACAGAACACCAGACAGATAAAAATCCACAAAAGTAAAGGCGTATTCCTGAAAATTTCTATGTATGCCACAGCCAGCCATTTAAAAACCCGAGTCTTCCTGCTGTTACAGTAATTGCGCACAAGCGCCAGCACCGAACCGAACAGAAGGCCCACTACCACCGCTGTCAGCGCAATCATAACCGTAAACGCCACGCCTTTTAGCAGATAGAAAAGGACGGCTTTATTTGTAATAATTGCAATGCTTCCTCTGATCGTCTCCATCTCTTACTCCACCCTTTCCGCTCTCCTGTCAAGCCCGTTTGTCCTGTCCTCTCTTTTCTTGAGAGAAATCTCCCACATGCTTGCCAGCGACGAAAGCGGACAGCAGACAAGAAAGAACAGCAGACCACTGACCAGATAGGCCGGCGCATATGCGCCTCCCGTGCTCTCACCCGTGACAAAACTGTAAGTAGTTGAAATCAGATCCGCGCCGCCCACAATATACAGACAGGAAGTATTTTTAAAAATATTGACTACCTGATTCACCATGGGCGGCAGAATGATCTTAATGCTCTGGGGCAGAATAATATAATACATTCTGCCCACATAACCAAATCCCTGAGAATATGCCGCCTCAAACTGTCCGGCGGGAATTGCCTCAATACCCGCCCGCACCACCTCCGCCATATAGGCGCCGTGATAAATACCAAGAGACAGTATGCCCGTTACCAGAATCCCCAGACTGTGTCCCGAAAAGGCCAGCGCATAATACAGAAAACACATCTGTAACAAAAGAGGAGTATTCTGAATAAATTCCACATAGATCCGTGCAGTCAACACAAGCGGTTTTTTCCCGCTGGTTGCAAACAGCCCAAGCACAATTCCAATCACAAGGGAAAGAGAAAGCCCAAACACCGCGGAGAGCACCGTATTTTGAAGCCCCAGCAAAAACGTTCCCCTGTAAACCCATATTTTATTCCAAGCGTTTGCAGAAAATAATCCAGCCATCATACCCTCCTCGTACAGCTATTCAATTCCATTTTCAGCAATCATACCCGCAATCGTACCGTCCGAAAGCCAGCCCGTAATCAGGTTCTCCACGTATGCGCTCAGGCCGGAGCCTTTGACCGTAGCCACACCGTAATCCTGCGGTGCAAACTTATCTTCAATATAAGTACGGTCGTCTGTATGGTAAACCGCCAGTATGGACTTATCCACACAGAAAGCGTCCACCTCTCCAGCGCTTAACGCTGTGGAAATAGTAGGATAGTCATCATACTGCGCAAAGCTTATGCCGTCCGTCCATGTTGCCGGATCAAAGGTCTCCGAATCAAAACCCGCCCCTTCTATAACGCCGTTCTCAACCATGGCCGCAACCAGAGACCTTGCGGAGGTGGAACCGGAGGATACGCCGACCTTTTTGTCAACCAGATCATTTATTGACGCAATGCCCGAATCCTTCTGTACAAGCACCGTCACATAATCCGTATAATAGGGCGTGGAGAAATCCCAGCTTTCCTTTCTCTCATCCGTAATCGTAAAGGTGGCAAGCACACAGTCAATGTCGCCGGAATCCAGAAGCTCCGTGCGGGTCGCCGCCGTTACCGTCGTAAACTCCACATCCACGCCAAGAGATTCCGCAATTTTTTCCGCCAGGTCTATTTCCATGCCGGAGTACTCTCCTGTCAGCTCATCCTGATAACCAAATCCGACAACTGCGTTTTTCACACCCACACGCAGAACGCCCCTGTCTATAATGGCCTGCACATCCGCCGCGGAGATGTCCTTTGCAGAATCTGCGGATGCCTCGCCTTCACCGGCCGTTTCCGTCCCTGTCTCCGCCGTGCTCTCTGTTTCTGCGGCGCCCTCTGCTTCCGTCTCGCCCGCCTCTGCCGCCGGTTGAGCCTCCTGCGCCGTCACCGACTTTTCTCCCAAACCACAGCCCGTAAGCAGCGTCATCACCATGGCCGCGCTCATTAACATTGCCGCTACACTCTTCTTTTTCATAATCTCTCCTCTTTTCCGAAGCATCTTTGCTTCTGATTTCTATGAAAAACACCCGCCTCTATTTGCGAATGATTTTTCCGAGAAAGCTTTTCAACCGCTCGTTCTTCGGTCTCTCAAAAAATTCTTCCGGCGCGCCCTCCTCCAGAATCTGTCCGTCCGCCATAAAAATTACGCGGTCAGCTACCTGTCTGGCAAATCCCATCTCATGAGTCACTATCACCATAGTGATATTTTCCTTCGCCAGCCTAATCATTACGTCCAGCACTTCCTGAATCGTTTCGGGATCAAGGGCGGACGTTGGTTCGTCAAACAAAATAATTTTTGACTGCATACACAGCGCCCTCGCGATTGCGATTCTCTGCTGCTGCCCGCCGGAAAGGGTTGTGGGATAAACATGCGCCTTCTCTTTAAGCCCTACTACATCCAGATAATGCCATGCCAGCTCCTCCGCTTCCTCCCGGCTTTTATGATGCAGCTTCATGGGCGCCAGCACCAGATTTTTGAGCACCGTCATGTGAGGATACAGGTTAAACTGCTGGAAAACCATGGATGTCGTTCTTCTCACAAGCAGCGTCTTATTCCGCGCCGTCATTTCCTCCCCGTCGATATACACATGACCGCTGTTTGGCGTCTCCAGAAAATTCATACAACGAACGGTTGTAGACTTTCCTGAACCGGAGGGGCCGATAATAACAAGTTTTTCCCCTTCCCTTACCTCCAGATTTACATCCTTAAGCACATGATGATCTCCATAATATTTGTTGACATTCTCCAGTTTAATCATAATTACCTCCATGTCAGAGCGATCCAATGCAGTCAGAACCTGTTTGCAATACTCCCTGTACGTCCATGCGCATCATAAAAGGCGCCCCTCCACTCTCTGAAAGGACGCCATCGTCTCCTCTTTCGTATACAGCCCTCGTAAAAACAAAAAAACGTTTCCCCGGACTCATCCCAAAGAAACGCTTTTGTTTCGTATAATTGTATACATGTATATTTTATTGACCTGCTACACAGTATACTGCCATAAATTCCAAAAGTCAATACCAAAATTTAATTTTACCACACAAGAAAAGAACGCTTCCGCGTCCTTTTCCCATCCTGTGTTATTCGCTGTTCGGTTCTAAAAGCGCTTTCTCATAGTTCTCCAGAATAATTCTCTGAATCCTGTCCCGAGTCTCAGAATTGATCGGATGCGCAATATCGCGATATTCGCCGTCCGATGCCTTCTTGCTCGGCATAGCTATGAACAGACCTTTTTCGCCTTCAATTACTTTAATGTCATGAACTACAAATTCATCGTCAATCGTGATTGAGACGATTGCTTTCATTTTGCTGTCTTGAGTCATTTTGCGCACGCGGACATCAGTAATTCTCATGAAGCTCAGCCTCCTTATCATATGATACCGGTATGGAAACTACCGGGTTTCACAAGCTTTCTACACAAGTCATACCCATCAAGCCACGTAGCTTGTAATAAACATTTAACTAATTATGCCCCCTAATACAGACAACCTACACCTTTTTGGCAATCACCCCTTATCCCTGTTTACACATATCTTGCATATCATAACATAAACCTGCCGTTTGGTCAAAGGGAATATCTATCATTATGTTCTACAACGATTTCTATCCCATCTTCACCTTTATGGTATGAGTTCGCGCGAATCGTGCCCCTGCTCTCCACAATACAGTTCTCTATATGCGTATTGTCACCGATATACACATCATTCAAAATGATGGAATTCTTAATGTAGCAGTTGCTTCCGATATATGTTTCCTTGAAGATCACGGAATCTTCCACTGTACCGTTTACAATACAGCCGCTGGATATCAGGCTGTTTTTGATCTTGGCGCCTATATTATACTTAGCGGGCGGCAGATCATCCACCTTTGAATATACATCCGGATACTGCTTGAAGAAATAATTTCTGATCTCCGGCTTCAGGAAATCCATGTTTGTCCTGAAATAATCTTCTACCGTTGCGATATTGCTCCAGTATTCCCTTAGCTTGTAGCCGTAAATTCTTTTCTGGTTCTTATAGCGGATCAGAATGTCCTTTACGAAATCGTAACGATCCTCCTCCCGGCACTTCTCAATCATTTCGATCAGCAGGCGCCTTCTGACTACATAAATACCGCAGGAGATCGTGTTGGATTTGGCCACTACCGGCTTCTCTTCAAACTCTTCAATGCGGCTGTCTTCGTTCATCTTCAAAGTACCGTACCGCTCCACATTCGCATGGGGCTCCATATCCTTGCAGACTATGGTGATATCAGCCTTTTTTTCTATATGATATTCCAGTACTTTATTGTAGTCCATTTTGTAGACACAGTCGCCGGACACAATCACCACATATGGCTCGTGGCTGTTCTTTAAGAAAGACAGATTCTGTGCAATCGCATCCGCCGTGCCGCGATACCATGCGTTGCTCTCCGCCGTCACCGCAGGCGTCTGTACAAACAGGCCTCCCTGCTTACGTCCGAAATCCCACCACTTGGAAGAACTCAAATGCTCGTTCAGGCTGCCCGCATTATACTGCGTCAGCACAGCCACCTTATTGATATGGGAATTTGACATATTACTCAACGCAAAGTCGATACCTCTGTAGCTTCCCGCAATGGGCATCGCACAAACCGCGCGTTTCTGGGTCAGCTGCTTGATTCTGTGGTTATTACCGCCTGCTAAGATAATTCCGATTGCTCTCACGATTTATCACCTGCCTTAATTAAAGTTTTACCGCTGGGAAGGTTGCCATCCACATAGTCGTCAGCCGTCGTAACGCCGAAGACCACTGAATTTTTCCCTACCGTAATCCCTTTGGGAATCACGCTCTTCTCGCCTATCGTCACAAGATCATGATCGTAGATGCCGGGATCCGTCTCATTGGGAACAGCGTCGCCGATACCAAGTCTGACATTATCCGCAATCTCCACATTCTCTGCAACAACCGCTTTATAAAGCTCACAGTTCTCTCCGATCTGCGTCTGATTCATAATAATGGAATCCCGAATCACCGTGCCAGCCCCGATGGTAACGCCGCATCCGATCACGGAATTGTAAACCTGTCCACAGATTTCGCAGCCCTCACCGATGATACTCTTCTCTACTACGCTGTCAGGCGACAGATACTGGGGCGGCAAAATTTCGCTCTTCGTGTAGATCTTCCAGTACTCCTCGTACAGATTGAACTCGGGTACAATGTCGATCAGCTCCATGTTCGCCTCCCAGAAAGAGTGCAGCGTTCCCACATCCTTCCAGTATCCGTTAAATTCGTATGCATAAAGAGGCGCGCCCTTCTTATGGCAATAAGGAATCAAATGTTTTCCGAAATCCAGTCCCGGCTGCTCGGAATTTGCCAGAAGCGCTTCCTTAAGCGTCTTCCAGTTAAATATGTAAATACCCATCGACGCCAGATTGCTGCGGGGATTCGCCGGTTTCTCCTCGAAATCCGTAATTCTGCGGCTTTCGTCGGTAATCATGATGCCGAAGCGCTTTGCTTCCTCCATGGGAACAGGCATTACTGCGATAGTCACCTCAGCGCCGTTCTGCTTGTGGAAGTCAAGCATCACCTCGTAATCCATCTTATAAATATGATCGCCGGAAAGAATCAGCACATACTCAGGGTCGTACGTCTCCATATAGGCAATATTCTGATATATCGCATTCGCCGTGCCGGTGTACCACTCGCTATTGGCGCTTTTCTCATAGGGAGGCAGTACCGTAACGCCGCCGATGTTCCTGTCAAGATCCCAGGGAATACCGATACCGATATGCGTATTCAGTCGGAGCGGCTGATACTGCGTAAGCACGCCAACCGTGTCAACGCCGGAATTAATGCAGTTACTCAGCGGGAAATCTATGATCCTGTACTTACTTCCAAACGATACAGCAGGCTTGGCCACCTTTGATGTAAGCACTCCCAGTCGACTTCCCTGACCGCCTGCCAGAAGCATGGCAATCATTTCTTTCTTTACCATTTTATCACCTCTTATTTCTTTAATATATTATATTTAATTTTCATCATAAGAACATATCTGTAAGTAAAGTATACCACAAGTTGTATAAAAACCGAATATTTTTTACAAGGATTCTCAGTTTTTAGTCCTTTCGATATATTAATAATATACAATATTTTATTTCTTTTTTCAATCTCTTTGTTAATTTTTACATATTAACCTGATTTCCCGCATTTCATAACTTTATATTGGTTTTTTCCTGCGAAATGAGTATAATACTAGTAAAAACTGTAAAAGGGAGATACCCATGTACCAAATTGATTTCCACAATCCAATTCAAATATACTTCATAGGAATCGGCGGAATCAGTATGAGCGGCCTTGCTGAAATCCTCCTGTCGGAGGGTTTTAAAGTTTCAGGCTCGGACCGCACACCTTCCGATTTGACCCGTATGCTGGAAGAACGAGGCGTCAGAGTCTTCTATGGCCAGCGCGAGGAAAACCTTACCGCCGCAATAGACCTGGTCGTTTATACCGCTGCCATAAAAGGCGATAACCCGGAGCTTCTGGCCGCAAAAAAGCTTGGCATTCCGACTCTCACACGGGCGGAGCTCCTGGGACAGATGATGAAAAATTACAAAATGCCTATTGCCATCAGCGGTACCCACGGTAAAACAACCACCACTTCCATGCTTTCCACCATCCTCCTGAGCGCGGACACCGACCCCACGCTTTCCATCGGCGGTATCTACAAGCCCATCGGCGGCAATATCCGGGTGGGCGCGTCCGATATCTTTGTGACGGAAGCCTGCGAGTACACAAACAGCTTTTTAAGTTTTTTCCCTAAAATTGGCGTTATTCTTAATATAGAAGAGGATCATCTTGATTTCTTCAAGGATCTTGCCGACATCCGCAATTCTTTCCGCCGTTTTGCCGAATTATTACCTGCCGATGGAACGCTGATCATAAACGGCGGTATTAAAGATTATCAGGAAATTACCGAAAATCTGCCCTGCCGTGTCATCACCTACGGCTTTTCGCCGGATTTCGACTATAACGTCTCCGACATTACCTTTGACGAATCCGGCTGTCCCGCTTTCCTGTTAAAGGAAAAGAACGGTTCGGACCGCAGATTTTCTCTACGAGTACACGGGGAACACAATATCTTAAACGCAGTGGCGGCAATTGCCGTGGCCGACCGGCTGCAGCTTTCCAACAAAGATATTGACGAGGGTCTCTCTTCCTTTGGGGGCACGGACAGACGTTTTGAATATAAAGGACAAATGAGCGGCGTCAATATCATTGACGACTATGCCCATCATCCTACGGAAATCCGCGCCACGTTAAACGCAGCCGCGCAATATCCCCACAAACGGCTCTGGTGCGTCTTCCAGCCGCATACTTACACAAGAACTAAAGCCTTTTTGGATGAATTTGCGAAAGCCCTCTCTCTCGCGGACGAGATTGTCCTGGCAGATATCTATGCCGCCAGAGAGAAGGATACGCTGGGCATCAGCTCCCAAACCCTGCAGGAAAAAATCAGGTCGCTTGGGCACTCCTGTTATTACTTCCCCTCCTTTGAAGCAATTGAAAAATTTCTCTCAGAAAATTGCACAAAGGATGATCTGTTGATAACTATGGGTGCAGGCGACGTCGTAAAAATCGGAGAAACTCTGTTACACAAATAATTATTCACAATATCCACAGAAAAGAACCGCCGACGGCCAATTATTTTCTGTGGATATTTTGTGGAAGAATAAACACCTTTTGGGGGCTTCCTTTTTTCCTGTCCACAATTTCCACAAAAAATTATCCGACTGAATTTAATATACGCTAATCCGTTTCTGACAGTTTGCCCATTTATTTTCAGAAAAACAAATGCTATACTCAAAAAACAGGCGAACAGGTTCGCTTGGATTAAGCGGCCGGCGGAGGCTGTATTATGCCGGTTACTACTATTTCTTTCAGGGGTGTAATGATGGGGGTTTTGACTATCTATCAGGATAATTATACTGATTCCACGGTTATTTCTAACCGCTTTATCGACGAGTATATGCAGACAGCCAACGATGCGCAGTTAAAAATATATTTATATCTGATCCGCATGATGAGCGCCAGGCTCGACACAAGCATTGGCGATATCGCGGATAAATTCAACTATACGGAGAAAGATGTGATACGCGCCCTCAAATACTGGGAAAAAAACCGCCTTCTCCTTCTGGACTACGACGACCGCAAAAACATAGTCGGTATTCATCTGATGGATTCCGGGGCTCCTTCCGTCAATATGTCCGCCAAGGCTCCTTCTGTGGGCATGACCACTTATCCTTCCGCAGAAATGGCCGCTTATCCGTGCGCCGCGCCGACTGCGCCCACATTGGCAGCCGTAGTCGAGCCCACATTGGCAGCCGTAGTCGAGCCCGCTTTGCCGGCCGTACCCGAAAAACCGAATTATACCGCGGCACAACTACAAACCTTCAAAGCGGACGAAAACATTTCCAGGCTTCTCTTCGTGGCGGAGCAGTACCTCAAAAAACCGCTTTCCGTCGGCGATATGCGGACAATTCTTTTTATTATGGACAAGCTGGGCTTTTCCGAGGATCTGACGGACTACCTGATTCAATACTGCGTCGACCGCGGCAAAAGGGATCTTCGTTACATAGAAAAAGTAGCCTTAAGCTGGGCCGAGCAAGGCATCACGACTCCGAAACAGGCGGCGGCCCTTTCAGGGAAATACGACAAAGGGGTTTATGATATCATGCGCGCCCTTGGCCGGAACAATATGCCAACGGAAACGGAAGTGGCTTACATTGACCGCTGGCGGAAACTTTACGGCTTTGAAGCCGATGTCATTCTTGCTGCCTGCGAACGCACGGTTCTGGCTACGGACAGCCACCGCTTTGAATATGCGGACAGCATTCTGACAAATTGGTACAAAGCCGGCGTACACCATAAAAACGATATTCTGCCTCTGGACGAAAATCATCGCCGCGCAAAGGCAGGCCGTCCCGCGGCGTCCGTCAACAAATTTAATCAGTTTACACAGCATGATTATGATTTTGACGCCATTCAAAGATCTTTGGAAAAGAAAATTCTGAGTAACTGACAGGATATGAGGAGGAGCCCGTGCCGCTGACTAACATCCAATATGACCGCATCTTTCGACAATATGAAGAAAGACAGAAGGAAAACCGTCTGGAAACAGAGCGCAGACACGCCTGTGTGTATGAAAGCATTCCGGAATTCCAGAAGCTTGAGAACGCCGTTGCTTCTCTGGCCGTTGCGCAGGGAAAAAAGCTCCTCTCGGGAGACGAAAAGGCTCTGGATGCGCTTCGAAAATCCCTTGCCGATCTGAAAGCGCAGAAAGAACAGCTGCTTCTCGACGCGGGATTTTCAGTGAACTTTCTTGATCCCGTTTTTTGTTGTCCCGACTGTCAGGATACCGGCTATATCGGCCGCGAGAAATGCCATTGTTTCAGACAGGCGGAAATTTCCCTTCTTTACGAGCAGTCAGGCATTCAGGATCTGCTCAAACAAAATAATTTCAGCCTGCTCTCCTATGAGTACTACAGGGGGGAAGCTTTGTCGCTTTTCCAAAATGCGGTTAAAACCTGCCAAAGTTTTATCAAAAATTTTAATTCGGACTACCATAATCTCTTTTTTTATGGTACAGTGGGTACGGGAAAATCATTTCTTTCCTGTTGCGTTGCAAAGGAATTGATGGATCAGGGCCATTCCGTGATTTATTTCGGTGCAACGGGGCTGTTCGATCTGCTTTCGAACGCCGCCTTTCATACCAAAGACCGAGAAGAACGGCAAAACGCCTACTCCGATCTTTATCGGTGCGATCTGCTGATCATTGATGATCTGGGCACGGAACTGACAAATCAGTTCACCTCCTCCCAGTTATTTTCTCTTTTAAATGAGAGGCACCTCGGAAAGAAATCTACCCTTATTTCTACAAATTTTACTCTGGCGCAGCTGCGGGACAGATATTCTGACCGTATTTTTTCCCGCATTACCAGCAATTTTGAAGTTTGTAGATTAGCCGGTGAAGATATCCGTATGTACAAATTACAGTGATCAGAAAGCGAGGATTCATGAACAGACGCGAAGAGAAACGGAATCTCGAAACGATACCCGTCGGTTCTCTGGGGATGATTCCCCTCAAGGGCTGCAGTAAACTGGGAGAAAAGGTTGATTATTATCTTGTAAAATGGCGTACTGAAAGAGAAAGCGAGCACAAGGACTCTCTTGCCTTTTCAGGCTACCAGCGCGCCACCTATATTCTTGACGCCGTGGTTCCCCGTTTCGGATCCGGCGAAGCCAAGGGTGTTATCAAAGAATCTGTGCGGGGTACCGATCTCTACATCCTTGTCGATGTGGCAAACTACAGCCTCACCTATTCTCTCTGCGGGCATGAAAACCATATGTCGCCCGACGACCATTATCAGGATTTAAAGCGTATTATTGCGGCAGTCGGCGGCAAGGCAAGGCGCATTACCGTAATTATGCCTTTCCTCTATGAGAGCAGGCAGCATAAGCGCTCCGCCAGGGAATCTCTGGACTGCGCGCTTGCGCTTCAGGAAATGGTCAATATGGGCGTAGACAATATTATTACCTTCGATGCCCACGATCCCCGCGTACAGAATGCCATTCCCCTACACGGCTTTGAAACCGTACAGCCTGCCTATCAGTTTATCAAAGGTCTTCTGACCCATGTAAAGGGTCTTCGGATTGACACCGACCACATGATGGTGATCAGCCCGGATGAAGGCGGCATGAGCAGGGCTATCTACATAGCCAATGTGCTTGGCCTTGACATGGGTATGTTCTATAAGAGACGCGATTACACGAAGATTGTAAACGGCAGAAACCCGATTATTGCCCACGAATTTCTCGGCAGCAACGTGGAAGGAAAAGACGTAATTATCATCGACGATATGATTTCCTCCGGCGAAAGCGTACTGGAAGTCGCCTCCGCCTTAAAGGAACGCAAGGTTAATAAAATTTTTGTGTTCTCCACCTTCGGTCTTTTTACTGCCGGGCTGGATAAATTTGACAGAGCCTACGCGGAAGGCACAATACACAGAGTCCTGACAACCAATCTGATCTACCAGACCCCGGAGCTTCTCAGTCGGGAGTGGTATATCGACTGCGATATGAGCAAATATATTGCCTACATCATCGACACATTAAACCATGACACCTCCATCAGCGATCTTCTCAATCCTGTGGAGCGCATTCAGTCGATTGTAGCCAGATATCATGCCGGGGAACTGATTTAATATCCCCTGTTTTCCGGCTTGTATATAAATCGGTGAGTTCGAAACCATCCTCACCTCAAAAACAAAACTAAGGAGACAACTACACATGAAAACACAACACACACAGTCGGTTTCTATGAAAACCGCGCATTTTCGTGCGCTTTTTCTGGCGCAGGCGGCCATGATCGCCGCAATCTACATCGTACTGACCTTTGTCGCAAACGCCTTCGGGCTGGCCAATTATGCGATTCAGGTCCGCTTCTCGGAAGCGCTCACCATTTTACCCTACTTCACACCGGCCGCCATACCGGGACTTTTTATTGGATGCCTTTTAAGCAACATCCTGACGGGCTGCGCGTTGCCTGACATCCTTTTCGGCAGCCTGGCCACGCTGCTTGGCGCATTGGGCACTTACGTCCTGCGACGGTATAAATGGTGCGCTCCAATCTGCCCGATTATTGCCAACACCGTCATTGTTCCCCTGATACTGGTGTACGGTTACGGCCTGATGATCGAAGGCATGACGCTGGTTCAATGCCTTGGGTTCTACTGCCTGACCGTAGGCGCCGGAGAAGTGATTTCCTGCGGTATTCTGGGAATGATCCTGCTTACGGTACTGGAAAAATATAAGGGGCGCATCTTTTAGATGCCCCCTTGGGAATGGTTGATATCTGTGAGACTCTCGACCTAGAAAAGCTCCTGCGGGAGCTTTTCTATTTTCTCCGAAAAGTATCCTCTCACCTGAAACAAATCCTCAAATACCGCTTCACTTAAATCCTGCATCTCCTGCGTTACAGCCATCATATCAGGCACCATAACAGGATGCAGCCCTGCGCTGTGCGCCGACCGAATCCCATTATGGGAATCTTCTACGGCATAAGTATTTTCAGGGAGAACTCTCATGCGTTCGCAGGTCATCAGATAGATGTCAGGAGCCGGTTTACTGTTTTTTAAAAGATCGCCGCCCACCACTGTCCCGAAAAAATCATACAGTCCGGCGTCCTTGAGCTCCTGCGTGACAACGGCAAGCCTTGTGGAAGAGGCCAGCCCGAGAGGCACCTTCTGTTCCCGTAGATACTGCAGTATTTCCTTTGCTCCCGGTTTGACCGGCAGTCCTTCTTTCCCCGTCATGTCCCGAAACAGCACGGAGCTCTCCGCACTGAATTTTTCATAGGGAAATTCCTTTCCATAATGCTCGTCCACAATCTCTCTCGTGCGAACCTTGTTGGTCCCGATGCACTGCATAAAAACTTCTCCGATGTCAGGTACCCCATATTTTTTTCCTATGATCTCCCAGCAGCGCAGCACTATTCTTTCGCTGTCAAAAATAGTGCCGTCCATATCAAAGATTACCGCAACATCCGGCTTTTTCATCCTCTGCCCCCCTGTCCTAGTCTTTTCTGATATAAGAGATAAACTGATTTCCGTTTTCCTCAAGCCACCCCGTAGAGTCGTTCATGCCTCTTTTTTCCAGTGTCCCGTCAACCGGGTCCATAACCACAATATTAAGCTCATTGAAACCCACGATCAGCACCGCGTTACCATCCTCAAGGGTAGCCAGCACAGGGATGTCCTTATTCACATAATATAGCACCGCATCCAGACTGCAGCCGGACAAATCCAGAATGGTGCAGTTTTGCAGGTCGCCCTCCAGAATGTCAAATACCGTATCTCCCTGATTTAAACGGCTCTGCGTATTTCTTGAAATACCCTCATATTTTAATATGGTGTCAAGACAGACGGCAAGCGACCCCTTGGTCTCTGTCACCTCGTTTTCGGTAATCGCCATAATCTGATTACGCGTACTTCTGGTTTCTCTTCTCCATACAAAGTCTCCGTCGTCATCCACCACCACGCCGGCCGTCCTGTATGCCAGATCTACCGCTTTTCCCGGATTGACATAAATATTTTCTATTCCCTCTTTCCCATACACATAAAAATATTTCTCGGAGGCTTCTCCTTCCAACTCACCCACGGAGCGGCTGCCCTCAAATAAAATTTCCTTAGGCATCAGATGCTTTAACGACCGGCTGTCAATCTCATCCTTTACCACTATCTGGCAGATCGTCTCATAAGTCTCCGTAACCACATAGCTAAGTTCATTGACTCCGCTTTTGACTTCCTCCGTATTCATAATCTGATCGTCGGGAGCGGGCACATAGCTTTCATTTTCTTCGTCATAAGTCACTCTGATCAGCGTGAGCTGGTTTTCTTCAATCTCACTGTCAACCACATAAATATTTTCCTTCTGATAGCTTTTGAGAATATCGCCTTCGTCGCTCTGTATTTTCAGGCAGTACATGGGGAAGGTTGTAATTCCGGTCCTGTTCTCCCTGACATCGCCTTTCTTTGCCAACCCATAAACCAGGTCCTCCTCCATGAACCCCACTACAGAAATATATTCTCCCGCTCCAGCCCGAATCCTGTTCTGCTTTTGCGTGTTCAGATTCATCAGCACAAGCTCATCGGCTGCATACAGGTCGCTGCCTTCCTGCCAGACCAGCATTTTATCAGACTTCGATACATGATATCCGCCTTCTTTTAAACCGGTCACCACAGTCTCCACTTCAAGCGATTGGAGATCCACCGAATATACGCTGCCGTCCATCATAAAATAATAATTCCCTGTCCTGCTCAGATAGGAAAGTTCCTCGATATCGGTCTTCAAAAGCTCGTAGGATTTGTCATACGGAATGTACGCCAGCTCCTCCACCGTATTCGCAATGCTGTTATAGACATAGAGCACAACGCCCACACAGCCTTCATGACGTCCTCTGTTCATATAACCGTATACGAGAAAAATAGTATTTCCCGTCTCGTCAACCGTCAGCACCCGTATATCATGGTGATTGTATGCGCTTCTCTCATCCGTCAGCTCCTCCGTATTGCCATAGAAGCTGAACAGTCTGGCCAGCTTGTTATCCGCTACATTATAGCAGTAAAGCTTATCCGCCACGGTAAAGGCAAACGCATTGCCGCCTGCGCTCTCCTGCAACGTCACGCTGTCCCCTGTAATGCCCAGAACAATCTTGTCATTCACATAAGCCGGCGCTTCCTCGTCAAACACCTGCTCCATAGTTCTCTCAAAATCCAGCAGATACATCCGATCCGGCGTATAGCGGACTCTGTAGTATTCCTTTACGCGATAATAATCCGTCTGTTTTCCATTTTTAATGCTTACCAGATACACTATATTAAAAGAGCCTGTCTGCTCCGTAAGCTCCCTGATAATAATGCGTGCATCCGCACCCCTTCTAACCGGCAGATCCCCCCAAGTCACCTGATTGAAGCTGGAATGTATCGTCACCCGGTTAAAAGTGGTATTGTCACCCTCCGCATTGGATTCCAGATATTTCGTCAGCTCCGCCGCCGCTTCTCTGTCAAAAGTCCTTTCATGGAAATCCGATATATAGTCCAGTTTCTCCTGAATATGAAGGGAATCGCTTAACACAATTCTGGAATAATACCTTACAGGCGCGCTTCCCTTTGGCGTTACAAGAAATACAAGCATATATTCCGTGTCGTTCTCAATCAGATCCTTTAAGGTGATTGCGAAGGTGATGGTATCGTCCTCTTTCTCATACTCCTCCACCGGCGTGCTCTCCACAAGCCGCTCGCCGTCCAAGCTTCTCACCTCAAACCCGATGGTATCAATTTCCCTCCCGTAGGTATCTATTCTCACATCTATTTTTCGATCCTCACCGACAGGCTGAAGGTTGTCCCGCAGATAGGCAGACTCCATATTCTGCGCATACCCATGCAGACTTCCCACCCTGTAATTGCCCACATACATGGACAGCACAGGGTAAGTTGCCTCTTCCATCTCCGTCGTCATATCCGTATTTCCCTGATTCATTACTGCGCTGAGAATCATCAGCGCAAGTGCAAAAATGCACCCCAGGCAAAGACCTTTTATAATTGCTCTCTTCATATTCCCTCTATATCTGCTGCATAAAATCGCAGTGCCGCCGTATCCTGCCAGCTATGCACCTTCCTTATCATTTCGCATTCAAAACTTCAAAACTCCGTTTTCATTGCTATGCCGCCTCTTATAGATTTCATAGCACAAAAGCACCTGAATAAAATCTTCGGCCGGCTCCTCCTTCCCGGATTCCTTTACTTTATCTGTAACGATCTGCGTCAGGCGGTAAATCTGCCATTTATCGGGATATTCGTCATAAATCATACTGCCTTCATAGTCTAACCGATCCAGAATCTC
>ERZ779632.377-NODE-377-length-27388-cov-15.717045_pt1 | contig 27388 bp, 22 predicted proteins | sample MGYA00514194_ERZ779632 | MGnify/ENA primary metagenome ERZ779632 (study PRJEB29562, sample SAMEA4376704) | mouse gut metagenome | isolation source: Cecum | study: EMG produced TPA metagenomics assembly of the A DSS colitis mouse model was used to assess the...
TCCAGGATAATGGCATTGTCCTTTGCCATATCCTTGGGCTCCAGCATCACGTCATACCGGCCAAAACCGCTCTCCCGGTTGGATGTGACTATATATCGATCCGTCAGCCTCACCATCAAGCCCAGCACAAATCCGTGATAAAATCGTTCCGGGGCATCGCTCCCGGTCCGCCGCTCTTTTCCCTGGGCGCCGCTGCCCGTATCAAAGTAACTGAACATCTGCCGTGTCACCTGGTTCATATACAGATTCATTGCCTCCACATCGCCCAACAGCAGCGCCTTGATGAAGTCGTTATAACCGGATGAAGAGTTGTCAAACCAACTTCGTACCATGTTTCGGAACATTACCCGCACTTCGAAGTTGGTCAGTTCCAGTTCATAATCTTCCCGCCAGTCCCCATCCTCCGTGGCATATGCCCTATAGCTTTTCACTTTCAGATAGCCACTGGCCAGCAGAAGGCTCCATATAGCGCTGTCCGTCATGGAAAGCTGGTCATATACAATCTGCTCATCTATTCCTACTTTAATGCTCTTTCCCTGGAGCAGACACTCAAATGTCTTCTTTACTTCCGGGGGACTTTCACGGAGCAGCTTGCTTATGAGCTTATTGGAACTGGTATTGACCCAATAGGCTCCTACTTGTTTATCATCAAGGAAGTTGATGATAGACCAGGGATTATAAATGTCTTTCTTACTGCCAAAGGTAAACCCATCATACCAGTCCTTGACCTGTTGTTTTTGATCTGACAGGCCATATTCCTCCAGCGCGGCAAATACCTCCTCCTCCGTGAACCCAAAGCTGTCTGCATACTTTTCTGAGGTTGTTGTCACCACTTTCAGATTGTTTAGGTCGGAAAACATGGATTCTCTGCTCACCCTCGTTATCCCTGTCATAATGGCACGTTCCATGTACGGATTGGTTTTAAAGGTTGCGTTGAATAATCCCCTGGTAAACGCTGCCAGTTCGTCCCAGTATCCCCCGCCATAGGCCTCCTGCATGGGCGTATCATACTCATCCAGCAGAATAATCACTTTTTTGCCATAATGCTGCATCAGATAATTGGACAATGTTTTCAAGGCGCCTGCATCCATGCGATCTCCCGTACCCATTGAAAACTGCCGATATATCATTTTCTCATTCTCACTTAGCCTGTCGCTCTCTGCCAGAAAACTAAACTTATTGTAAAGATCCATAATGTTCTCACAGATTCTTTTTCTGGCATCCTGATAGGTTCTCTCTTTAACATCCGCAAAGCTAAGCGCAATTACCGGGTATGTCCCCTGCAGCCGGCGGTATTTTTCCTCCTGCCAGATGAAGAGCCCCTCAAACAGATCGCCGCGGTTGGCGTAACCTATGGAGAAGAACTGCTCCAACATGCTCATATTCAGAGTCTTACCAAAGCGTCTTGGACGGGTGATCAGCGTCACATCATCTCCCTCTTCCCACCACTGCCTGATAAAGTCTGTTTTGTCTATATAAAAATTGTTATTAATCCGGATCTTTTCAAAATCCTGACGCCCAATACTTATTGTCCTCGCCATAATCCTCCTCTTTCTGCCGCTCTCTCCAACACATATCTTTCCCTATAGTTATAATATATAGTTTTTCCACTCTTAAAGCAACAGATTTTTATATTGCAGACACCGCCTTTGCCACCACCACAAACCGCCCGTCCTCCACATGGTAGGCACAGGTGGAAAGCGTCAGGAAAGTGTCCCCAAATTCGGCTGTCACGCCGGTGTCGTACAGGGCCAGTTCCTTGATGTTTTCATAAAAATAGGCAAACTCCTCCTGGGTCTGCGCCTCATAGAACTGGTAATACCGAAACGCATCCTCCCCGGAGTGGTAGACCTGTGAACGGAACACCGCTATGATTTCATAAGTCCTCTCCTCGTAAAGCATGTCAAAGGAGATGGTCGGATGTTCCCGGTAAAAGTTCTCTCTCCGGTACAGATCCAGGTCCCCGAACATAGAACCATCCTTCATATTGTGCCCATAGATGATAAAATTTGTGCCCGGCGTGTCCACATCCGCCACGCCCCTCACATACAGGCATCCATATTTGCTGTCATTGCCGTAAAAATCGTGGTGCAGATAATATTCGTCGTCCTCACACTTCATAACGGGATAGTCAATAACCATTCCTTCTATGGAGAGCCATCCTATCAGGTCATGGTTCTCCTCATACAGTGCCGCGTACTTTTCCAAAAGGGGCTCCTCCGGCTCCGTGGGCAGTTCCTCAACAGGCTCGCTTGCTTCCTCCGGCACACTGCCGTTCTCCGGAACCGCTGACTCCTGGGCAATTTCCAGTGGTTCCGGCTCTATCATTTCCCGCATTTCCTTCAATGCCTTTGCCTGCTGCCGTTGCCGGAAAGAGGAATAGTATGCCTGTCCCAAAAGAACCAGACACGCAATCGTCACCGCCAGCAATATGCCCCTGATAATTTTCATGTTCCTGTAACTATTCATAAACCACGTTCCAACCCAATATATTCTCTATATCTATTCTTTTCCTAAAGTCAACGGTCCCACCCAAAGGCGGGATCGAAAGAAAGTATTTATATATGCAGCGATTAAATCCTGCCCAAAACCGGATAAACGGCATGACTGGCTGTGCTATGCGGCTGGCAAGAACTAAATGCCGTTTATATAGTTGTCATCTTGTGCAGAAAACACTGAGTTTTTAATTGCCATTGCTAATTTGTATGCGAGTAATGGAGGAACTGCATTACCTACCTGTGTAAATTGCCTGGCGTTAGCCCCTGTAAAAATATAGTCATCGGGGAATGTCTGTAATCTTGCGCATTCACGGACGGATAACGTCCGGGGAGCGAAGGGATGCAAATGAGAGCGTCCGCCGCCTTTTGTGCCGCCGGCAAGGAATCTGGAAAAGGAAGGCTGAGTGGATGTTGACGGTTGAAGGATTGCCAGCGGTGATCAGCCTAGTGCTGACAGCGTTTGGTCTTGGATATGCCATCGGAAGCATGGATAATCATAAAACGCAGAAATAGCCGCCCCAACCGGACAAGTTAAGCGGCTATTTTGCTTTACATTGTTGGGCTAACCGTCTATCGGTGGCTCCTGGGGGCGTCTGTTACCAGCAGCCGCCTTTTTCTGCTTAAAGAATAGCATAAATAGGCAGAAAGTTCAAGAGAATTCTTCTTTTGGGCACAACACACATGAATGTCTGGTCCATCCCAATTTAGTTTGCATTTTCAGATATTTTTTGCGGGTCTGCACCTCAATCATGCGGCTGTACTGGTCAAAACAGAAAGCGATTGTGCATACACCAAGGCCTTATTTAATCCTCAGGAGACAAAAATTCAAACGTTAGCTGCAATTCTCTCTGTTCTGTAAGCCGCGCCGTCACCGCGCCGCCCATGGCCTCCGCAAGCAGTTTGCTGATGGTCAGCCCCAGACCGGTGCTGCCGCTGGGGCGGGCATGATCCGCAGTGTAGAAGCGGTCAAAAAGAAAAGGGATATCCGCCTGGGTGAGATGTTCCGTGTCATTGCAAAACTCCAAGCATATCCGCTCCTTTCCCGCGATATGATCAGCCCAGATTGTCTGTTGGTTCCCGGCTCCTCGCCCGTCTCCCTTTCTCTTTACATCGTTTTCACTTCCCTGCCCGTCCGCGGATTGGACGTGATAGACACGGACGCGGAAACGGCTGCGGGCATACCGCAGCGCATTCTGGATCATATTGTGGAGGATGCGTTCTAAGACCTCCTGGTTTCCCTTTATCAGAACCGCGGTCTCCGGCAGCGCCAGTTCCACAGCCAGATGCCGCTCCTCAAACTCCGGGTAATAGGAGAGTACCGTTTCCCTGATTATCCGGGTGATCTCCACGGTCTCCTGTTCCAGGCGCGGGTCAGTTCGTTCCAGTCTGGACAGATCATAGAAATCGCGGATCAGCCCCTGCAGATAGCGGCTCTTCCTCACCACCACCGCCAAAGCCTCCCTATCCTCCCCGGAGAGGCTGCCGTCATCCACCAGTTCCAGATAACCCAGTATGGAAGTCAGCGGCGTCCGCAGGTCATGGCTGATATTCTCTATCTGTTCCTGCAGCTGCCTCTCCTGCTGCTGCCAGATGATCCGCTCCCGCTGATGGTACTCTATAAAGCGGTTGATCTGCTGCAGCAGCCGCTCCGCCTCCCGGGAGGGAGACGCCGCCAGCAGGATACGGTTATCCCCCGGGTTATCCATGAGTTCGGCCAGATCCCGCCCGGCCTGCCTTATGCAGTTTTTCAGCATCATGTATCTCACCGCCATGCAAAGAACGATAAATCCCATTCCCACGGAAATTCCCACCGCAATCCACATATGTTGTCTCCTTATTGAGAGTTCCGCACTTCCCCGGCCATCACTCTTTACTTTTGATCGATATACGGACGCCTGGGCATCCGTATATCGATCCGTGTGATAGCCGGGGATGTGCTGTTTGAGAGTTCCGCACTTCCCCCAATTTTATAGGTCCGTCGTAGTAGGCGATACCTCCTCAAAAATAATCATCCCGTCAAAAGTCTCATTGGGAATGATCTTCGTGGTGTAAAATGCTTTCAAAAGCGTGACGGCGCTTACGTTCAGAGTCGTAACTCTCTGTTCCTTGGCTATAATCTCACTCCAGCCGTCGCTTCCGGCTACTGCGGCAAAATCCACATAATATCTTTTTCCCTCCAAATCTTCGGCAAGGGCATTCAGCACATTCCTATTTTCCACTTTCAACTCTTTGAAATCATCCTCGGTCTGTGAATTAAATTCTGTGAACTCCGCATCCGTCCCAATCGCAAAATACTTATCGCCTAAATCTTCTGCCAGCAGTTTGCCAAGGCAGTCATACCAAGGATTTACGTTGACCTTGCCGATATGCCCGTTATGCCCATTGATAAAAATCACACTGCCGTCTCCGTGCTCGATAAACCACTTTACCTTTTCCGCCATATAGCTGTCCCTTATCTTGTTATAGGTGTTATCGGACTTGCGGATATCGCAGCAGGCATAGAGGCTGTAGGCGCATTCTCTTGCAAACGCAAAGGTCTCCGGGCCAAAAGCTTCCTCAATAAGGCTTTGCGCTTCGTCCACCTCCTTTATCAGCTCCTCCGCCTCTGTCATTCCCTGCACAAAGGCATCCCCGCTTATCTCATACATATCCTCGTCATTTAAAAAGGCAAACTTTTCCTCATATTCCGCACTGACCTGGGGAGCAACCTGTTCCAATATCCTGAACAGATAATCCTTTCCATTGTCCGCCCACTGCATATCCATCCCGTAGAAATGCAGGTCCTCCCCCTGGGAAGCCGTCTCGTTGTAGGATCGCATCCATTGAAGAAGGTGTTCCATCTCTTTGGTTCGATATATCCGAAAACCGATCAGCGCTGCCGCCTCCTTCGGAGTGCCTTCTCCCCCATGAATATAGGCATCCACTTTCAAAGCACTGCCGAAGTCCCCTTCTATGACAAAAGTCCGGCAGCCATTGTTTTGCACAAGGGCCTGAAACACTTCTTCCTTCATCTGCTGATATTCCTTAACGCCGTGGCTTGCCTCACCAAGCCCCACTACCTGCACCCCCTCCGGGACGGTGATTGTCCCCATATCTGCCTGTACCAACGCCATGTCCGGCGACGCCTTCCCACATCCCGCCAGCAGGGAAACCAGAATAACAACTGCCAGCAGACCGCCGATTCTATTTTTTCTTCTCTTTTTCATATCAGTCTCTATTTCTCCGCTTTCCTTTTTTTACAGTAAACCACTTTAGAAATCTCGTTTTCGGCCTCACAAAAGTTCTCGTATATGGATTTTACAAGGCCGGAAACAGAAATACAAAATTCCCGTTTCGGCCCGCTGAAAGCAAATCGTTTTAAAGTTCCCTGCGCCGGATGACCAAGATTCCCAGCACGATGAACAGCGCGATGCCGATGATCCCCGCCTCCTGGCACTTCAGGAATCCCCCTGTGGTGGACCAGCTGTAGATCAGCCACTCTTCGCCAGGCTCCGTATAGGAGATCATAGTGTAGAGCAGCCAGGACGACAGCCTTGTACACAATTCAAACTTCATCCCCAGCAGACGCACCACCGCCGGCACAGCCACCATAACCAGTATCCAACTCCAGATACCGATGCTCTCTCTGCCGGTTGCGTAATAAAGGCTGATAAATGCCACCATCCCCGCAATCCAGGCCGGAACGCAGGCGACCGTGCCCTTTAGCAGGGACAGCGTATACTCGGATCCGCTGTTCTCCAAAAGCAGATACCCGCTGCCGATAAGCCCGGCCTCCGTCACCAGCAGACACACGGCTGATGCCGCCATTCCCACAATCACCCTGGCCAGATAGATCTGCTCTCTGGATAGTCCAAAAGCTACACTATTGTTGATTGTCCTGTGCTTCAGTTCATCGGAGACCACCACGCTGCCCATCACAGCCGATAAAAACAACGGGATATGCATATCCGCCTCCAACGTGGAAAAGGCATATTTCGTTGTGGCCCAGGGAAAATCCATGGTAAATGTGGCCATACACCACAATATCACATTGTAAAGCAGCACCACCAGCAGACATGCTCCGGTCATCAAATAGACTGATTTTGTATGAAATACCCGATAAAATTCACTTTTAATACAGTTTGTCATTGTCGCTCTCCTTTTTAAGTTCCGCATCCGTCCTACCGGCGTTCCGCATCCTCTGCCAGATGCATATAATAATCCTCCAGCTGCATCTCCCGGCGCTCCAGCGCCAGCAGGCCGATGCCCTGCTCCACAGCCAGTTTACTGTAAGGTGTCACATCCTCCAGCTGCCCCGAAATATGGATGGTTCCATCCGGCAGAACCTTATAATCCCGCTGGTGCAGTTCTTTTTCCAACAAAGCCGTGTAACGTTCCGGCTCTGTCACCCGAATCTCCAGATAGGTGCCGCATAACTCATGGAGCCGCTTGGCACTGAGTTGCTGGATGACCTTTCCCCTGCTGAGAAATGCGTAGTCTGTGGCCATATTTTCCAGTTCCGCCAGAATATGGCTGGAAATCAGTATCGTGATGTGCTTCTCCCGGTTCAGTTTCTGCAGCAGGCTGCGGATCTCAATGATTCCGGCCGGATCCAGGCCGTTGATTGGCTCATCCAAAAGCAGCAGCTCAGGCTCCCCCAGCAGCGCCAGCGCCAGGCCCAGGCGCTGCTTCATGCCCAGGGACATCTGCCTAAATTTCTTGTGGGCGGCATCTGCCAGCCCTACCTCCTTAAGCTTCTCCCACACCTTTTCTTTGCCCGGAATGCCCCTCTGCAGCCTATAATACTCCAGATTTTGAACTGCCGTCATATTCGGGTAAAAACCCGGCGCCTCGATGATGGCCCCACAGCGTCTGCGGTTCCTCCGCCAGGCCGTCTCCTCCTGGGCCTCCCAGAGGCTGAAACTCCCGGAGGTGGGGAAAACCTGCCCCAATAATATTTTCAATAAAGTGGTTTTGCCTGCGCCGTTGTTGCCTACCAGGCCATAGATGCTTCCCTTGGGAATGGACAGATCCACATGATCCAGGGCCAGTGCCTGACCATACTGTTTGGTCAGCTGATGGGTCTGTATGATCACATTGCTGTTTATCATCTTGTATTCTCCTTCCTGTGGAGCGCGAAACCTTGTCATACTCAAGTTATGACCTTATCCGTCAGGCCCCGGCCCCTGTGATGATATGATCATAAACCATTCCCTGTAAATAAGTCCTTTAGAAAGTTTAAAGAAATCGTAAAGAATAGTCAGAGACAATACAACATAACCGCCTGCTGAACCGTCAGCAGATGCTTCTTAAATCCATCCCCCACAAAGCAGGGGGATTCCATTACTTCTCCGCTGACCTCCTCGCCGCGGAAAAAGGGCGGGCAGGGAATCCGTACATATTATATCTATCCCCTTGACCGCCTCCATAATATTGTAATATGCAGTTACATTCTCCATCTCATACCCGCCAGCACAGCACTGGGACAGTTCAAGTCCCAGAATCCGGGCAGCAGAAGGTGCTTCCCGGCGGCGTCAGGCCATGCGGAACCCGATGCCCCACACGGTGGCAATGTATTCCGCAGAGTCCACGGCGGCAATCTTTTTGCGCAGATTACTCACATGGACATTCACGGTGTTATCCTCCCCGTAGTAACCGCCCTGCCAGACCAGTTCATACAGGCGCTCTCTGGAATATACCTTGCCCGGCTCCTGCATAAGGATGTGCAGAATATCATATTCACGGGCCGTGAGGTTCAGAAGTTGCCCCCGTACCCGCACTTCCCGGCGGTCCGTATCCAGGGTCAGTTCTTTAAATTGCAGCTGCGGTCCGCTTCCGTTTTCCTCCGGCCTCCCATGTTCACTCCGGCCAGACGGTTGTCCGGTATCCGGGCCATCCGGCCTTTTCCCAGACAAACTTTGTGCCTGTAACGGCCTGCTGCTGTCCTGCCGTCTGGCGCTTCGCCGCAAAGCGCCCGCCACCCGGGCCCACACCTCCTCCACGGCAAAGGGCTTGACCAGATAATCATCCGCCCCCAACTCCAGCACGGATACCCGGTCCTCCAGCCCTGACTTGGCCGACAGCACAATGATGGGCAGATCCGGATCCGTCCGGCGAATCTCCCGGATCAGTTCCTCCCCCATCATCCCCGGCAGCATCAGATCCAGCAGCATCAAATCATACTGTCCCAACTCCAGCCGCAGCTTTCCCTCTGTCCCGGAAAACGCCTGCACCGTCTCATGTCCCTGCCTGCCCATGATTTTGGTCAAAAGGTTGTTGATATCCGTATCATCTTCTATAATCAGAATTTTTGCCATTGCCGCTTGTCCCACCTGCGTCTGCCGTAAATATCGTTTTTGCTCATTCCAGATTATAACTCATCACACCGCCGATGTCCATTGGTTCAATTCTATTTTTTCTCCTCTCCTATCTCCTCCAAAGCCTTGAGCAAAAACTCGTTCTCTTCTCTGCCCTTTATGGCGATACGGATATACTGTCTGCCTTCAAATCCCAGCTTTGTGGATAAATCCTTTATCAGGATATTGTACTTGTCGATGAGCAGATTCGCCGGCGTCCTGGAGGACATCCCCTCCACTCTGCACATCACATAGTTTGCCTGGGAAGGGTATACTTTCAGGAAGCCAAGTTCCTCCAGTCGCTTTATGAGATATTCCCTCTCCCTGGACAGGCGGTCACAGCCCCTGACATAGTCCCTGTTATATAGGGGAAATATTTCCAGGAAATACTCGGCGAAGGAATTGATATTCCATATAGCCAGGTTAGCCCGCTCGTCCTGTACCAGGCGCTGTATAATGGAGGGCTCATAGATCAAATCGGACTCCAGAAGCACCGTGTCATCCCTGCGCAGATAGTCCCTGGCCAGGTACAGGGAGTAGATGTTGTATCAAAACAATAAACACACAAATTTAGTATGCCCACCTTTGATTGGGTTTCGGAAGAAATTACTTATTCAAAATAAAAAGACTCACTAAAAAATGAGTCTCGGACTGTAGACAATCGTCCTTTTTAGGAAGATTGTCTACTTTATTTTAGGATTCACGTATACCAGTCTCTAAGCCGACCTCCTCTTATCTGCACAGAACAATATCCGCCGCGTCCCTGAACTCATCCATCCTCTCGTCCGTCAAAATGGTTCCTCCTCCAATGGGGGCAAAAGTCACGGAACTGACGATGTTGAATTTGCTGTGGTCACACAGCATGTAAGGTTTTTTGCACTGCTCTAACGCCGTCTTCTTCACCAGCGCCTCATTGGCGTCCGGTGTGGTGAAGCCGGCGGTCCTGCTGATTCCGTTGGCCCCGAAAAATCCCACAGAGAAGTGATAGTCCTTGAGCATCAGTACCGCCGAGGTCCCTACCACCGCCTCCGTGGATGTCTTCAGCGTCCCTCCCACCAGAATGACATGCATTCCAAGGGCGGCAATGCGCTGGGCATGGGCCACCGCGTTGGTCACAAAAGTCACATCCATTCCCTCCAGAAAGTCCAGCATGTATCCGGTGGTGGTCCCTGCGTCCAGATACACGAAATCCTGGGGACGGATCAGGGAGGCGGCGTATCTGGCGATCCGCGTTTTCTCCTCCTTATAGACCTCCGCTTTCTGTGCCACCGTGGGTTCCGCGGACAGATAGACATTCTCCTTATCCGCCAACACTGCGCCGCCGAACACCTTCACCAGCCGACCGGCCTTGTCCAGGATGGCAATGTCCCGTCTGGCCGTGGATTCCGAGATATTCAGGCTCTCCGTCAGTTCAGCCACCGTGACACTGCGCTTCTCCTCCAGAATCTTCAATATCATCCTGTGTCTCTGCTCTGATAACATGTGGTCCTCCGTTGTCACTTCCAACTTTTCCGCCAATCCTTTTTGTATGCGGATACATCTGTCTCCAGCACAATCTTGCGGATGGGCAGTATTCTTCCCGGAGATACGGACAATTCGTCCACTCCCATAGCCAGGAAATCTCTGGTGAACTCCAGGTCCGCTCCCAACTCCCCGCAGATGCCCGCCCATACCCCCGCTTTGTGGGCATTTTCCACCACCGTCTCTATCATCCGCAGGATGGCGGGATGGTGGGTATCGCAGAAATCATCCAGAGCCGTATTCTGCCGGTCCACCGCCAGCAGATACTGGGTCAAATCGTTGGTGCCTATGCTGAAGAAATCTACCTCCTTGGCAAGCTGATCGCTTATGATGGCGGCGGCGGGAGTCTCGATCATAATCCCCTGCTCCGGCTCCCCATAGGCGATACCCTGGGCCTGCAATTCCTGCTTGATCTCTTCCACGATCTCCTTGATTTTCCGGACTTCCCACACACTGGTAATCATGGGATACATGATGGCGATTTTTCCGAATACGCTTGCACGGAAAAGCGCCCGCAGCTGCGTCTTAAAGATCTCCGGCCTGGTCAGGCAAATACGGATGGCGCGGCATCCCATAGCCGGGTTCTCTTCTTTCTCCATATTGAAATAGCCACATTGTTTATCCGCCCCAATGTCAAGGGTACGGATGACCACCCGCTTTTTCCCCATGGTTTCCGCCACGGTGCGGTAGATCTTAAACTGCTCCTCCTCCGTGGGAAAATCGTCCCTCTCCAGATAGATAAATTCGCTTCTGAAAAGCCCGATGCCGCCTGCGTCGTTCTGCAAGACGGCGGCCAGGTCTTTTATGTTTCCAATATTAGCATACAGCAGGATGTTTTGGCCGTCAAGCGTGACATTTTCCTTTCCCTTCAAGGTCTGGAGAAGTTCCTTCTTTAACAGTTCCTCCTGCCGGGCTTTTTCCAGCCTGCTCAAAGTTTCCTCATCCGGCTCCACATAGAAAGTCCCGTCCGTGCCGTCCACAATGCCCATTTTCCCGTCGATTGCCTCGTCCAGAGAAAGTCCGGTGCCCACCAGGGCGGGAATGCCTATGGTCCTGGCCAGGATGGCCGTATGGGAGTTCAAAGAACCATGTGCCGTCACAAAGGACAGTACCATGTCCTTATCAAGCTGCACCGTCTCAGAAGGGGCCAGGTCGTCCGCCACAATGATCACCGGCTCCCGGACGCTCATCTTTTCCTCTTCCCCCCTCAGCAAACCAGATTCCCCGCCCTGCAGAACAGACAGCAGACGCTCGGAAATATCCTTCACGTCGGCGGCCCTGCCCCGCATATAATCATCCTCCATGGAGGCGAACATCTGCGCGAAATTGTCCCCGGTCTGCGCCACCGCGTATTCCGCGTTGACCTCCTGGATGTGGATGATATTCTCTATGGACTCCTGATAGTCCCCATCCTCCAACATTATCTGGTGGATCTCAAAGATCGCCGCGCCTTCCTTCCCCACCTCCTGCAAAGCCTTCTCATACAACGCTTTCAGCTGCTCTATAGCCTCCTTTGTGGCCTCACGGTAACGCAGGACCTCGCCTTTTGTATCCTCCACCTTCACACGCTTTACCTGTTTTTCCCCTCTGCCGTACACCTGGATCTTTCCTATGGCGATACCGCCAAATACACTTTTTCCCTTATATACCTTCATCTCAACCTCCGGAAACACTTCTCAATTGCCTGACTGCCGTTTAAAGGCGATTGTGAAACTCTCTTTCCGGTAACAGTGGATGGGCAATATATACAAAATAAGGGCGACTTGCCACTGCGTCGGAGCCCGTTTTTGTATATATTGACCAGCCGCGTCACTTGCAGAGAACCTTTCGCAATTGCCTATGTCGTTTAATCTGAAAGGAACCGTCTGTCAGGTCCACATATTTCTCCCGATGAGACGGTTCCTCCCGCACAGGCCGGATTACAGATTATCCTGCATAAATTTACTTATGGCTTCGCAGGCCGCGTCCTCGTCCGCGCCGTCAAAAGTAATGACCACCTCATTATCCTTTTTGACGCCAAGTCCCATGATGCCAAAGATCTTCTTGCAGTCTCCCGCCTTGCCGTCCTTCTCCAGCTTGATGCCGCACTCGAATGCCTTTGCCGCCTTTACCAGTTCTCCTGCCGGACGCGCGTGGATTCCCTCGGGGTCTGTGATTACATACTTAAATTCTCTCATGGCGATTCTCCTTTTTATAATTTTTATCTTGCAAATTTAAAACTCTTTTCATAACATAGAAGGGTTTTGCAATTGTCCTTTTTACGCTTCTACATTTTTCTTTAATACACCCAGCAGCAATGTGGATACAGCTATGCCTGCCAGCAGTGCCACCACATACATGGCGGCGTTTCCCACCACCGGAAATACGAAGATTCCTCCGTGGGGGGCCATCAAAGTGCAGTTAAACAGCATGGACAGAGCTCCGGCCACGCCTGAACCGACGATGCAGGCGGGCAGTACATGCAGCGGGTCGGAGGCTGCAAAGGGAATTGCGCCTTCGGTGATAAACGCCAATCCCATAATAAAGTTGGTGGGACCGGACTCTCTCTCCTCCTTGGTGAATTTCTTCTTAAAGAGAAGGGTTGCCAGCGCAATGGCGCAGGGAGGCGTCATGCCGCCAATCATGACCGCTGCCATGATATCGTAATTGCCCGCAGCGATTGCCGCCGTGCCGAACACATATGCCGCCTTGTTGAAAGGCCCGCCCATGTCGATGGCCATCATTCCGCCCAGAACCAATCCCAAAATCACTTTGCTTGCGCCGCCCATACTGGTGAGGCCGTGGTTTAAGGCCGTATTGATGCCGCCCATAACCGGCTCTATCACAAACGACATGGCAATTCCCATAAGCAATATGCCAATCAGCGGATAAATCAGCACCGGAGCGATTTTTTCCAGGAAGTCCGGCAGATGGCCGCATACCTTGCGGAGCAGAACAATGATATAGCCCGCCAGAAAACCTGCCGCCAATGCCCCGAGGAAACCGGAAGTGCCGCCTGCCGCAATCATCCCACCCACGAATCCAACCGCCAGGGCAGGTCTGTCGCCAATGGCCATGGCGATGAATCCCGCCAGTACCGGGAGCATAAATCCAAAGGCCACACCGCCCAGATTTTTAAACCATGCCGCCGCGGGCGTAATGGTACCGAAGTTTGCCCTTTCCGCTATATCCAGCGCATCCATATCCACGCAGATTCCGTCGATTAAGAAGGCCAGCGCTATCAGAATACCTCCGCCTACCACAAAGGGAAGCATGTGAGAGACCCCGTTCATCAGCTGCGTGTAGATCTGATGCCCCACGCCGCCGCTTTTACCCGTCCTCTGCGCGGAGGGCTGGGAACCTGCCGACGCGTGATACACCGGCGCGTCTCCGGCCAAGGCTCTGTCAAGCAACTCTCCCGCCTTGCTGATACCGTCGGAAACCTGGCACTGAATCACTTTCTTTCCGTCGAAACGATCCATGGGCACCTGGGCGTCCGCCGCCACGATAATGCAGTCCGCCTCCTGTATCTCCCGAGCGCTCAGCACATTCTTGGTGCCGCCGGAACCTCTGGTTTCAATCTTGACATAGCAGCCCTTTTCCTTGGCCGCCTTCTCAATCCCCTCCGCCGCCATATAGGTGTGGGCAATCCCCGTGGGACAGGAGGTGACCGCCAGAATTTTCGCCCCGGTCTTTCCGGCCTCTCCCGTATCCTGCAGCCGCTGGTCGATATCCGCTTTCTCCTCGTCCGCCCTGTCAATAATCTCAAGAAACTCCTCCACAGAACCGGCGCTGCGCAGGGAATCGGAAAAATCTTCGTCCATCATCAGCACGGACAATTTGCTCAGCACATCCAGATGTACATTGTCTTCCGTGTTGGGAGCGGCTATCAGGAAAATCAGAGTCACCGGCTCCCCGTCCAGGGAATCAAAATCCACCCCGTCCTTCACCACCATCGCCGCAAGTCCCGGCCTGCTGACGGCATCACATTTTCCGTGGGGAATGGCAATCCCCTCCCCGATGCCGGTAGTGCTCTCCTCTTCCCTTGCGTAAACCTGCTTCCGGTATGCCTCCCTGTCATTGATCTTGCCGCTTTTAACCATCAGTTCTACCGCCTGGTCCAGCGCCTCGCTTTTACTCTTCGGCGCTCCGGTAAGGGAAATGCTCCGCTTATCCAACAATTCCGTAATTCTCATCTTCAACCTCCCATTGTCACTGATTTTTACTGACGCTCACTAAAACTTGCCGCGGAACCTGACTCACGCTCCAAAGATTCCGGGAACATCGCGGCAAAATTCATCGCCCGTGAGTATAGGTGTTCTACATCTGTCCATATACCGCCTCTATCTCTTCTCTGGTTGCCAGCTGCTCGGAAAACGCGCTGGCGCTGCCGGCGGATATTCCCATGTAAAACGCGTGTCTGTAATCCCTCCGCTCCATCCAGCCCGCCAGGAAACCTGCCACCATGGAGTCGCCTGCCCCCACACCGTTGACAAGCTTTCCCTTCGGCGCCGGAGCCTGGAATACGCTCCCGTCTTCCGCCACCAGAACCGCGCCCTCGCCTGCCATGGACACCAGAACATTGACCGCTCCCCTCTCCTTAAGCTTCTCCGCGTAGGGAATCACTTCCTCCCTGCGCTGAAGCGTGACGCCGAAAATCTCGCCCAGCTCATGGTTATTGGGTTTTACCAGGAACGGATGATACTCCAGCACATTGACCAGCAGATCCTTCGTGGCATCCACCACAATCATCACGTTCCGCCCGTCCAGCCGCTCCATGATCCTCCTGTAGATATCGTCCGGCATGGAACTGGGTATGCTTCCCGCCAGCACCAGCACATCCCCCGCCTTCAGGATAGCCAGCTTTTCCATCAGCTGCTCCACTGCCTGCCCGCTGATCCGGGGACCACAGCCGTTGATTTCCGTACCGTCGATGGATTTAAGCTTTAAGTTGATCCTGGAAAATCCGTCTTGAATCCGAATAAATTCGGCTTTTACTCCCATCTCCTCCACCCGGCGGATAATCTCGTCTCCTGTAAATCCTGCCGCGAACCCAAAGGCCGTATTGTCGATGCCCAGGTTTCCAAGCACCATCGAAACATTCAGCCCCTTCCCTCCCGGCAGCATCAACTCGGAACTGGTTCGATTCGTCAGGCCCAGTTTAAAGTCGTCCACCGACACGATGTAGTCCAGAGATGGATTAAATGTAACTGTGTAAATCATCCCGTTTCCTCCTGCCATCTTTTATGGTCTTATTATACATTCAAACTCAGTCAAATTCAATCAATTTTATTCACAAATCTGCTCTTTAAGTTTTGTCGGTTTTGCACAAGTTTGATTTTTTTTGACGTATTTCGACTAATTCTTCACAAAAAGGCACCCGGCGGCTTATTTTTTGCTGCGACACAAAGCAATTAGGGGAGACTTTGTCTCTCCTAACACGTCCATGTTTGTTCCTATATTCACTCTAACTAATCCCTGTTCTAAGCCATCTGCCGCAATTCTTCCTGTATGGCTCTCACCTCTTCAATATCCATCTCCAGAATATCGGATACCTCCTCACATGAATAACCTTTTGTCAGCATTTTCTGTACGGATTTGATTAAGCCCTGCTCTATTCCCTGACGCAAAATATTCTTTGCCTCATATTCAAGTATCTGTCCGCCCATAACCTTCTTTACCTCCTGGAAATCGTTCCTTCTACAATGGCAAAAGAGGAATCCGTAATCTTCTTATTTTCTCCTCCGCCCTGCTGCCTGAGAAAAATCTCATTTTCTTTTAAAATGACCTGTTCCCTGCCTGTGTAGTCCTCTTTAAATATCTCGTTTACCACCGGAATGATAAGTTTTTTACAATCCGTCAAAAGCGTTCGAAATACGAAAAACTCTTTTCAGTGTTCCTCCATCGCTCATGTGTATTATTCTATATACTTTGCCGCCAAAAACTATATTTTTCTTTACTCATATTATATCAAAAATCTGTGAAAACTACAGCTAATTTCTTTATTTTGCAGGCGCTCAAGACGGCGCCGGAAGCAAAATCACCGCCCGCTGATCTGCCACCTGCGGTAAATCAGCCCTCCCAGCAGAGCAAGCCCCAGGGCAAGCAGCGGGTACAGGAGCATTCCCGTCTGCCAGAAAGTCAGGTAATGTCCCGCTCCACCCACCAGCCGCGCATCGTAAAAGGCGCTGGCACAAACTGCCTTTGCAGGTGACAGGTACAGGCACTGGGACAACAGCCGCAGCCGTTCCGGCACATTGGCAAACAAAGTTCCCAGCGTGTAAACCATCATCAGGCTCATGGACGCCACGCCGCTCCTGGTCCAGCAAGACAGCACCAGAGCCAGAACGCTGTGCAGCACTGTGGCCAACAGCAGCAGTACCAGCAGAATAACAATTCCCTGTCCCATGGTCAGGGCAAAGGGGGAGGACTCCAGATAGATTTGCAGCGGCGCATTCCAGCTTTCTCCGTACCCATAGACAACACCAAAGCTCAGCAATGTGGCGCCCCCCACCAGGAGCGCCGCTGCGGCGGCCAGCGTCATGGAGGCCAGCAGCTTGGCCAGGTAGAGTATACCCCTCCCATGGCGGCTGCACAGCACTAGCTGATCCGTCTTGCGTATATGCTCATCCGCAAATACCCCCGAAAACACCATGCCTATCATCAGGGCAGTCAGCGCCAGCATAGTCCTGGAACTGACCAGCATCATACTCACCCCCATATCCCAATAATAGACACACGGTGTCTGCGCCTCATGTCTGCGCCAATACTCTTGCTCTCCTTCCGTGAGGCACAGAGCCTGCTCATAATCCCTTATCATCTGCTGCCTTGCCCTGTAAAAGGCGGCGGCGTCCACAGTGTGTACCTCCTCATTGCCCACAACGCCCCTCACATAATTGTAGATTGCCTCATACTGTCTGCGCTGCTGCGAAAGCCTTTCCGCCTCCGCTGGGTCATCGGGGACTTCAGCCGTTGTGACGGCTGAGACATTTATTGTGGCATTGTCCGTCACCCGTTCCTGCTCCTGCGTCTGCACATCCGCATATGCCACCTGCATCTCCCGCAGCAGAATATCATCAATAAGGCGTCCGTTAAATTTCTCCCCCCTTGCCTGCCGATCCATGGCTCTCTCATAGGCGCTGTAGTACACGCTCTCCCCTGTCTGCGCGTCGGTGAGGACATATCTGTTCAGCAGTACCCCAAAGCAGCAGAACGCCATGACCAGCACCACTCCGCAAAAGGAGATCCATGTCATCTTTTTCTTCAAAATCTTTTTCATCTCATATTGATATAATATCCCCAACTGACTCATTTCTGCCGTCCTCCTGTCTCTGCTTCTGTATCCTCACCGCCAGTGCCATTTCCAGGGGAATATTCCCTGTCTATTTCGGCAGTCAATGCCTCTCGGAAAGGCTTCTGTCTCTGCCACCCTTGGCCTCGGGGAGGCTTCTCTTCTCCGTCTCGGCGCTCTGTCTCGTCCCCAAATTGCTCCAAATAGAACGCCTCCAGATCTCCCCGGCTCTCTTCCCATTTGCCCTGATAGATCAGCCGTCCCTCTTTCATCATCAGAATGCTGTCCGCAATATGCTCCACGTCTGACACAATGTGGGTGGACAGCAGCACGATGCTGCTTTGGCCCGCCTGGGCAATCAGATCCCTAAAGCGCACCCGCTCCTTGGGGTCCAGGCCCGCCGTGGGCTCATCCAGCACCAGCAGACAGGGATCATTCAGCAGCGCCTGGGCAATTCCCAGCCTCTGCTTCATGCCGCCGGAATAGGTCTTGATCTTCTTGCCGGCCTGCCCCGTCAGGCCCACCAGTTCCAGCAGTTCCTCGCTCTTTTGCCGGGCCCGGAACTTGGGCAGTCCTTTCAGCGCAGCCATATAAAGCAGAAATTCTCTGCCTGTGAAATCGGGATAATACCCGAAATCCTGGGGCAGATAACCCAGCATGGACCAATATGCCTCACAGGTCTCGGGCTGCCCCGCCAGCGTGATCCGCCCCTCCGAGGGCCGCAGAATCCCACAGATCATCCGCATCAGAGTAGTCTTGCCTGCGCCATTGGCCCCCAGCAGACCATAGACTCCCGTACGCAGCTTCAGGCTGACATGATCCACCACCGTTTTGCTTTCTTAACAAAAATCCGGATAAGGCGCTTTTGCTCTATGCCGCCATATTCTCATAGATACTGCCCGCCCGACATGCGGCTTGGTAGTATTCCCATACATTGCCTGCCAGCAGCAGCGCCAACACCAACAGCCACCAGGGAAACAACTGTCCCCTGTACCAATCCGCCACATTGCTGCCCACCACCTGCAGACTGCTGACCATCACGGCTATGCCCAGACACAGGTACAGGGCCTCCCGTCCCCGCACTCTTCTGGCCCAGGCCATGCTCAGAAAAGTGGTCATCAGGTAAGGCACCAGCAGATAAACCCCCGTCTGCAGAATCCCTACCTGCCCGTACAATAAAAGCAGCGGCAGCTGCACCAGCAGCAACAGTAAATGAAAACTGCCCAGCAGCCCCATTCTTGCCAGCACAATGCTCTTTACGGAAAAACGGGTACACAATTCCAGTTCCGTCATATTGTACATGGCTGAGCGCATATGCTCCTGGGCCGCCAGCAGCGCCAAATGAGGTATATTTTTTAGTCAACCCCTGTCATCTGTTTATATTATACAGGAAGCTTTCACTGTGTATAACGAATCAGATTTATGTATGTGCGGATACTATATAAAATTTATTATTTCCTTTTGGGAATTGTGTTCCTGCGAAAAACCGATTATAATTATATCGGCAGACCCAAAATCAAATACATAGAACATATTTGCAAAAAGCATATGTATACGGGGAACAAGGCAAAATATGGCCGCTGCGAAAAATATGCAGTATAAATTGGTTTCAGGGACATTCAGAATAATGCAGACAGGCGGATTTGTTCGGAAAGGACTAAAGGATTGGGAAACAGACGCATGAAAGGGGAAAAGATGAACAGGAAGAAGAAATGGATCGCTGCTGGCGCGGTATTGATTGTTTTGCTGCTGGCAATACTTGTTCTTTTCGCCCTGGCCCGGAACGGGACCATCCTATTGAACAATCCCTCCAGAAGTCAGTACCCGGTAAGAGGGGTGGATGTATCCCGGTATCAGGGACACATTGACTGGAATATCCTGGCTTCCAATGATATCTGCTTTGCCTTTATTAAAGCCACGGAGGGCAGCACTCATGTGGACCCCTGTTTTCAATATAATTATGAAGAGTCTCGCAAAACCAGTCTGCGCATAGGCGTCTACCACTTTTTCAGCTATGACAGCGAAGGACAGACCCAGGCAGATAATTATATTGCTGTCGTAGAAAAGACTGACGATATGCTCCCTCCCGTGATAGATCTGGAATTTTATGGAGACAAGGAGCAAAATCCCCCCAGCCGGGACCAGGTGAGGAAAGAACTCGCAATTATGCTGGACCGGCTGGAAGAGCATTATGGCATGAGACCTATCATCTACGCCACGGAAAAATCCTATGCTCTATATCTTGCGGATGCTTTCCAGGAATATGATATCTGGATAAGGAATGTGGTCACCGCTCCCCACCTCTCAGATCATCGACAATGGACTTTTTGGCAATATACGGATCGGGAAAAGCTGGAGGGATACCAGGGGGATGAGAAATATATCGACATGAACGTGTTTAACGGAAACATGGAAGATTTTCTGGAGTACCAGTGATTGGGAAAATGGCCCCCCTCTGCGCCTTATATCAAATCACAGGATTTCAAATAGTCCAAATACTCCCCTTTGTGGCATCCTGCATCCATAATGCGATATGTCTCCATCAATTCCTCCGTATTGTTTTTTCCTAAGTTAATGACATTGTGATATTGCAGCGTTCCTATTAAAACTCTATCTTAATCATAATCAATGCTAAACTCCTCTGTCACAGGCAATCCTTGCCATGTGTTCCCATCTGAACGATGATATTCTCTCACAGTAGAACCATCTGCCATCATATAGTCAATTACAAATATTTGACCCATTTCAATTTCCATGGGATAATTATTGTAAGGTAGGACGTTTCCGGTCTTGAAATTATCTTTGAAATCATCGTATGCGTTTTCTAATATCCAAAATTCCCTGTATTGGTAATCGGGTAAAACTGCTGATATGTCTACCTTTCCAAAATATAATGCAGTATACTCTTTCTCACCGATTTTGATAGTATCAATCCGAGATGCCTCATTATTGAGAGCCAGTGAAGTCAAATCTTCCGTATGCAATGCGTTGCCATATTTTTTGTAAAGTTGATTTGCCATACAAGGAACCGAATTTGTTACATAATCCATTGCCACTATGTTGGTGTGAGCTGAACCGTATATTCCCATCACATCAACATCATTCAAACTGTTAAATTCCCGAATAAAGTTTTTGACCATTGTATTTTCACGATATGCGTTATCAGAATGTTGATAGTAATATTGCCCTTGCTTGATGTTTTCTTGTGACAGCCGATATAACTCAGACTGTTTCTGCCCTATGGACTCAAGGTATTCCAGAAAACGTTTTCCCGTCGTATCATATTGATGACCAACATCTGTTCCGTGAAAAACAGTCTCTGGGCATTCATTTTTAATCCGTTTATAGAAATCGATAACCTCTTGAGAGTACATAGCCGTTCCAGCCCAATCCTGATACAGCAAATCCAAAATATCATCATTATCGGACTTCATCCACAAGTTCATATACTCTGCTGTATAATATGGAAGTTCTACAAAGAGATCTCTCACACCGTCATTTTGATAATATGATGCCCACAATTCAAATTCCTTTTCTAAAATATCCTTGTTAGAATGTTTTTCCCCATATAAAAATATTTCTCCAGATGATTGTCCTCTTTTTGAGGTAAATCGCATAACAAAATATCCCAAAAAGATAAGCGCGACAGCAGCAATTTTTATTGCGATTATTACTTTTTTATTCCGTTTGGCTTCCATATTCACCACTCCTTTGTGCAGTCTTGCTAATTCCTTTGCTACAATCTCTCTGCCGAGATCAGTAATAAGATATTTATAGTGCGGCCCAGCCTTTTTCTTCAAGGGTATTTAATGCGCCGTATAATGTTCCTGCGCCTAAAGATAAACGCCCACTTGGTTACTGCAAATATAATATCACTAACCGTAATAGCTGTCTATACCTTTTGAATCTCGCGTTCTGCTAATCAGAAAAGTACATAGTGGAGAATATCCCACTGGGCCTGCCGCTATCCCGCAGTAGGCCGGACACATGGGAAACAGTACAGTCCGAGAAAAAGTGATGAAAAATGATGCCTATGTCCTTGATAAGTAGCAGATGGATATGCCTGGAGGAATTACCGGGCTTAATTTTACCTGTACGAAGATTATGGGGCGAACGGCGAAAAACGCTGGACTTGGGCTATCCTCAGAAAATATCTGTCGAAGGGCGGATTTGCGGAAAGATTAAAGCAATTTGACGGAGTATGCGTGGAATTTGTGGATGGAAATATCACGATTTTGTATGTCAGGCAACAACGTTAGTTTACGTTTTCTAAAATCCGTGCCCCAACCTTCCAAAATGCTCTTTTGGGGGGCACCTTATATACTATTCCTAAAATCCCCTATGCAGTCTTTTTCTGGCTCTTAAGTCTCTCGATCCATTCCTGTATAAGCTGAATCTCTTCCTCTGTCAGAACTTCTACCTGCTTATCACAGTAGCAGCTAAACCAGCAGTCTCTCCGCCTGCACTGTATTGTATTGCTGCATTTGCCTTTAAAGCACAGCCATCTGATGTTCCATATGACAGCATACACAAAAAAAGCAATTGCCCAAATACCATACACCCATCCAATAATATCATACAACATATTCTTGCTCCTTTTAGAGTCTATACTATACATAATTATACGTATATATTTGTACAGTGTCTATATATAAAGTTATTAAATTTTTATTACCTGTATATAATAACTCATATGGAGGGCGCTATGGAATACTTACACATCCGCATCATTGAGTTGCTACAGGAGAAAGGAATCTCAAAAACAAGGATCTGCAAGGACTTGGACTTCCAGCGGGGAAACTTCAATCGTTACTGCCGCGATGAGTTCCAGCGGGTTGATGCCAATATGATCATCAAACTGTGCAGATATCTTGACTGTACAGTGGGTGATTTGTTTGAAATCCGCAGTGAATGAATGCCTCAACCGGCCCGCCTTCACCCAGAAACTGTACTCCACATGTTCCCGGAAAGTGCTGTTTTGATTTTTTCCTGACTTTTCTTGCAGGCTGTTCATTTAGAGTTCCGCATATTCCGCCATTAATTCTACAGCAAATGCCCGCATACAAAAACACAAAATTCTCTTCTCAAAATTATTTTCTTGACAACATCCTGTTCATCGTATATGATGGTCTACAAACCAAATATTACTCGCTAGGGGAGCACATCGCTGAGATTGGATCCGACGGATCCTAACCCTCACTACTTGACCCGGACAATACCGGCGTAAGGAAGCAGAAGTATACGGCCAAGGGAGCACAAAGCTTTCCCTGTCCGTAGCACGATGTTGTCCCTCCTTGCACCCACAAAGGAGGATTTTTTTATGTTCTATGATGTTATTGTGAATGAATGGGAAGAGACTACCTATGTCCCCACCGCCCTGGGCGGTGTGCTGCTGGCCGTACTCGTCCTGGCTCTGCTCGGCGGCGCCGTGGCCTTTGCCCGTATACAGTGGAAGAAGAATGCGGGGGCTTCCGCCCAAAAGCCCGGCGGGAAACTGACCGTCAAGCAGCTGGTGTTCTGCGCCATGGCCATCGCCCTGGGCACTGTGCTGTCCAATATCAAACTGTTTGAGTTCCCCAACGGGGGCTCCATCACCCTGCTGTCCATGCTGGTGATCTGCCTGCCCGGATATTTCTTCGGGCTGGGGGCCGGGCTGCTGACCGGTGTTGCCTATGGCGTACTGCAGCTGCTGATTGATCCCTATGTGCTGTATCCCATGCAGCTGGTGGTGGACTATCTTCTGGCCTTCGGTGCGCTGGGACTGTCAGGCCTGTTCACCAATGCCAAAAACGGCATGATCAAGGGGTATATCACGGCAGTGCTGGGCCGCTTTGTCTTTGCCGTGATCTCCGGCTGGATCTTCTTTGGAGCCTATGCCTGGGAGGGCTGGGCTCCACTGCCCTACTCCCTTGCGTACAACGCCATGTATATCTTTTCCGAGGCCGCCATCACCGTAATCATCCTTATGCTGCCCGCGATAAAGAAGGCACTGGCCAGCATAAAGAAGATGGCGCTGGAGTAGCCCTTTGTAAGCATCTCTTCCACAAGCAGCAGGGATGCCAGCCTTCAAAGTATTCGCAAAATCCATATATACATGCACAGCTGCCCCACCCATTGCATACAAGTATCATAGATTTATTCTTTCAATGACGCAGCTGTGCGGCTTCTCTTTGTCCTCCCTGTTATAGCTTATCCCCACCAGCAGAATCTCTCCGGTATATCCCTCCAGCGCCTGGGTGTATTGTCTGTCCCTGATCTGCTGCAGGGCTGTTTCGACTGGCTTGCCGTACTTTAGTTCAACCAGGATCGCCGGCTTATTTGTGGAGGGCAGAGGCAGAAACACCACATCCGCAAAGCCCTTTCCCGCAGGGAGTTCCCGTATGATCCGGTAGTCCTTCCTGGCGCTGTAGTACGCAAGTCCGATGGCGCAGCTAAGGGAATTTTCATCGTTGTAGGTCAGTATGGAGGACACCTCCGTGTGGGCTCTGTCCAGCCCCTTTGCAACACTTTTTTCATCGCCCCCAAGCGTATCTTCCAGCAGCTTTTCGGATGCCTTCAGAACACGCATAACCTCCGTCCACCCCCCTACGCTCATGGCGTTTTCAAACTCTCTGATGATCTCTTTATTGGGAATAAATGCCTCCTCAGTCTCTGAATCATATCCCAGATAGCCCAAATGGATCAGCAATGTCAGGACATCATCCTTTGTCTCGAAATTGCGCATATCATTCTGAAAGCTTTGCGTATTTACCCTGATGCATTCTCCGCCAAGCATCTGCACAATATCTGTGCGCAGTCCGTCAAAATCCATATCCATATATATTTTCAGGGCATCATAAGTTTCAGTAGAAGTCCAGTAGCTGGAAAAGTCTCTGTTGTACATTGCCGCCACAACAGACCTGGGATTATAAATATGCTTATATTTCTTGAATCTATATCCGTCATACCAACTGCTTGTCTGGGCAAAATCCATGTCAAACCGCTCACATAACGCCTTTACCTCATCCTCCGTAAAACCGGTATACTCCTCAAAAACATACTGGTTTGTCATCGAGTATTCCCAGAACATATTCAATGCAGAGTGCTGCCCATATTTTTTTACAGGCAGAATACCCGTCATATAAGCCAGCGCCACATAGGGCTGATCCTTGAAAAGATCTCTCAGAAAATCAAGATATTTTTTCTGCAGCGCTTCAGACTCCTGTCTCTCACGCATCACGCAGTCCCACTCGTCAATCAGAAAGATAAACGCTCTGCCCGTCTCACTGTAAATCTGCTCCAGCGCAGCCGCAAGGATAGTTTCTTCCTCTGAAAAAAAATCCCCATATACCTTCCGGATATCAGCGATAACCGCCTGCTCCAGATACTCCGTCACTCCCTGCTTCCGGGCCCTGATCAAAAACTGCTGCATGTTCAGATAGATTACATCGTATTGGTTCAAATGCTCGCTGAAAGATTCGCTGCTCTCTATCTTATATCCCTGGAACATCTCCCTGGAATCACAGCCGCGGCTGTAATAAGCGGCAAGCATTTTCAGCGCCATGGACTTCCCAAAACGCCTGGGCCTGCTGACGCAGATATATTTTTGCTCTGTATTGACGCACTTGTTTGTGTGCGCTATCAGCCCTGTCTTGTCCACATAGATCTCAGAGCGGAGCGCATCCCCAAAGTTCTTATTATCCGGATTCAGATATACTCCCATAAAATGCCTCCACACAAAATTCTGCCGGTTCCCGCCTAGTTCTATTATATGGGAATTAGAATAAATTAACAAGGCTGACTTCCCACTCGAAAAATCTCCTAATGCTTTTCACATTCTAGCCAGTAACAAGCTTCAGATAGATAAGCGGGTCCGAACAGGAGCGTCCCCTGCTGGCTATTCTCTATAAACCTTTCAAGGGTTAGCGGGCAGGGGACCCGGCTCCGTCACGCAGCCGCCCAGCCGGGAGGAGTATAGGATCTTCTCCTTCACGGGCAGCTGCATCAGCTTGCCCAATGCCTCCTCGTAGTATTTCAGCTGTTCCGCGTAGCGGTTCCACAACTCCTGTCCGGTCTCCACCCGGTCCGTCTTGTAATCCACCACTACAATCTGCCCGTCTTCCACAAAAAAAGCGTCAATGATTCCCTGGATGAGTACCTTCTCCTCCGCCGGAAACTGGCTCTTAAGCCGGGCGGCGCTGATACCGTAGACAAAGGGCTGCTCCCGGTACAACGTCCCTGCGGCGGCGGCGCGCCACATGCGCCAGGCGATGGGGTCCTGAAAGAAGCGCACCAGCTGATGTTCCCGCAGCACTTGGCGGTAGCTTTCCGGCAGCCTGCCCTCCGCCACCTCCCGGGCCAGCATCTCCCGCAGATTGGCCTTCAGCTTTTCCCCGTCCCCGGACACCGCAAAGATTTCCGCGCTCTCCGGCATCCTCTCATATACCCCCTGGTATAACTGTCCATAATCCACCAACTCCATAACCTTGTGGAAGGCATTGCCCCGCAGGGTTCCTCCGGCCTCCTCCTCGTCTCTTCTAAAGCTGGGAATATAGGGCACTATCTCTTTCTGTTCAAAAGCCTGGTAAGCCGCCTCGTCCTTCTCCTCCATGGCGGCGATCTTCAGTTCCGATACGCTGGTCTTGGTATACAGCTGCTCCAGTTCCCGGTAGGCATAGGTGTAGGCAAAGCGCTGTTCCAGATCCCGGACCTGGGCCGGATCCGCCCATAGTCCGGCCTGTTCCAGCTGCATCTCCCTGCGGGCAAGGTCCACCTGCTTGCGCACGGCTTCCCCCTTAAGTCCCTCCTCCTGCCAGATGGCAACCTGTACCTGGACCGGGTCCAGCGCAGGCAGAATATCTTCCAGATAGCTGCCCGCCTTCATAAAGTCCAGATAGCTCAAAGGGCCTGGCTGACGGAGCCTGTACTGCTGCCACAACGCCTCCGCGTCCGCCGCGCAGGCTGTCATAATCAGCTTCTCCTTGGCTCTGGTCAGCGCCACATACAGTACACGCAGTTCCTCCGCCAGATTTTCCTCCCGCATCTTCCTGGACACCACCAGTTTCCGCAGGGTCTTGTTGCGCACCCGCCCCTCCACATCCACAAAGTCCGTTCCCAGGCCGTAGTCCATATCCATCAGAAAACTCTGGTTCACGTCCTGCATATTAAAACGCTTGGCCAGTCCGGAGACAAAGGTGATGGGAAATTCCAGTCCCTTGCTCTTGTGGATGCTCATAATCCGCACCACATCCGCATACTCGTCCAGCGATCCTGCCTCCCCGAAATCCACGTCATACTGCTCCAACTGCTCGATATAGCGGACGAAATGAAAAAGTCCGAAATAGCTGGTTTTTTCAAAGTCCGATGCCTTGGTCAGCAGCATCTCCACATTGGCCCGGCGTTTGCTGCCTGCGGGCATGGCGGTCACATACTGCAGATAGTCGTGGTCCCGGATCACCGTCTCTAAAAGCTGGCGAATAGGCATATAGATCGTGTAACTTCGGTAATTGTCAATCTTCTCCGCAAAGCGGCGGCATTTTTCCTGTAATTCTAAATTCAGCCCACACTGCGCGTCATTTTCCGGAAGTATATCCGGCGCTCCCTCCGAGACTGCCGGACTTACCGTTTTCTCCTGAATCTCCGCGGACAATGCCTGGGGTACGGTTCCCTCCCCGCTCTCCATGGACGATGCCTGGGGCTCGGTTCCCTCCCCGCCCTCCACAGAAAGTGTCTGGGGCTCGGTTCCCTCCCCGCCCTCCACAGAAAGTGTCTGGGGCTCGGTTCCC
>ERZ779632.379-NODE-379-length-27327-cov-16.930588_pt1 | contig 27327 bp, 25 predicted proteins | sample MGYA00514194_ERZ779632 | MGnify/ENA primary metagenome ERZ779632 (study PRJEB29562, sample SAMEA4376704) | mouse gut metagenome | isolation source: Cecum | study: EMG produced TPA metagenomics assembly of the A DSS colitis mouse model was used to assess the...
CCCATCGGCAACGGCGGGAACACAACCGCAGCGGCGACCGTCAACAAAACCACCGCCATCGTGTTTGAGAACGGCGTGGGGACTGTCTGCGGCGATGTGACTTTTGACGGGAGCTACGCTGTCCCCGCGGGCTACTCCCTGCATATCCCCGCCGGGGCCAGCCTGTCCGGGAGCGGCACTTTGACCGGCGGCGGAACGTTTACCGCCGATTTGTCGGAGGATATGGTTTCTGTCCCCACCGATTTGTATTATAACGGGCAGGACAGGTCAAATGACATAAAAACCCGGCTTTCCGACGGACTGACCCAGGGTATTGTGATTTGCGGCCAGACCTTTACGGTCAGCGGCTGGACATTGGCGGTTGCAAAGACAGACGACCTGACCTATACCGCCACTTATACAAACAACAACGATAATACAAATACGTTCACGAAAACCATCACGCTCCAGAAGTCCGGCACCGACCTGACCAGTGAGGGCAAGGTGCAAACCTACAAAGGCGATACCCTAACCAAAGACTTCACCGCCAGCGACACCATCACCGTCAAGGCCACGCCCACCGCAACCGGGGAGGCTCCGGCCAACTCCGCTATGTTTGCGGCCAGCTTCACCGGGCCGGGCGCGGGCCAGATGGCGGTGTTTGTGGGTGATACGCAGGTGTCCGCTCCTGCGGACGTTGGCGAGGACGGCGCCTACACCATGACCGTCAGCGCCGCCGATGTGCTGGCTGCGGCAGGAGGCCCAGGTACGGGAATCACCCTGACCGCGAAATTCGTGGGGAATAACAATATGGCGGACGCGGCAGGGACGGTGCCAGTCAACATTTCCGCCGTTGCGAAGGTCGTAAATGGCAGCTCCACCACCTATGTGGGCGCTTTGGCCGATGCGTTCACAGAAGGAAACTCCGGCGCGACAGTAACCCTGCTGTCGGAGGCAGATTTAGGTGCCAATTATATTAGCATCGACAATACTTTCACTTTGGATTTGAACGGGCAGACTGTCAAAGCAACTGGCTATGGCGCATTTAATATCTCAGGCGGCAGCCTTACCATTCAAGACAGCGGAACCGGTGGAAAGATTGAGAGTCCAAATATTACCATCGAAGTAAATAGCGGGACTCTATCCATCAAAAGCGGGACTGTTTCAGGATTTTACGGTGTGGGAATTTCCGGTGGAACCGTCAACATTTCCGGCGGAGTTATCTCGGGAGAGGAAATGGGATTGCGGGTACGCAAGTCCGGGAAAGCAGTTCTCTCCGGCGGAACCCTCATAGGAAAATCTGCAGTATCTATAAATGCCGATGCGTCTGTCACGCTGAAAAATCTACTTGCGGAGGGCTATGCCTATCACAGAAATAACCTACCTGTTACAAAGGCAGAAGGATGGGTGGATAGCAATACTTGGGGGGAAGTATCGCTTGATACAAAAGCCCTGCTGACCGGCACAGTGACGGTGAAGAAGTGCAACCATACCGGCGAGGGCGTCTGCGAGTACACCCATGCCACCGGCACCACCACCCACCAGCAGACCTGCCTTGCCTGCGGCAAGAAATGGGACGAAGAAAATTGCAGCTACACTAACGGCGGGTGTGCCTGCGGCTCTACGCTGGCGGTCACACTGCCTGATAATCTGGATTTGACCTACACCGGCACAGCACAGACACCCGAAGTTACTGTTATGGTGGACGGGACAGCCACACTCGCAGTAAATACCGATTATTCGGTAGCCTACGCCAACAACATCAACGCTGGGAATACGGCAAAAGTCACCGTCACAGGCACAGCTTTTAACGGAACAGTGGAAAAGACTTTCGCTATCAAAAAGGCCACGCTGACCATCAAGGCCAGCGACCAGACCATCACCTACGGCCAGAGCATCACAGAGGGAACAGAGCAGGTAACTTCCACAGGGCTTTGCACCGGCGATAGTCTGAACAGCATCACACTCACTGCCAGCAGCAATCAGGTTGCGGTGGCGAATAAGACCATCACACCCTCCGCCGCTCAAATCCAGAACAGCAGCGGCGCGGACGTGGCTGACAACTACAATATTATTTATCAGACGGGAACGCTGACCATCAATCCATCTCCTGTTACGCTGATATTCAACGACCAAACGATTGTCTATGGCAGCACCCCGGCAGAGGCCACCGCAACCCCCGCCAGCGCAAAGATCGAATATTCCTACACCACCGAAGCAGGCGGCACACCGACCCCCGGCTGGCCCGCAAATGCGGGAACCTACACCGTCACCGCCAAGGTTGAGGCCACCGGCAATTATGGGGAGGCCAGCGAAACAATTACGCTGACAATCAATCCCAAGGCCGTCAGCAACCCGACCATTGAACTGTCCGATAACAGCTTTGTCTATGACGGCACCGAGAAAAAGCCCACCATTGTTGTAAAAGACGGCGAGGCCGTGATTCCGGCCAGCGAGTACACAGTGACCTACAGCGACAATACCGATGTGGGCACCGCCACCGTCACTATCACGAATGTGGAGGGCAACTATACCGTCAGCGGCACCGCCACCTTCACCATCACCGCGAAGCCCCTCGCCGGGGCGTCGGTGAGCGCCACCGGCCCGTTCACCTACACCGGGAGCGCCCTCACGCCCGATCCCATTGTGACCCTGGGCGGGCAAACGCTGGTGAAAGGCACCGATTACACCGTGGCCTATACCAACAACACCGACGCTGGCACCGCCACCATCACCGTCACGGGCACAGGCAACTACTCCGGCACCGCCAGCGGGACATTTGCCATCGCCAAGGCCACCCTGACCGTGGACGGCAACGGCACCGCCAGCGGCACCTATGGGGCGAAGCTGTCCGAGCTGACCGTTGACGGACTGACCGCAAAGTTGGGCGCGGGTACTGTGACCGGCACCTGGAAGCTGACCGGGGACACGGTTCCCAACGTGGGGGACAGCGGAGAGTACACCGCCACCTTTACCCCGGACAGCGGCGCGGGCAACTATAACCCGCTGACGGCCAAGGTGAAGCTAAACATTGCCAAGGCCAACTATACCGGCATGACCGCGGCAAGTACCTCCGGCAAGTTCGGCGCGGAGAAAACCTACGATCTGTCCAACCTGCTCCCGTCTGGCTATGAGTTGGGGACGCCCACCAAAACGGACACCAACAGCATTTTTGAGGGCGAGCCCACCTTGAGCGGCGCTGTGCTGACCTATAAACTGGCGGACGTAGAAACGAACAAGGGCAAAACCGGCACCATCAATGTGCCCGTGACCAGCTCCACCAATTATGAGCCCTTCAATTTGACCATCACCGTCACCGTGACAGACAAATTCGTGCCCACCCTGGCGGTGAACCCCATCACCGTCACCTACACCGGCGAGGCCGTTCCCAGCACCGCCATTAAAGGCTCGGCCACAGTGGACGGGAAAGCCGTCCCCGGTATATGGAGCTTTGGGTCTGGGCAGGCGTTGACCAATGTGGCGGACAGCGGCACCAAGACCGTCAAATTCGTACCCACCGACACAGCCAATTATGCCGAGGCCACGGGCACCGTCGTTGTGACCATCAACAAGGCCACCCCCACGGGCGCGCCCAAGTACACCGCCATCTCTGCCAGTGGCAAGACCCTGGCGGACGCCGGATTGACCACCGAGGGCGGCACCTTTAGCACCGCGGGCACCGTGGCCTGGGCCCTGGCCGACACCACGGAAGTGACGGCCAACACCGTCTATGAGTGGGTATTCACCCCCACCGATACGGCCAACTACAATATCCTGACGGGTAAGATCACACTGTGGCCCTACACCACCCCCAGCAATCCGGGCGGCGGTACTTATGTGCCCTCCGGCCCCGGCAGCTCCACCCTTCCCGTGACCACCACCGGGCAGGGCAGTTCCGCCGTGACCACCACGACCGCCACTCCCGCTGCCAGCACCCAGGGCGGAACCGCGGCCACCACAATCAACACGGCCATGGGCAACGAAATCGTGAAGCAGGCCGTTGCCAACAACAGCGAAACCGTGGTGATCGCCCCCAAAGTCACCGGGCGCGTGACGAAAACCGAGGTGTCCATCCCGGCCTCCACCGTGGGGCAGATCGGCAGCCAGACCAATGCCAGCCTCACCGTATCCACCCCCGTGGCTGATGTGACCATCCCCAACGGGGGCCTGGGCAGCCTGTCCAGCGCGGGCGGCACCGTCACCGTCACCGCTGAGCAGACGGGGAACACCGTGGAGCTGACCGTGACGGCGGGCGGCAGGGCTGTCCAGAGCGTTCCGGGCGGCGTGACCCTGACTGTGCCCATGGGGAATACTACCCCCGGCACCGTGGCGGTGCTGGTGCATGAGAACGGCACGCGGGAGGTGGTGCGGAAATCCGTGGCGGACAACGGCGCTGTGACCATCCCCCTGGACGGTTCGGCCAAGCTGGTGATCGTGGACAACAGCGGCTACTTTGCCGATGTACCCGCCACGAGTTGGGCAGCGGACGCCGTGGCCTTTGCCAGCGCCCACGAGCTGTTCAACGGCACCGCCCCTGGCCGTTTCAGTCCCGACCAGCCCATGAGCCGGGGTATGCTGGCGGTGGTGCTCCACAACCTGGAGAGTAACCCCGCCCAGGCCCTTACGGGCGCATTTGCGGACGTGGACAACCGCCAGTGGTACGCCGGGGGCGTGTCCTGGGCGGCGGCCCAGGGCATCATCGGGGGCTACGGCAACGGAACCTTTGGCCCCAACGACAACATCACCCGTGAGCAGTTGGCCGTCATGCTGTGGCGGTACGCCGGAAGTCCCGCCGCCACGGAGCGGGAGCTGCACTTTGCCGACGCATACAAGGCCAGCGATTGGGCGGCGGAGGCCCTGCGCTGGGCCGTGGAGAAGGGAGTTTTGAACGGAAAGGGCGGCGGCATCCTGGACCCCGGAGGGGAGGCCACCCGCGCGGAAACGGCGCAGATGTTAAAAAACTTTTTAGAGAACAAATAGAGGCATGAGAGAACAGGGCGGATATCCGCCCTGTTCTTTTTGCACCATATTTTGCAAAAATTGTAGAAAAAATGAAGAAGAAATAAATCTCACCATGAGACACAATTTGAAAAATCAGTCGTTTCCAATAATTTTTTAGAAGGTTTTGGCTACTTTTTACGAATAACGGGAAACACCGCCATTTAGAGGAAGTTAGGTTATAGAAAGGCAAAAGGAGAAACGACTATGGACAGAAGATATGAGCAGTTCAATGAAATGACCTTTGAAGCCTACATCAAATCGGCAATCGACAAATCCGTATTAAAAGCACGTAAACGTCAGGCGGCGAGAGAGAAGTTAGAACAGTCCTTTTCTACAATGACAGATGTGGAGCTCTTTGGCATTTCCCATGAGGATCAGGGGATCAAGCGGGCAGAACAGACAGAGCCAGTTGGTCATGTGTTCCGTGTGCGGGGACGGGATATCCCCGTTTATGGAAAAAAGCTGGGGCAGGCACTGATGTTCCTGCCAGCAAAAGACCGTGAGATCATCCTAATGTATTACTATTTACGAATGACAGACCCGCAGATTGCCGCCGTTTTGGATGTCGGGAAAACTACCGTCCATCGACGGCGCCATGAAGCTATCAAAAAGCTGCACATTCTGTTGGAGGATGAAAAATGAAGCGTGTGCCGTTCCTTATCATTGAGGCCGCAAAACAATGTGACGATGAAGCGGTCAATTTCATCCGCCATCATTTTGAGGGATACATAGTCAGCAGTTGTCTCAGAAAATACAGAGACCAATATGGGAACGAAAAATCCTTTTTGGATGATGAACTCCACTATTACGCAGAAATCGGGATGCTGTCCGCCATCTTCTCATTTGACTTTAGGGAGCCCCCCGAAGATTACCGCGCCGGTTGAATTTTCATCCGGCAGGAGTGCGCCGCATGAGGCAGGCACATTCCTGCGGGCTGAAAATAGCCTGGATCACAATTGAATAGGGCAATCAGATACGTTCCATGATGTGTTGAGCCAGGGGCGGGTGCGCAGGGAAGTTTCACCGGGAAAGGAGGGAACAGGCCGGGAGGAACCGAGCGGACAACACCATCGTCATAAAGTAACTTTAGATAAAGACGGGTATGGTTATGGGCGGAGATACACACATGGAGATGATGATACTTGCGTCGGCTATGCGTCACAGCGTAGGACGCCCCGCCCACGGGAATGGGGGGAGGCACGGTAATACCTATGGAGCGGTTCACCCACCGCCGTCTGATTTCCTTTTGAGGCTATATCGTGAACGACAAAATCCGCGCTGACCGCCAGTGCGGATTTTGTCGTTTCAAACCCCACCATAAGAAATGAATATAAAATAGTCTATGCGGCATATCTTCCCTGTGTAGACTGACAAAAGGGGGCGTAAGACAGTTAATATCATCGTACATTACCCGGAAGATAAAGAGAAACAACGGGAACTCGCCAAAAGGGTCGCCTATGTCCACGCTCAGACGATAGCCGAAAAGCTGGCAACCCTGTCCTGCCCTGTGGAACAGAAAGCGGCACTATGCGACGAAATCAAGAAACGATACAAGGCCGCCAATAAAATGAGATAAGAAGCGAGGAGTAGGGGAGAGGGGAAGCCATCCTCTACTCCTCGAATCTTTTTAGGTTCTTCCAGGTTCTTTTTGTGATTGACACCCGATCCTGTTCCCATTGCTGCAAGGTTCCAAACGGGACGCCAAGGTATTTTGCGTACTCTTTTTGTGTCATGCTTTTCTGTGCTCGGGCCTGCCTGATTTGCTGGCCCTGGCCGTGGTAGAGAAACAGGTTGAAATCATCCAGGAGCCTTGTGACAGGGACGGAGAACAGCTCCGCAATTTTCCGCATGGTTTCAATGGGATAATAGTCCCGCCCAATTTCTTCATAGCTGGAGTATGTGGTGCGGTCTATCCCAGCGTACTTCGCCACATCCTTTTGCCGCAAACCCTGGCTGTATCTGTACCAGCGGAGCTTGTCCGGCGTATTGTGGATTTGAGAGGGATCGGTGTATTGGATGTTGAACTTTTCCGCCTCCACCAGCGTGTGAGGTTGGACAAGCTGGAAACTGTGAATGTAAAGAGGTGCGTAGATAACGCCCGTGGGAGTATGGAGGACCATTATTTTCATGCGGTCCGATGTGTGGCCGAACGTACGCCATTTTTCGCCAAAGTATGTACGATTGCCCACATCAAGGGCCTTTTGAGCCGTTGCGAGTGGATAGTATTTTCAATGCATCGGCTGGCATAGGTAGCGAGCCTGACCTTTTTGTCTGATTTAAATGTGGATACCCCCTTTATAAGTCCGATGGTTCCGATGGAGATCAGGTCGTCCTGGTCGCCGTTGGGGGTGTAATATTTTTTTACGATATGGGCCACCAGCCGCAGGTTGTGCTCAATGAGCATATTCCTGGCGTCGTCATCCCCCTGGGCCATCCGTTCCAGACAGTTCTGTTCCTCCTCCCGTGTGAGGGCCCGGGGAAAGGAACCAGTATTTCCCGCCAGCCGCAGGGTGAAGAACAGTCCGTTAAGTGTCAATAACAGCCATGCCGTCCACATGGGTACCACCTCCACCCAGACTGTATGCGAGGGCGGCGTGTCCCTATTAAAAGGAAACGGGTTCCGCTGCTAAAGGTGGGTACTGATAAAGCTGAGGTTAGATAGCATAACTTCATAACATGAGAACACTCTGGGCTGCGGCTTTTCCGCAGTCTTGGCCGCTGAAAAGCCGCGGCCTGGGGGAAGGCTCCAGCGCAGGTTCTGGCGGCGGGGGGAGGGACGGCGCGGGTGGTGAACCGCTTGACATAGATTTTTGTGGGGCGTCCCTGCCCCTGCCGGACACGTTCAATCAGGCCAAAACCGTTTTTTCCGTTGTCCAGTTCCACCAGCATCCTGGTGGCCTTGTCGTGGCCGCAGTTCAGATCCTCCTGTATCTCGTCCAGCGTGTAGTAGATATAGACGCGCCCCTGTTCATCGTACCAGCCGTTCTTGGCTGACAGGCTCATGCGGTCCAGCAGCAACCCATACAACAGCTTCGCGTCCATGGACAGGCGTTTGAACCGCTCCCCGGTGACAAGCTGGCGGGGAATACGGTAGAAAGAAAATTGATTGCTCTCGTCTCCGTAGTAATAATCAAAAGATGTTTCTGCGGCCATGTCCCGGCCCTCCTTTCCAGACAAATAAAAAAGGCGCCCCCTTCGGAACGCCTTTCATTTGGGCTTTCGCCCATATTGCCTTTTTCAACAGTATTTTCATGTTCAGTATATCAATGCAGGGAAACGTACTAATAACATATTTCATCGGATAGTTATTTAGGCAGCCTCGTAAAAAAACTCTGCAAGTGAATTTCTCTGGCCGCCATATATCACTGTTCTCTGTTTTTTGATTTTTCTTCCTAAATTTCCACTCAAAATCCTATGACTTTTTTATCATAGAAGTGCCCCGCTTGGCAAGGCATTGAACTAAAACTAAAAAAGCGCAAAGGGGAATTATGAAGTGACATATATCTGCACAGTAATATCGGTAGCTGACATGAACGCCGCGAAAGTTTTACGAAAATTTGTTTGGGTTAGAAGTATTCCAAGGTTATGGACAAAACGTGGCGTTTACCTGTGGTCTGGCTTTGCAGAAGGATTTTGATTGGCTTGTGGGAATATCAAAAGAAAGAATTGTGGAGAAGCCCAACAATGCGAAAATCGTCTTTGAGGAACAAGACTTTGACGGTTTTCTGGACAAACTAAAAGCATACCTGGAGATTGAGTGCCTGGGAGAAGTAATTGAGCATAGCTGGGGTCAGCGGGTCATCCGCTTTTATGATTTGGATGGACATATCATAGAGGTGGGCGAGGATATGAAAATGGTGATAAAGCGTTTTCTTTCTTCCGGGATGACTATGGAAGAAGTGTCCGCAAGAATGGATGTTTCCATTGAGGACATAACAAGGCTGCTGAATGGTTGACTTCGATCTATCGGGTAATTATTCATGAACGGTCAAAAGCTGCATTTTAGCATATAATTCCTCTGTGAATAGGTGACAAGAGAAGTGGTTATTGCAGGGGGAAGTGATTACACTGGATGACACCAAGACCCGGATCATCATTGCCGCAATCAGGGCTGTACGGCAGTATGGCCTGGAAGGGGTGCGAATCCAGAACGTCAGTGAGCTGGCAGGGATTTCATCGGGAGCGATTTACCGCCACTTTGACGGCAAGGATCAACTGCTGGTGGAGTGCTTCACTTATGTGGACAAGCAGGCGGCGGCAATCTTTTGGAATTCTTCGAGATATTCAACAGGCTCTTACTGCTTGCAGTTTTATTATTCCGGAGAGGACTGGGATTGGCTGGCATCGTCGTACATGCGGCGGTAGGCGTTCCGGCGCCCCCTGTCAAAAACACGGCGGATTCGATCCGCCGCGCCGTCCCGGAGTCTGGCGGTGAGGAGGGGGGAGAAGCGTTTGCCTTCCAGCTCAATGGCGGCCCGGACTGCCTCGTCAAAGGTCATTTCTGTCCCGGTGTAGGAGACCCCGCTGTGGGTTATGGCCTCCAGCCAGTCAACAAGGGCGATGACATCCACCATCTGCCGTTCAGGGCATTCCAGCCGCTTGTAGGCGGAGGAATAGCTGTGCGAGCCGTCGTACCAGGTATGGTGCCCCAGGGCGGCAGGGGCATAGCGGCTGGTGGAGGGCCGGGAGGAGAGCAGTTCCGACCCGGCGGTGGTGTGGAGCCGGGCCATCTCATACTCCTCGTCAAACCATTGCCGGGCGGTGTGGGAGTAGAGCTCAATGACGTTGATCTTGCCCGCGTCATGGAAAGCGCCGCAGCCTTCGGCGTAGTCCAGCACGGCAGCCCGTTTTTCGGCAGGATCTCCGATGGCGCGGATAAAGTCGATATCATCAAAGAAGGTGGGTTCCTCGTCCATGATGAGGGAGCAAAGCGCCTGCGCCCCTGTCCCCACCACCTGGGAATGGACATAGACCTCCGGGGCGAAGCGCAGCAAAATACTCTGGAGGAATTCACTGTAGAGGATGCTGCTGTCGGTCTCCACAAAGGTGTGGGAGAGCTGGCGCAGGTATAGGAAAAGGGCGCGGTGGCCGATGGGATTGGGAAAGGAGTCCACATAGTCCAGCGTCCGCCGGTAGAGCTGTTCCAAATAGGCCCTGCGCTGGGGCAGCTGTTCCGGGTATTGCTGAAGGTATTGGCTGTAGAAGGCAGGCAGGGAAATCATGGTATACATGCCGTCGTTTGAGTAGTCGGCGGGATCGGCGGCGTCCAGCAGGCTTTCCACCTTGGAAAGAAGGGCGCCAAGGCTGTATAGGCCGCAGTAATACTCAATGGCATAGTAGGCAAACGCAGATTTTGCGGGGGGCTGTTTGCCCTGCATTTCCGCCTCCTCGAAACGCCGCTGATAGACAATATAGGCGGACTCCATGATGTCGGCCATGTCCTGGGGGGTCATCACCTTTTCCCGGCTGTAGGAGATGCTGGAGGCCATATTCTGATGGGTCAGGTAGATGAACCGGTCCCAGGGAAGGTCCGGGGCCTTATCCTGGTAGCCTTTGTCCTGCAGGATCTGAAGGGTCCCTTTGACAAGGCGGATCTTTTCGCCGGGGAGGCTGAATTGCCCCAGGGAGATATTGGCGCGGGAGCGCAGAATATAGCCCCGGGTTTCGGTGTCCCCGATCTGGTCGTAATACTTGAGATAGGCCGCCGCCTCGGTGAAGCACAGCCGCATCCGGTTCATGTATTTGGCAATGTCCGCAAAGGGTATGCCCACCAGCTTGCCGCACAGGCAGTTGCGCCCCATGCCCAGCCAATACAGATGGCGGATCATGGCGGCGCGGTCCTTCTTCTGCCGGGCCAGGGAGAGCAGTGCCTGGCGAATCTGGCAGAATAGGCCCACATCCAGCTCCAGCTGGCCGTTATAGAGCTGGAGGGAAAATTCCTCCAGTTCCCGAACCGTATCGGTTCCTGCCTGAAACAGATCATCCAATATCGGAAAGAGCCGGCCGCGCAGCAGTTCCATGCTGTGCTTTGCCGTCTCCCCTGCCAGGGCCTCGCTGCGGCGCAATTGGGCGCAGTATTCGTCGAAGGAGGCTCGGCCCGGTTTTTTTCGCCGGGTCAGCTCAGCGATCTGCCGCAGGTTGGCGATGTATTCTTCTTGATAAGGCTGCATGGCGCCTCCCTCCCTTCGCCGTGTGGGGCCGGGCCGTTCAGCGCCGGGCCCTGTGGGGCTTCAGCTGCCGGCGCAGAATATCCAGCAGGCGGTCCACATCCACCGGCTTGGAGACATGCTCGTTCATACCGGCCTCCCGGGACAGCCGTATGTCCTCCACAAAGGCGTTTGCCGTCATAGCCACAATCCACACGTCCCTTGCGTCCTGCCTGGGCAGGGCGCGGATGCGCCGGGTGGCCTCAAAGCCGTCCATGACCGGCATTTGGATATCCATGAAAATAAGGTCGTACCAGCCCTCCTCGGAGTGCCGGAACAGCTCCAGGGCCTGGGCCCCGTCCCCCGCCGCGTCCACCTGGACCCCGGTCATACCCAAAAGCTCCATGGCGATTTCCTGGTTAAGCTCGTTGTCTTCCACCAGCAGAACGCGGCTGCCGGTGTAGTCATCCTCCCGGCTGCCGCCTGCCTGGGAGCTGGCGTCCGGGCCGGAGGTGAGGGAGGACAGGGTTTCCAGCAGCCGGCTGGGGAAGAGGGGGCAGGGTACGAAGGCGTTGATCCCCGCCCGGACGGCACGGTACTCGATCTGAGCCCAGTCCTGGTCTGATACCAGCACAATGGGGAAGTCCGGCCCTGCCAGCTGGCGCACGTGAGAGGCCATATCCAGCGGCGGCATGTCGGCCAGCTCCTGTCCCAGCAGCAGGGCGCAGGGCATACGTCCCTCATACTGGGCTTCGGTGAGGCGGGTGACGGCGGCCAGCCCCGTATTCAGGCAGACAGGGGCCAGCCCGGCGGAGCGCAGACAGTTCATGATCTGGTCCGCCCGGCCGGGAAGGCCTTCCGCCACAAGTATTGTGGCGCCTGTGGGCAAGGCGGGAGCTTCGCGCCCCTGGCTGGAGAGGAGGATGGGCAGTTCAATGCGGAACACGCTGCCTTTACCCTCCTCGCTTTCCACGGTGATGGTTCCATCCATGGCGTCCACCAGTTTTTTGACGATGGACATGCCCAAGCCGGTGCCCTCGATTTTACTGACGGCGCTGCTCTTCACCCGCTCAAAGGGCAGAAAGATGCGCTGGAGGAATTCAGGGCTCATGCCGATGCCGTTGTCCCGGCAGGAAAAAACCAGCCGGACCGCCGGGCGGCCGCCCCGGCTAGACGCGGGGAGCTGGAAGAAGCGGACTTGGATGCAGCCGCCGCTCTGGGTATACTTCACCGCGTTGCCGATGATGTTGACTAGAATCTGCCGCAGGCGGAGGGAATCGCCCAGCAGGTTTTCCGCCAGGATATCCCCGATGTCGATTTGCAGGGACTGGCTTTTCTGGGCGGCCTGGGGGCGGACGATGACGGCCACGTCGTGAACCAGATCCGCCAGGGAAAAAGGCTCTTCATTCAGGATCATGCGCCCGCTGTCGATGCGGGACATATCCAAAACATCGTTCACCAGGCTCATCAGGTGGGAGGAGGCGGTTTGGATCTTGCCAAGGCAGTCGTGTACCCGGGCCTTTTCATCAATGTGGGCCAAGCCGATGGCAGTCATGCCCATAATGGCGTTCATGGGGGTTCGGATGTCGTGGGACATGTTGGACAAGAAACGGCTTTTGGACTGGTTTGCCGCTTCGGCCTCCGCCAAAGCCTGCGCCAGGGCAGAGTTTTCCTGTGTCAGCCGCTCCAGTTCCCGCGACAGCGCCGCGTTGGCCTGCCGCAGCTCGTCCAGCTGGCCCGGGTGTTCTATATTTTGGCGGGCAGGCGCCCTGTCCATATGTTCCATCATGAAAAAATCCACTCCGCTTCGGAAGATGAAATCTGTACTTTTTTATCATACCATAAAAAGATTAAATTTTCCAGAGCTCTTTGCAAGAAAAGAAATTTTATTCCCAAAATGGGAGAACGCGGGAGAATTGGGACGCCGGACTTGACGGGCAGGGGCAGGTTCAGGTAAAATACGGGGAGGAAAGGAAGCAAAGGGGTGCAGGGATGGAGCAATGGAAAGACACGCCCAACATTGGGCCGGTGTTGGCGGAAAATTTGAAAAGAATTGGCGTGGCCGCGCCGGAACAGCTGCGGGAATTGGGGGCGGAGGATGCGTTTGCGCGCATACGCGCCCAGGTGGTCCCCACCGCCTGCCTCCACCAGCTGGAGGCGCTGGCCGGGGCGGTGGCGGGTGTGAAGAAAAGCCTGCTGCCCCCGGAGCGAAAGGCAGAGCTGAAGTCGTGGTATCGGAAGCTGTGAGGAGGAGGCTATGTTTCGAGTCATTAAAACCGAGGGCGCGGCCCGGCGGGGGGAGTTTACCTGCCCTCACGGCACGGTGCAGACGCCGGTATTTATGAATGTGGGCACCCAGGGGGCCATCAAGGGGGCGGTGTCCGCCTTTGACCTGAAGAAGCTGGGTTGTCAGGTTGAGTTGTCCAACACCTATCACCTCCACCTGCGGCCCGGCGACGTCGTGGTGCGCCAAATGGGGGGGCTGCACAAGTTTATGCGTTGGGATGGGCCCATGCTCACCGATTCCGGCGGGTTCCAGGTGTTCTCCCTGGCGGGGCTGCGGAAGATCACCGAGGAAGGGGTTACCTTCTCTTCCCATATCGACGGCAGGCGCGTCTTCATGGGGCCGGAAGAGTCCATGCGCATCCAGTCCAACCTGGGCAGCGATATTGCCATGGCCTTTGACGAGTGCGTGGAAAACCCCGCGCCCTACGATTATGCCAAAGCCTCCTGCGAGCGCACACTGCGCTGGCTGGAGCGCTGCAAGGCGGAGCATGACCGGCTGTGCGCCCTGCCGGACTGCGTGAACCCGGGCCAGGTGCTCTTTGGCATCAACCAGGGGGCAACTTATGAGGACCTGCGGGTGTGGCATATGAGGGAGACCGCTAAAATCGACTGCGGCGGATACGCCATCGGAGGGCTGGCGGTGGGGGAACCCACCGAGGTGATGTACTCCGTTATTGAGGCGGTGGAGCCCCATATGCCTGCGGACAAGCCCCGGTATCTCATGGGGGTGGGCACTCCCTCCAACATCATTGAGGCGGTGGCCCGGGGGGTGGACTTTTTCGACTGTGTGATGCCTGCCCGCAACGCCCGCCACGGCAAGCTGTTTACCTGGGACGGGGCGCTGAACATCAAAAACGAGCGCTTCAAGCTGGATGAACGGCCCATCGACTCCCGCTGCGGCTGCCCGGTGTGCCGGAGCTTTTCCCGGGCCTACCTGCGCCACCTGTTTGTGGCGGGGGAGATGCTTGCCATGCGTTTGGCGGTAATGCACAACCTGTATTTCTACAACGAGCTGGCCCGGCGCATCCGGGAGGCGTTGGACGCAGGGCAGTTTGCCGCCTTCCGCGCCGGGTATTCCCAGAGACTGGCGGGAAGGGCCGAGTGAATTTTATTTTGAAAAGGGCTTGTCTTTACCAGGTCTTTCCGATATAATGCTTATCATGCCATAAGCAGCAAACATTTTGACATAGGAGGAACCATTATCATGTATATTCTGTCTGCGTCCGCGGGCACGGCCGCTGATGTCGGCGGCGTGTCGCTGTTTTCGCCGCTGGTTTTGTGCGTGGTCATGCTGGTGGCCATGTATTTCCTGATGATCCGCCCCGAGAACAAGAAGAAAAAAGCCGCCGCCGAGATGCGCAACAACCTGAAGGTGGGGGATGTGATCACCACCATCGGCGGCGTGGTGGGCACCATCTGCGCTGTGAAGGAGCAGACCGTGGTGATGGAGACCGGCGCCGACCGCGTCCGGGTGGAGTTTACTAAGTGGGCCATCTCCAGCAAGGGCACCCAGAGTACCGAGGAGGCCCCTGCGCCTGAAAAGACGGATAAAAAGGCCGACAAGTGATCCTCGCAGACTGAGGAATGACAAGCACCTCTTTTGCATATGGTATAGAAACCATGTGAAAAGGGGTGCTTTTTATGGGAAAAGGCGAGACGCAGGGGATGAACGCGGTGCAGATGGCCACGGGGGTGGCGCTGGGCGGCCTGCTGGCCCTTGGGGTGGAACTGATCCTTCTGCTGTTGGGGGCGGCGGCGGTATCCAGAGGAATTGTGAAGGACAGCGCGGCGCCCCAGCTGACGGCGGCGGCGTGTGTGCTGGGCTGCTTTGCCGGAGGACTGCTGGCCTGCGCCAAGTGGAAATCCCGGCGGCTGCTGGGCGGGCTGGCCGCGGGGGCGGTGTGCTACCTGCTTATTCTGGCGGTGGGTCTGCTGATGAGCGAGACGCTGGCGCTGGGCGGCCAGGCATTGATTGAGCTGGCGGGCTGCCTGTGCGGCGGGGCGCTGGCGGGGCTGCTGAGCGGTGGCAGGAAGAAAAAGCGCCCATCCGCCCGAAAAAAATGACGGCGGCAGGAACATAGTAAGAGAATTCCCGGGGGAAACCATGGAGACTGTATGGAACCCCTTGACAAAAGAGAATAAAATATCTATAATTCCATAAAACCGCTGTGGTGAGGCGACCTGTCTGCCCATCCGCAGCGCCCGCCGGAAGGCGGGGAAGAAAGGATGAGGCAGAGATGGCCAAGGAATATAAGCTGAGCGCGGAGCGTCTGGAGGAACTGAAACAGGAGCTGGTGTATCTCAAAACCGTGCGTGAGAAGGAGGTCGCCGACCTCATCAAAGAGGCCCGGTCCTTTGGCGACCTGTCGGAGAACAGCGAGTACGACGAGGCGAAAAACGAGCAGGGCAAGCTGTATTCCCGCATTGCCGAGCTGGAGAATATCCTGGCCAACTATGTGGTCATTGAGGAGAGCGCCGACAGCTCCAACACCGTGCGCATGGGCAGCCGGATCACCGTGAAGGATGTATCCACCGGCGAGGAGGAGTCCTACCAGGTGGTGGGCTCCCAGGAGGCCGACCCCATGAACGGACGCATTTCGGAGGAATCCCCCTTCGGCAAGGCCCTGCTGGGCAAGGCTGTGGGCGAGGTGGCGGTGGTGGAGGCCCCCGCCGGCAATATTGAGTATGAGGTGGTTGCCATCCAGAGGTGAGGATGGCGCCGCGATACAAAGGAGAGAAGATCATGTCTGATCAGACCAACAACCAGCCCGTTCAGGAGGAACCCTCCCTGTCCGAGCTGCTCCAGGTCCGGCGGGACAAGCTGGCCGCCCTGCGGGAGCAGGGGCAGGATCCGTTTGCCATCACCAAGTTTGACGTCACCCACCACAGCGACGAGATTAAGGACCGCTTCGAGGAGATGGAGGGGCAGGCCGTCCGCCTGGCCGGCCGCCTGATGAGCAAGCGCGGCATGGGCAAGGCGGTGTTTTCCGACCTCCAGGACGGCGCCGGCCGCATTCAGCTCTACGTCCGTATTGACGACGTGGGGGAGGAGGCGCTGGCAGCTTTCAAAAAGTACGATATCGGCGATATCGTAGGGGTAGAGGGCGAGGTATTCCGCACCAAGCGCGGGGAGATCTCCATCAAGGCCAAGACCATCACGTTGCTGTCCAAGTCCCTGCTGCCCCTGCCGGAGAAATTCCACGGCCTCACCGACGTGGAGACCCGCTGCCGCCAGCGGTATGTGGATCTCATCATGAACCCGGATGTGAAGCGGAATTTTGTCATCCGTTCCCAGTTTATCAAGCATGTCCGGGATTTCATGGACGCGAGGGGCTATATGGAGGTGGAGACGCCGGTGCTGAACACCATCTCCGGCGGCGCCACCGCCCGGCCCTTTATCACCCACCACAACACCTTGGATATCGACATGTACATGCGCATTGCCACCGAGCTGCCTTTGAAGCGGCTAATTGTGGGCGGGCTGGAGCGGGTGTACGAGATGGGCCGTATCTTCCGCAACGAGGGCATGGACAACCGGCACAACCCGGAATTCACCACCATTGAGCTCTACCAGGCCTACGCGGACTTCAACGATATGATGGACCTGTTTGAGGATTTGCTGACCTCGGCCGCCCAGAAGATTCTGGGCACCTACCAGCTCCAGTGGCAGGGGCAGGATATCGACCTGACGCCGGGCTGGCCACGCCTGCCCATGTATGAGGCGGTGAAGCAGTACACCGGGCTGGACTTTATGGCCATGGACACAGACGAGGAGGCAGTGGCCGCCGCCAAGTCTATCGGTGTGGAGCTGCCCGCCACCGCCGACAAGACCTGGGGCAACGCCTTGTATGAGGTGTTCGACCAGCGGGTGGAGGAGAAGCTGGTCCAGCCCACATTTATCACCATGCACCCGGTGGACGTGTCCCCGCTGGCCAAGCGCTCCCCCAAGGACCCGAGGCTCACCGAGCGCTTTGAGCTGTTCATCTGCCGCAGTGAAATGGGCAACGCTTTCTCCGAGCTCAACGACCCCATCGACCAGCGCCAGCGCTTCCAGAAGCAGGTGGAGATGCGTGCGCGGGGGGACGATGAGGCGGGCATGATGGACGAGGACTATATCACCGCGCTGGAATATGGCCTTCCTCCCACGGGGGGCATGGGCATCGGCATCGACCGCTGCGTCATGCTGCTCACTAATAACGACTCCATCCGGGAAGTTTTGCTCTTCCCCACCATGAAGCCGCTGGATTAAGAAACTGCCCCAAAAGCATACCGGCACAGCCGCCGGTATGCTTTTGCGCGTTGGGAAAAGGGGGAGGAGGCTATGGAGCGGGAGATTGTCACCAGCAAGGCGAACCCCTTGCTCAGCCGGGTGCGGAAGCTGAACAGCCGCCGGGCATTCCGCAGGGCGGAAGGGGCCTTTGCCGCCGAGGGGCCCAAGCTGCTGGGCGAGGCCTTGCGCTGGGGCGGGGAGGTGGAGGCGGTGATCTGCGCCCCCGGCGTGCCCCTCCCGGAGCTGCCCGCCCAGGTGCGGGTGGCGGAGGTGGGGGACGCCCTTCTGGCATCCATCGCGGACACCCAGAGCCCCCAGGGTATCGTTTTTATCTGTAAGGGGAAAAATCTAGCGTTGCCTGACCTGTTGGAGGGGAGCCGATACCTGCTGCTGGACGGGGTGCAGGATCCCGGCAACGTGGGTACTATCTGGCGCACTGCCGACGCCTTTGGGGCGGATGGGCTTATTTTATGCAATGGCTGCGCGGACCCATGGAATCCCAAGACGGTGCGGGCCACCATGGGGGCGGTATTCCGCCTGCCCGCATACGAATGTACGCTGGCGGCGGCGGCAGGGTGGCTGGAGCGGGCGGGCATACCCTTGTATGCGGCAGCCCTCCGGGAGGACACGGCGGATGTGCGGTCGGTTTGCCTGGACAGGGCGGCGGTGGTTATCGGCAGCGAGGGCCGGGGGGTATCCCGGGAGGCGCTGGACCACTGCCGGAAAACAGTCAGAATTCCCATGCGGAAGCGGTGTGAATCGCTGAACGCCGCCGTGGCCGCGTCGGTGGTGCTGTGGGAAATGGCGCGCAACGACTGAGAGAGGGACAGGGGAGGCGGAAATATGTCCAATCTAAAGCATTGGATTTGGCTCACACTGCGCAAGGGGCTGGCAGGGCAGAGCGCTGTGCGGGTGCTGGAGCACTTTGGAACCCCGGAGCTGGTCCATGCCGCTGACGAGCAGGCATACCGGATGGTGGGTGGGCTGACGGACGCCGCTATCCGCTCCCTGATGAACAAGTCGCTGGACCGGGCCGACGTGGTGCTGGGGGACTGTGAGCGGTACGGCATCCAGCTGCTCACCCTCCAGGATTCCGCCTACCCGGAGCGGCTGAAAGCCATTGCCCAGCCGCCCATGGTGCTGTACTGGAAGGGGCGGCAGTTTGCCTTTGATAACGAGGCCGCCGTCGGCATGGTGGGTTCCCGTCAGGCCACGCCGTACGGCGTCCAGGCGGCTGCCAGGCTGTCCGCCGATTTGACCCGAAAGGGCGCACTGGTGGTCACCGGCATGGCCCAGGGCATCGACGCCTCCGCCGTCCGGGGGGCCTTGAAGGTTGGCGGGCCGGTGGTGTCTGTGCTGGCGGGCGGCATAGACCGGGTGTACCCCGCCTATCATAAGGAGCTCTATGAGGATGTGGCGGCGGTGGGGGCGCTGATCTCCGAGTACCCGCCGGGGACAGACCACCGGGGCGAGCACTTCCCCATCCGCAACCGCATCATCAGCGGCCTGTCCGTGGGCGTCATCGCGGTAGAGAGCGCCCGGGCCAGCGGCACCCTGCTCACCGTCAACCACGCGCTGGATCAAAACCGGGAGGTGTTTGCCGTCCCCGGCCCCATTGACGCGCCCATGAGCGAGGGGACCAACCGCCTCATTCAGGAGGGCTGCGCCAAGCTCATCATGGAGGCGGACGACGTGCTGTGTGAGTTTGCGGACAGGTTCCCCGGCAGGCTGCGGCTGGGCCGGGGCGCGTCCCTGCCGCCGGATGCGGCGGGGCAGCGGCTGGAGGGGGCGGCCGTCGTCCCGAAGGAACAGGAGGCCCGCAAAGCAAAGGAAACGCCGCCCAAGGAGGACGTGGTATGCCTGCGCTGGGCGGACTGCAAGGATAAGCTGACGGACGACCAGCGTTCGGTGCTGCTGGCGTTGGACGGCGGTACTGTCCAGGCGGACGATCTGGTGGAACGCACCCAGATTCCCGCCCGGCGGGTGCTGTCCGCCCTCACGGTGCTGCAAATCCAGGGCTATGTGGCGGAGGAGAGCGGGAAAAGGTTCCGGGCCGCCGTCAAATTGAAAATGGAGTAGTTGAGGAACATGGCAAACACAAATTTGGTCATTGTAGAGTCGCCCGCCAAGGCGAAAACCATTGGAAAATATCTGGGTCCCGGCTTTGAGGTGAAGGCGTCCATGGGCCATATCAGGGACCTGCCCAAGAGCAAGCTGGGGGTGGACGTTTCCACCTTCGAGCCGGACTACGAGAACATCAAGGACAAGGCGGATGTGATCAAGGAACTGCGCAGGTCCGCCAAGGCCAGCGACAAAATTTACTTGGCCACCGACCCTGACCGGGAGGGCGAGGCCATCTCCTGGCACCTGCAAAGCGTGCTGGGGGTGCCCAAGGAAAAGACCTGCCGGGTCACGTTCAACGAGATCACCCAGAAGGTGGTCAAGGAGTCCATTGCAAACCCCAGGGATATCGACCAGGACCTGGTGGACGCCCAGCAGGCCCGGCGGGTGCTGGACCGCATCGTGGGCTACCAGCTCTCGCCCTTGCTGTGGAAGAAGATCCGGCGGGGCCTGTCCGCCGGGCGGGTGCAGTCGGTGGCCACCCGGCTGGCGGTGGAACGGGAGGAGGAAATCCGCGCCTTTACCCCGCAGGAATATTGGTCCATCACCGCGTCCCTGTCCCGTATTGCCCCCAATCTGGGCGGCTTCCAGGCGGAGTTCTACGGCAGGGAGAAGCGGATGGAGCTGACCTGTGAGGAGCAGGTGCGGGAGATTGTAAAATCTGTAAAGGAATCCTCATTTACAGTGTTGAGCGTAAAGCGTCAGGATAAGCACCGCTCCCCCGCACCTCCCTTTACCACCTCCACCCTCCAGCAGGAGGCGTCCCGGAAGCTGAATATGATCCCCAAGCGCACCATGTCCATTGCCCAGCAGCTTTACGAGGGGATCGACATTCAGGGTGTGGGCACCGCGGGCCTCATCACTTATATGCGTACCGATTCCCTGCGGCTGTCGGAAGAGGCGCTGGCGGCGGCAAAAACCTTTATCCAGAGCCGGTACGGCAGGCAGTATTACCCGGAAAAGACCCGGAGGTTCAAGTCCAAGGGCAGCGCCCAGGACGCCCACGAGGCCATCCGCCCCTCCGACGTGAATCTCACTCCAGAGGATTTGAAGAAGAGTCTGACCGCCGACCAATACCGGCTGTACAAGCTGATCTGGAGCCGTTTTCTGGCCTGCCAGATGGCGGGGGCGGTGTACGACAGCGTTACCATTGAGACCGAATCTGCGGGCTACCGCTTCCGGGCCAGCCACTCTTCTGTGAAGTTTAACGGCTTTACGGCAGTTTATGAGGAGAGCCGGGACGAGGACGAGGAGGCCCCCCAGTCGCCCCTGCCCGATTTGAAGGAGGGGGAGGCGCTGAAGCTGAACGGGCTGACCCCCGGCCAGCATTTTACCCAGCCCCCGGCCCGTTTTTCCGAGGCCACCCTCATCAAGGCGCTGGAGGAGAAGGGGGTGGGCCGTCCGTCCACCTACGCCCCCACCATTTCCACCATCACAGACCGGCAGTATGTGGTGAAGGAGGGCAAATACCTGCGCCCCACGCCCTTGGGCGAGGTGGTCACGGGGTTGATGAAGGAGAAATTCCCGGACATCGTGGACACCGACTTCACCGCCCAGATGGAGAGCCGCCTGGACAAGGTGGAGGCGGGGGAGGCCCAATGGAAGCAGGTGCTGGGCGAGTTTTATACCGGCTTTGACGCGGAGCTGAAAAAGGCGGAGAGCGAGCTGGACGGGGAGCGCATCAAGGTGCCCGACGAGGAGTCGGACGAGGTATGCGACCTGTGCGGACGGAAAATGGTGGTGAAGATGGGCCGGTTCGGGCGGTTCCTGGCCTGCCCCGGCTGGCCGGAGTGCACCTTCACCAAGCCGCTGGTGGTGGAGATGCCCGGGCGGTGCCCCAAGTGCGGGGGCCGTCTGGTGAAGCGCACCGGCGTGAGCAAGAAGAACAACAAGCAGTACACCTACTACTGCTGCGAGCACCTGAACAGTAAGGTGGAGGCCAAGCGGTGCGACTTCATGACCTGGGACGTGCCCGTCAAGGACAACTGCCCCATCTGCGGCTGGACCATGTTCAAGCTGTCCGGCCGGGGCTTCAAGCGGCCCTTCTGCATCAACCCGGACTGTTCCAACTTCCTGCCGGAGGACAAGCGGGGCGGTTTCAAGAAAAAGACGGAGGAGGCCGCTGAGGGCGGGGGCGCCGAAAAGAAGCCCGCGGCAAAAAAAACTGCGGCGAAGAAGGGCACGGCGAAAAAAACTGCGTCCTCCGCCAAGACCACAACGGCGAAAAAGGCCGCGTCCGCCAAGAAAACCACAGCCAAAAAGACCACGAAAAAGGCGGCGGATTGAGCTACCGGGACAATTCCAGGGCGATCTGGAACCCGGCGCGGAACAGGGCCTGTTCATGGAGCGCGAACAATGTGTTCCGCTCGTCAATGAGGCCGTCCAAAAGTTCTTTTCTCTCGTCGCTGAGCAGGGCGCGCAGACGCTCTTCCTGACTGTCTGCGTGGCGCAGAACGTTTTCGTATTGCGGTTCAGCCACGAGGAGGGGCCTGACCAGCCAATCCTGAGCGTTAGGTAAAGAGGACTTCCATTGCGTCAGTCATAAGTATCAACTCCGAAAGCGACGATTCTTTGCGTGTATCTATATAATACATGCAAAGTTATGTCGTGCCAAGAGGGGGAAATAAAAAATGTACGGCGAACGCATGAAACTGTTGCGGAAAGAGCGAAAAGTTCCGCAACAGCAGTTGGCGGATTTGATGGGCGTTAAAATTCGGGGTTATCAGTACTATGAGAATGAACAAACCGAACCGACGATCAATGCTTTGATTGCCCTTGCCGATTTTTACGGCGTTTCCATCGACTACCTTGTGGGCCGCACCGACGCCCCTTAAAATAGAACTAACGTTTCACGTGAAACGCGGGAGAGGACGATGCCTATGCGTGTAACCGTCATCGGCGCGGGCCTGGCCGGGTGCGAGTGCGCCTGGCAGCTGGCCCAGCGGGGGATTTCCGTCGCGCTGTGCGAGATGAAGCCCCGCAAAATGACCCCCGCCCACCACAGCCCCGGCTTTGCCGAGCTGGTGTGCTCCAACTCCCTGCGCTCCGATCAGCTGGAGAACGCCGTGGGCCTGCTCAAGGAGGAGCTGCGCCGGTGCGGCTCGCTGATCCTGCGCTGTGCGGATAAGACGAGGGTGGAGGCGGGGGGCGCCCTGGCCGTGGACCGGGAGGGGTTTTCCGCCGCCGTCACCGCCGCCGTCCGAAGCCATCCCAATATCACTGTTGAGGAGGGGGAGGTCACGTCCATCCCCGAGGGGGAGGTGGTCATTGCCTCCGGGCCGCTGACCTCCGACGCCCTGTCCCAGGCCATCGCCGGGCTGTTCCCGGAGGGGAGCTACCTCAACTTTTTTGACGCGGCGGCCCCCATTGTCACCTTCGAGAGCATTGACATGGACCACGCCTGGTTCGCCTCCCGGTACGGCAGGGGGACGGCGGACTACATCAACTGCGCCCTGTCCGAGGAGGAGTACCTGGCCTTCTGGCGGGAGCTGTGCCAGGCCCAGGAGGCGGAGGTTCACGGCTTCGAGGACAAAAACGTGTTTGAGGGCTGTATGCCGGTGGAGGTCATGGCCCGCCGGGGGGTTCAGACCCTGGCCTTCGGCCCCTTGAAGCCCAAAGGACTGCCCGATCCAAAAACCGGGCGGGAGCCCTACGCCGTGGTGCAGCTGCGCCGGGACAACGCCGCCGGTACGCTCTACAACATGGTGGGCTTCCAGACCCATCTGAAGTGGGGGGAGCAGAAGCGGGTGTTTTCCATGATCCCGGCCCTGCGCAATGCGGAGTATGTGCGCTATGGGGTGATGCACCGCAATACCTATCTGAACTCCCCCCGGCTGCTGGATCGCTATTACCGGGCGCGGGGGAACGGGCGCATCGCCTTTGCCGGGCAGATCACCGGGGTGGAGGGCTATGTGGAGTCCACCGCCTCCGGGCTTCTGGCGGGGGTGGAGCTGGCGCGGCGGCTGCTGGGGCAGGGGCCGCTGGACTTCCCACGGGAGACCGCCATCGGGGCGCTGGCGGCCTACGTCAGCAATGAGGGCGTGGCCGATTTTCAGCCTATGAACATCAATTTCGGCATCATGCCCCCACTGGACCACAGGGTAAAGGGTAAGCGCAATAAAAACGCGGAGCTGTCCAAACGTTCGCTGGAGCTGGTGGACGGACTGAGAGAGAGATTGTAAAGGAGGCCGACGGAATGCGCATCATTGTGGATGCAATGGGCGGGGACAACGCGCCCCAGGCGCCGGTACAGGGCGCGCTGCAGGCAATCAAGGAGTATGGCGTGGAAGTGGTGCTGGTGGGCCGGGGGGAGGAGATTTTGGAGGCCCTTCAAAAAGAGGGGGTGGCTGAGCTGCCCCAGGGCCTGTCCATCACCCACGCCGATCAGGTGGTGGAGATGTGCGACAACCCCGCCACCGCCTTTAAAGAGAAAAAAGACTCCTCCCTCACCGTGGGCCTGAACCTGCTGAAAAGCGGGGAGGGGGACGCCTTTGTGTCCGCTGGGTCTACGGGGGCGCTGCTGTCCGGGGCGACGCTTTTGGTAAAGCGCATCAAGGGCATCCGCCGGGCAGCCATGGCGCCGGTGGTGCCCACCGGCGGGGGCGGCTCGGTGCTTATCGACTGCGGGGCCACCGCCGAGGGTACGCCGGAGTTCCTGCTCCAGTTCGCCTTTATGGGCAGCTACTACGCGGAGCGGGTGCTGGGAAGGCCGGAGCCCCGGGTGGGACTGCTGAACATCGGCGCGGAGCCCTCCAAGGGAACCGGCCTCCAGCGGGAGGCATACCAACTCCTCCAGAAGGCCAAGGAGGAGGGCCGCATCAACTTCGTGGGCAATGTGGAGGCCCGGGAGGCGGTGGAAGGCGCCGTGGACGTGATCGTGGCGGACGGTTACTCGGGCAATATCTTCCTGAAAGCGGTGGAGGGGGCGGGACTGTTCCTCAGCCGCGAGATGAAAAAGATGTTCATGAAGAGCCTCAAGACCAAGCTTGCCGCCCTGCTGATGAAGGACGGGCTGCGGGATTTCAAGAAGCTGCTGGACGCCAACGAGGTGGGAGGCACGGCGCTGCTGGGCATTTCCAAGCCGGTCATCAAGGCCCACGGCTCCTCCAACGGCTACGCCATGAAGAACGCCGTCCGTCAGGCGGTGGAGTTCAGCCGGTCCGGCATTGTGGAGGACATCACGGAAAACGTGGAGCATATGCGCCTTCCCGCCCATTCTGCCGCCGCTGACGGAGGCGGTGAATAACACGACAAAAAAATTGTCAAAAATACTATTGACAGTGGGCCGGAAAGCCCCTATTATGATGTTGATTAAAGCAACATAAAGGAGCTGCTCAAAATGTTCGAAAAACTGTGTAAGCTGATCGCCGAGCAATTCGGCGTAGACCCCGAGACCGTCACCGCCGACTCCGCTTTCGTGGATGATCTGGGCGCGGATTCCGTGGATCTGATGGATTTGTCCATGGCGCTGGAGGAGGAGTTCGGGATGGAGGAGATGGACAGTGAGGACATTGAGTCCATCGTGACCGTGGGCGACCTGTATAAATACATGCAGGAGCACTTGGATATCTGAGCTTACAATCTTGAGAGAAAAAGTCCCGCCGAGGCGGGGCTTTTTCCGTGGTGGAGGATATTTATGGACGAGCTGGAAAAAAAGCTGGGCTATCGCTTTCGGGACCGGAGGCTGCTGGAGCACGCCATGACCCACAGTTCCTATGCCAACGAGCACCGGGGGGCGGGGCTGACCAGCAATGAGCGGCTGGAGTTTTTGGGCGACTCGGTACTGGGGATGGTGGTGGCGGACTACCTGTTCCACGAGCATCCGGACATGCCCGAGGGGGAGCTGACCCGCACCCGGGCGGCCCTGGTGTGCGAGGGGAGCCTGCATGAGGCGGCGAAGGGCCTGGAATTGGGCCGCTGCCTCCGGCTGGGCCGCGGGGAGGACGCGGGGGGAGGCCGGAAGCGGCCCTCCATCCTGGCGGACGCCACAGAGGCTATGCTGGCCGCCGTCTACCTGGACGGGGGGATGGGGGCGGTGCGGCCCATTATCCGGGCGCTGATTTTGGACAAGGAGCAGGAGAAAGCCGCCGACCGGGACTATAAGACCGCCCTCCAGGAGCTGGTGCAACGCACGCCCGGGGCGGCGGTGAGTTACACGCTGGCGCGGGAGAGCGGCCCGGACCACTGCCGCAGCTTTGAGATGGAGGCGTCGGTGGATGGGAAGGTCATCGGCGCGGGCGCAGGGCGCACCAAAAAGGAGGCCGAGCAGATGGCGGCCAAGGCTGCGCTGGAGCGGCTGAACGGATAAGAAGGAAAACAGATGAAACGGGAATTGGGAATCGCCCGGTGCGGGCTGGCGTGCTGCCTGTGCGCGGAGCATAAAGGGTGCTCAGGCTGCGACTCGGAGGACTGCCCTGACAGCGGCTGGTGCGAGAACAGGAAATGCTCCATGGAGAAGGGGCTGTCCCACTGCTATGCCTGCGAACAGGACTGCAAAAAGGGGCTGCTGGATAAGATGAAGCCCTACGGCTTCACCCTGTTCGCCAAACGGTATGGGGTGGACAGGCTGTTGGACTGCCTGGAGGAAAATGAAAAGCGGGGGATTGTCTACCATCGGGACGGCATCACCGGGGACTATGACGGCTTCGACGACGTGGAGAAGCTGATCGAGTTCATCAAGAGCGGAAAACGCTGAACGCAGAAGTCCTCTCTTCAAAAACGGAAAGCCCGCCCTTGTTTTTTCGGAAAAAGTTTGCTACAATATCCCTATTATGGAAGGGAGGGGAGCCATGGAAGCCCCCATCTACCACCTGGAGAAGGTGGTGAAAGCCAAGCAGGAGGATATGGAGGACTTCGACGGCCCCCTGGACCTGATCCTCCACCTGCTGAGTAAAAATAAAATTGAAATCCGGGATATCCAGATCTCCGGGCTGCTGGACCAGTACCTGGCGTGGATGGCCCAACGGGAGGAGTTGAATCTGGAGGTGGCCAGCGAGTTTGTCACCATGGCCGCCCATCTGGTATACATCAAAACCCGGATGCTGCTGTCCATCGATGACGAGGTGGCCATGAGCGAGATGGAAGAGCTGATGGCGGCCTTGGAAGAGCATAAGAGCCAGGAGACCTATGTGAAGATCAAGGACGTGACGGGGGAACTCAACGGGCGCTATGAATTCGGCCGGGACTATCTGCCCAAGCAGCCTGAGCCGGTGAAGACGGAAAACGCCTACCAATACGTCCATGACAAGGGGGATATCTTGACAGCGATTCGCGCTGTTTTGGCCCGGACGGACAATAAGCTCCCCCCCCTGGCGGCCGCTTTTGAGGGCATCGTGGGCCGGGAACCTTACCCGGTGGCGGATAAGGCCCGGTCTATTTTGGACAGGCTGATCCAGTTCGGCGTGGCCCGGTTCCGGGCGCTGTTCAAGACAAGCCGCAGCCGGTCTGAGGTGGTGGCCACGTTCCTGGCAATTTTGGAGCTGTGCAAGGCCAACCGCATCCACCTGGCGGGGACGGCGGAGGACT
>ERZ779632.380-NODE-380-length-27310-cov-10.428949_pt1 | contig 27310 bp, 28 predicted proteins | sample MGYA00514194_ERZ779632 | MGnify/ENA primary metagenome ERZ779632 (study PRJEB29562, sample SAMEA4376704) | mouse gut metagenome | isolation source: Cecum | study: EMG produced TPA metagenomics assembly of the A DSS colitis mouse model was used to assess the...
GCCTTAAAAACCCGAAGGGATGTGTCCGGACTGTTCCTTGACATAATGATAACTTCCACACGCCCTTCCATGCCCGGCAGCTCGTTCAGATTTAAGAGAGCGCGCACAAGCGGAAAACCCGGCCCGGGATGCAGCAGCTCATCCTCGTGCTCCACCTGATAACGACTGTAGGCCTCTACGCCCTCTTCCTCAAATATTTTGTTCTCATAGGTCAAATCAAACAGGGTTCTGGACGAAACGCCCACCACAAGTTTATTTTCCAGTTCGTAAGCCATAAAGCACCCCCATCCGCGATCTCTCCGATGGGGGCTTCTTCTATCTCAATCTGTTACACTCATACTTTTCAAAGGTGCGGAGACAGTTTCGAAGTTCCATGTATCTGTCCTCCACTTCTCCCTCCTTGATCTCCAGATCCGCCGACACCGCCATCATATTGATCATATCGTCCGTAATCCGATTATGGAGTGAATCGAGAATACTAAGCCTCTGCCCGTAGGAATCCGCATCAAGAAATTCCAGCACCAGAGGATCGATATTTAATTGTTCTTCCGGCTCTTCCAACTCCTCCGGCTTTTTCGGTTTTTCCGGCTCCTCCGCCTTTTCCGATTTTTCCGGCTTTTCCTTCACGAGGCTGTCCGGCCGGGCGACGGTGTCCTCATCGTCTTCCATAGTTTCCAGAAGCTCAAAACGATATCTCTGGACGGCCGACGGATATTTCACACGATCCACTTCCTCCATAAACATGGACAAAGGCCTCGCGTATATCTCAAAGGTCCCGTACATCGCCTGATACACTACCAGCATTTCGCCTGTCTCGCTATGTTTCGCCAGACAGCGTATCTGATACAGATCACCTTTAAAATGTCTGTACATTTCCTGTGGTTTGGGATTATGTCTCATAGGAATCTCCTTCCGCATCATTATTCTCTATTAGTATAATCCCAAAATGTCCAAATGTCATTCTCTTCTCTTTGCGAAATGTGAGAACGTCTGTTCTTATTTTATTTTAGAACATTTGTTCTGTCTCGTCAATATCTTACTTTAAATATAACTGATAATAAGCGTTTTACCGCCAAGCACGCCATTTCGCAAATTCTCTGACAGTCTCTCCCGTCCCTCTTCGTCAAGCCCGTCAATCCCCCTGTGGTGTATCTCCACAAGATAGCTTCTTTCTCCGCCTCCCTCTCTGGTCCAGGTGAGCGTCACCCCGCTGTCGCGATATCCCTCATTCTCCAGGACTGTCCGCGCCCTGACAAGAAACTCATCCTCAAGCGCCGCATACATTTCATTCTCCTGTGCGTAATCACTTTTTTCCTTGCTCATCACCGTACCGCTCACGCAAAAAGCAATTGTCAGAACCAAAAGCGCCGTAATCATGCCAAAACCCCTGTTCATATGTTCCACCCCCTTGATGAAAACACCTTACCATTTTATAAGTCCTATAAACAGGACTCGGAATACAGACTACGAACCATAAAAACAAAAAAGCAGGGGCCTCTGCTTTCCTGCAGCGCTCCTGCTTCAAACTCAGCTTTATTAAGTTTACATAATATCTTTACTCTTCCACGGGCTTATATCTGTCGAATACCTTTTCACCGCCGCAGACATGGCGGGAACCGTCCGACTCCGTGATAATGTAATCTCCCTCACCGATAAAGGTCTTTCCTCTCTTATGCAGAATATACGGACAGACAATGGCGCCGTTTTCCTTTTTAATCTGTACAAGGGAATCCGTGACAAACCATCCTCTTGTGACCACATCCGTCCACAGCTCAAAGCCGTCCTCCATTCCCTTACCGGCCTCGTACTTCTCCACATCAGCCTCAAAGGCCACACGCATACATTTCATAAAATTCTCCTCCTTCTGTATCATTTTCTTCCGTTTTCATTCATCAAATTTCATCCGTCAAACCGTAATCGCTTTTCTGACAGCTTCCAGCAATTCCTCATAAGTTTCAAAAGCCGGAATATGGGAATAATCCTTCCTGATCTGCTCCGTAGTCCGAAACAGAAATCCTGCCTTACCAGCCTGAATCATACCCAGATCGTTGTGACTGTCCCCGGCGGCAATGGTCTCATACCCGATGGACTGTAACGCCCTCACCGTAGTGAGCTTGGAATCCTTCACGCGCATTTTATAGCCGATAATCTCCCCGTCGGGCGCAACCTCCAGAGAATTGCAGAAAATCGTCGGCCATCCCAGCTTCTCCATCAGGGGGCCCGCAAACTGGGTAAAGGTGTCACTGATGATAATGACCTGCGTCATGCGCCGCAGCTCGTCCAGAAATGCCTTCGCTCCCGGCAGTGGATCAATCTTTCCAATCGTTTCCTGAATTTGTTTCAGTCCCAAACCATGCTCTTTTAAAATTCCAATCCGCCAGTTCATCAGTTTATCATAATCCGGCTCGTCTCTGGTAGTCCTTGTAAGCTGGGAAATACCGGTCTCCTTCGCAAAGGCAATCCAGATTTCCGGCACCAGCACTCCCTCTAGATCCAGACAAACAATATGCATACTCACATGATACCTCCACATCATTTGTAGTAAATGATATTCCATCATTCCTTATTGTTCTATTGTACCGTAAAGACACCATTTCACGCAACCAGAACTTTTCAACCCACAAACCTGCAAACTCTTCAAACCGCAATCCTGCACAAAACGGTCTGTCCTTTTAGATCACACTAGCTGCTGTGCTTCACGATCAAAAGCTCCACGCTTAAAACATCGTTCATTTTCCCGGTCTTCACAGACTCTTCCGTCTCCACACAGTCCCTCACCGCCTGCTTTAGCTCCGACTCCTTAAATTTCTGTGCCTGGGCCACATATTTTTTTACTATAAAATCCGCCAGTCCCACTTTGGGCCCGATCCCCCGCGCATCATATCCTTTATTTTTCAGTTCCTTCACCTGTAAAAGAAGATTGAACTGTCTGGCCACAAGAAAGAGAATCCGCATGGGAGGCTCCTTTAACGTGAGCAAATCATAATATAACTCCATGGCGCGCCGCTGCTTCTTGTCCGCGACGGCGTCCACCATATCAAAGATACGGCTGCCTGTCTGTCTTGCGCAAATCTCTCCGATATCCTGCGCCGTAACCACGTCCCGTCCCATACAGTAGCAGGAAAGCTTTTCCACTTCTCCCCGAATATTTTCCATATCCGTTCCAGTCTTTTCCAGAAAAAAATCCAGATCCCGCTGGGTAATCCGCAGCCCTTCCTTCGTGAGAAGCTCTACCACCCATCTCTTTAGCACCGCTTCGTCCGGCGTTTTGCATTCAATCACGCGCCCTTTGGCCGTAACCGCCTTATAGAGTCTGCTCCGCCTGTCAATCTCACTCTCCACGAACACAAAAAAAGCGGTCTGCGCAGGATCCGCCAGATATTCAGCAAGAGCTTCGCCGCCCCGCCTGAAAAATCCGCTGTTCTCTATGACAAGCACGCGCCGCTGTGCCAGAAACGGCATGGTCTGCGCCAGATCAATGACTTCGCCCGGATTAATTCCCTTCCCCTCGAAGCAGTTCAGGTTCATCAAGTCTCCGTCCCCCATAAGGGCCTTTTTTACCCGATCCCTGTACTGCCTGCGCAGATAGGCTTCCTCCCCGCAGAGAAGATACACCTGTTTTAATTGTCCCGTTCTCATTTCTTCGCCAAGTTTTTTCATGCTTTTTCCCGTTCAATGTGCCATACCACATCAGATTTACATCTAAATTCCCGCGGTGCAGGCGTCCGATCTGCGCCTTCTATACCATATATTAACACAGATAACGACGGTGTGCAAAAACACAATACCCGCATCATGGCAAAAAGGTTTCCGCACGTATTCTGTCCCCCTTCACGCTTACAGTTACCGCGCCGCTCTCCGGCGTCTGTAAAATCCTGCACCCCTGCCCCGCAAGGCGATTCAGCGTCTCCTCGTGGGGATGCCCGTAGGAATTATCCCGCCCGGCACAAATAACGGCGATTCCCGGTTTTATGGCGGATAAAAATTCCTCCGACGTGGAATTTCCCGAACCATGGTGGGCCACTTTCAGAAGCGTGATCCGTTCCTGCGCAGTCCCCATCCGTTTCGTCACAAGCTCCTCGCCCTCTCCTTCCAGATCCCCCGTAAAGAGCGCCGAAAACTGTCCATAACGCAGCCTGAGCACCGTGGAATATTCGTTGGTGTCCGCATTGGAATAACCGCTCTGCGGATGCAGACATTCCAGAGAAAGCGCGCCGCTTTCCAGACGCTCTCCCGCATGAATGAGCTTTACGGGTACGCCTCTTTTTTGCGCCAGCGCAACCAGCGAAAAATACTTCTCATTTTTACTCTCCTCTCCCACATCCGGCATAATCAGCATGCCAATACGGATACCGTTTTTGTCATAGTTTTCAAGCATTCCCCGAATGCCGTTTTCATGATCGCTGTCCGGGTGCGTCACAAACACCGCATCCAGCCGGGAGATTCCCCTGTATTTCAAAAAGGGCACAATGCGGTAAACATCCACGTCCTTTGTATCCGAACTTCCCCCGTCAATCAAAAAACTGCGCTTTCCCTCCTCCAGACAGATACAGTCCCCCTGTCCCACATCCAGAAAGGTAATGGTGAGTTCCTTCGGAAACCGCACTGTCAAAATTCCCACGGCCAGAATCACCGCCACAAAAAACTGCCGCCTTTTCATCTTCCTTGCAAAAAACACCGTTGTCGCCAGAATCCCCAGAAAAACCGTCATCTGCCAGTTTTCCGGGCGTCCTGCGATCCACTGTCTTGCGGGCAGCTTCATACAAAAATTACAACAGCTTTCATAAAACGCCAGAATCCAGATTCCCGGCAGAGCAATAAAACGCCCCAGCGGCAGTAAAAAGGCTGCCGCCGCCATCGCGGCCACGCCGCTTACCAGAACTGCTCCCATACAGGGAATCACAAGCAGATTAAGAAATATACTGTAAGGCGGAAATTCATAGTAAAAGGACAGATATACAGGAAGCGTGGAAAGCGACACCCACATTCCCGTGAACAATGCTTTCAGAACTCTGTTTTCGGAAGGCAGATGCTCCGAAACTACAGGCAAAAGACCAATACCGCAGATTGCGCCAAAGGAAAAGAGGAAGCCGCTGTGGGTCAGGTACAGGGGCTGCTGCATCAGAATCAGTAAGGCCGCCGTCATCATGGCGGTGAGCATGTCGTAGGTCCTGCCCAAAAGGGGCGCGCCAAGTTTCAGGCCAAACATAATCAGGGCCCTTATAACGGAAACACCCATACCCGTCATAACGCCGTAACAGTACATCAAAGCAATTGATAATATTATGTCAACTAATGTAGGCACCCGCAGACGTTTCAGCATCCTGTAAAAACCCATGCCCAGAATGGAAAGATGAAGGCCGCTGATCGCCAGAATATGTATAATCCCGTTTTGCTGATAGAGACTTTTCATTTCTGTGTCCAGGCTCCCTTTCTCCCCCAGAAGCATGGCTCCCATAACGGACGCCTCCTCCTGGGGATAAGAAGCGTGAATCAAAAGCGAAAGCCAGGTACGCAGCTCATATAGTTTTTCCCGAAAGGCAGAAAAGCTCCCGCTCACGGCAAGACACTGTGCCTGCATCAGCCTGCCCTGCTGCCTCATAATCCGATAATAGTCGGCCCCGTCGAACTGCCCCGGGTTTGTCGCATGGGTAAAGGCATAAAACCGCCCCTCCATCAAGACAAAGCTCCCCATGGGCGGAAGCTCTTTATCTTCCATATAGCACAGCACGCCTTCTATTCCCCCGGCATCCTCCTTCTTCCATTTTTCTTTATTTCTGTTCCATAAACCATGCAGTCTATACTGTGAAATCTTTTCAGAATCTGATAAGAATTGTTTCAGAACCGTAATTTGACTTTCCTTCAGAACCGCCGCATCCGCCAGCGTTATCACTGTTATTTCTCTGCCCTGCGACAGCCGGTATTCTTTCCCATCCACAAATCCGGCCACCGTTACCCGCTCCCTGTCCAATGTCTCAAAGACAGGCGCGCCTCGGACCTTACAGAGCATTGCGGCGATGAGCGCCGCCACATAAACCGCCCCTGCCATACACAGAGGCCTTCTGATCCGCATAATGCCACCTCCCCGTTATCAATTAATCTGCCTTTCCAGTCCTTACTGCCCGCTTCCTCCCGAAACCAGAATATCCAGATTTCTCTCATACACTGTATTCAAGCTCATATTCTCCCGATAGGAAAGATTTGTCTCTCCGTTAATGGATATCTGCACCCGGTTCACATTCGGCAGCTCCACCAGCGAATTGGTGATGGAATAGATCGTCACATCGGAAGCCACATTGTAGGGCTGGCTTAAAAAATCGTTATTCAAGTTTACATAACATGTTCCATCCTGTACGGTAACGCTGATTATTTTTGTCATGGGATTGACCGTGGGATAAGCGCCCTCTGCGGCAGGCCCTTCCACCAGCTTCTCCACCACAAGTTTTTCCAGAGAAATATTGCTGTTGTATACAACGTTACGGCGGTTTTCCTCCACCAGCCGGTCTCCCGTCTCGTTGGCAAAATAAAGACGCAGATTCACCTTTTCGTAGGCGTTAATCTCATTGCCCGCATTCTCGATAAAACTGTCCGCCGTCATGATGCCTACCGCCGCTCCAGTTCCGTCCGTGAGCTGTTCTCCCTTCACCGTAAAGGCCACGCGCTCCACCCCCGGCAGCTGGGTCATGGTTCTTACAATCGACGCCCGTATAAGGATTTCCCTTACCCCCCGCAGTTTTTTATAGCTCTCATCAAAATCCAGCGTGAGCAGGCCGTTATCCATCGTATGCTGCCTTACGGAAATCTCAGACGCCAGAGGCGTTTCATACTCCATCTTTTCAGGTATCCGCGCGAGCTCATCCAGCATTTCCTCAAACAAAAGCTCTGTATCCGTGGTCTGGCTCACATATTCCCGTCCTACGATCTTTGTCTCGTCATTGTTTACATAATATATCTGCCAGGCAGTACCCTGCTGCTCCGTGTTCCGGCCTGCGCAGGCAGTACACAGACACAGCCCCATTATTAAGATCATACAGGAAAATCCAAGTCTTGCCTTTTTCATACCTGTCTCCCTAAACCGCAATATATTTTAACGGAATCTTTACCGTGAAATCCGTGCCCTCGCCTTCAACGCTTGTCACCTTCACAGTGCCCCGATGCATCAGAATGGCGCTTCTGGTAATGGCAAGTCCAAGCCCCGTTCCGCCGATCTCTCTGGAGCGGGATTTGTCCACCCGGTAAAACCGCTCATAAATATGCTCCAGCGCATCCGCCGGAATGCCCACGCCCGAATCTTCCACCTTCACAGTGAAGAACTGGTGGTCGGCATCTAACGACACTTTCACAAAACCATGCTCCTTATTGTATTTGATTGCATTCTCCACCAGATTCGAAAGCGCCAGCGTCAGCTTAACCTCGTCCACCGACGCTGTCACAGGGCGCAGGCTCTCATAGACAAGCTGTACGTCCCTGCGGTTCGCAATGGGACGAAGTCTTCTCATAATCAGCTCCACAAGCGCATTAATATCCACCTCTGAAATGTTCAGGTCTGCGGACGTCCTGTCCATCTTAACCAGCGAAAGCAGATCGTTGATGATCTTATCCTCCCTCTCGATCTCGGCCGCAATATCTGTCATAAATTCCTGATATACCTGAATCGGCACATCCTTCTGGGTAATCAGCGAATCCGCCAGGACTTTCATGGAGGTAATCGGTGTACGCAGCTCATGGGACACATTCGAGACAAACTCCTGTCTGGAATCGTCCAGCATCTTCATCCGCCCCAGCACTCTGTTAAAGGCGTCCCCGATATGTTCCGTTTCCAGACAGTCCGTCACCGAAATCGGGTCGCTGGTGTATCCCTCCTGTACCTGATCCAACGCTTCTATCATCTTTTTAAAGGGTGCGAAAAGGAATTTGGACACTAGAAGGGTCGTCACAAAAATCAGCACACCCACAATGGATTCCACCACCATGGCCTGTCTGTTTAAGCTGTCCATGGTGGCAATAATGTTGTCGTTTGAAGCGCTCACCAGCATAACGCCCCGCACCAGATCCACCTTTTCTCCGGCGCCAACAGGCCCTTCCAGCTCCACGGTTTCCGTAATGGGAATGGTCATTTCCATGTAACCGTTTTCCCTGTCATACTTATTGGCGCTTTCCCCGCCAAGACAACGAATCACCTCTTCCGAAATGATGGTTTTCCCCTCGCTGATACCGTAAGTGTCTTTTACAATCCGAAGATCCGCGTTGATAATGAGCACACGGCCGTCGTACAGATTTGAAAGCTGATCCAGCTCCGCGTTGATCACCTCCGAAGAGGTGTCTCCCAGATAATGATAGGTAATCAGATGATTTGCCAGAATCCTGACCTGCGTGGAAATATCGGAGGTTCTGATATTGACCGCACGCCGTTCATAATTTTGCAGAATCGCATAGCGCATGATAAGACAGGGAATCAGCCCGACCACGAGCAGAATCAGAAAAATCCGCCCCTTCAGGCTTCTCAGAAATGGAATTTTATTTAATTTTATTTTAGGCAAAGTAATATCCAACACCCCACTTTGTCCTCACATACATGGGTTCGCCCGGAACCTCTTCAATTTTTTCGCGCAGTCTTCTGATATGTACGTCCACGGTTCGTACATCGCCCGGATAGTCGTTTCCCCACACCATCTTAAGCAGCGTTTCCCTGCCGTAAACCTTTCCCGCATTCTTCATCAGAAGCTCAAGCACTTCATATTCCTTGACCGTCAGGTTAATTTCCCGGTCTCTGATATACACTCTCCTGCCTTCGCAGTCAAGCCGCATATCGCCCCGTTCCACCACTCTGGCCGTTTCTTCCCGCTCTTTGCCCTGACGGTTTGTTCTTCGCATAATGGCCTTGATTCTGGCCTTTACCTCCAGAATATTAAAGGGCTTTGTGATATAATCGTCGGCGCCGTAATCCAGACCTAAAATCTTGTCCATGTCGTCGCCCTTTGCGGTTAACATAACAATGGGCACATTGGAAAAACCTCGTATCTGCTGGCATACTTCAAATCCTGTCATTTTGGGAAGCATCACGTCAAGGAGGATCATATCGTAAGCATTTTCCTCCGCCAGTTTCAGGGCCTCTTCCCCGTCATAGGCACAGTCCACTTTCATACCGTCCTGTTCCAGACTGAATCTGATCCCTTTCACGATCAATTTTTCATCATCCACTACCAAAACTCTCTGTGCCATGCTTCCTGTCCTTTCTAGTTCACACTGATGCTGTCTTTTATCTTTTCATACATACCTTCCTTGATGCCGTCCACTTTCATAATGTCTTCCGGCTTATGAAACCCGCCGTGGGATTCCCTGTAAGCTATGATCGCCGCGGCCCGCGTGGCTCCCACGCCCGGAATATCGCAAAGCTGCGCCGCCGTCGCCGTATTGATATTGATTCTGCCGTCCTGCACCCCGTCTTCCCCCTGTGCCGCTTCGATCAGGGGCTCTCTTTCGCGGGCCTGCGCCGCCTCTTCCATGGTTGGGATTACAAGTTTTACGCCATCCTTCAAAGTCTGCGCTTGGTTTACATAATTTTGATCCGCGTCAGCGGCAAAACCGCCCGCTGCCTCCACCGCCTCATAGACGCGGCTTCCCGCCTTCAATTCGTAAACGCCCGCGTGCAGCACTGCACCGCAGACATGAACCAGAATCCCGCCGCGCTCTGTCTGCGCCGTATCCGAAACTATTCCCGGCTGTGCAGGCGGCGCTGTCTCCGAATCCGTTCCCGGCTGCGCGGATGGCGCTGTCTCAGGGTCTGTCCCTGGCTGCACGGGCGGCGCTGTCCCCGAATCCGTTCCCGGCTGCGCCGACAACACCGTTTCCCCGGTTTCTCCAGTCACAAACAGAAGCTCCTCTTTCTTCGTACAGCCCGCTGTCACAACCAAAACAGTAAGCAGCAGTGCCGCATACCGCAGCTTTTCTGCATGTAGTTTTTTATTTTTATCTTTTTTGTCCTGCATAGTCTCCCTTCCGAGTCCCGCTGACTCCATGGGAGGTTCCCGCTATGCGCCGTATTTTCATTGTAAGATAAATTTCACCCTATGTCCACTTAAAAATGACGATTCCCGCAATCATAATGCCCATGCCTAACAGCTTCTTTAACTCAAGGGGCTGCTTTTCCGCGCCGAAGGCTCCCAAAAGCTCAATGAGATAGGCGACAATCAGCTGAGAGATCACAATAAACATCACCGACTTTGCCGGCCCCAACTGTTCCATGCTTTTAATAACCGTATAAGTGATAAACGTGCCGATGGCACCGCCAAGCAGCATATATTTCGGCTCCACCTTGAGAAGCTGGGCAAAGGAAGCCCGGTCTGTGGCAACCCAGACGGCCAGACAGACCAAAAGCGCCGTAAACTGGACAAAAGCATTGGCCACCCAGACCCCCGACTGCTTTGTGACCTGCGTGTTAAAAACGCCCTGCACGCTCATAAGCGCGCCGGACAAAATTGCAATCCAAAATCCTGACATAGCTACCTCCATCTTCTTTTCAAGTTCCGTCTCCTGTGTAAGAACAAACGCTGTCACGCTTTGCTGGCCGCCTTATCGTAAAAAAAGACAAGACAGCCAGCGCCATCTTGTCTTATCTTGTCCGCAGAAATCGGTAATTATTCTTCTTCCCCGCCTTCTTCCTCCAAATTTTCTTCGTCTTCTTCCACCGGTATGGGCACGTCGATATATTCTTCCGTATAGGCCTCGCCCAGCACCTGTCCCATGATCTGTTCTGACAGCGCCTTTAACTCATCGTTGGCGTCTTCTCCCTCCCAGACCTTGGCAAAAGCGATTTCCAGTCCCACCCAGAAATTGCTTGTCTCTATCATTTTCGGCATGGGAACCGAGCGGGCGTACTCTTCCAGAAAGGCCGCCGCATTCGGGTCATCATAGGTATTTCCGCTGTCATGCACGGAAAGCTTCCCGGTTCTTGCGTAGAGATCTCCCGTATTATACTGGGTCAGATACACCGCAAAGTCATTTGCCATCTCCTTTTTTGCAGAATAACCGTTGACCGCCACGCACTGGGTCACGGAAAGGGAAGCCGACCTTAGCTCACCGCTCACATCGGGCACTCTGGCCACGCCGTACTCGTAAGCAAACTGGCCATCCTCGCGGGCCTTCTCCAGTTTTGATAAAGCGTCCGAAGTCGCCACGGTGTAAACAATTTTTCCGTCCAGAAAATCCTGTAACACACCCTCATAGCTGATCTCCTTCGTGTCAATCGAGAAAAACTGGTTCAGGTTCTGATACACTCTGAGGGCGCGAATCGCATTTTCATTGTAAATATGAATGGAGTCCGCATTATCGCCGTTTTTGCCGCCCACATCCATATAATTTCCCACAACAAAATAATTATAAAAGATATCCGACACATCCCACTTGAAGATAGCTTCCACCTGCTCCGGCGCGTCATATACGTCGGCAAAGGAAAGAATCTCGTCTATGGTCTGGGGTACGGTTTGTGTTACCCTTTCTTCCACATCTCCTGCGGGTATTTCCTCCTGTTTCTGGGATTCCTGAATTTCTTCTTCCACGTCGCCGCTGTCCGCCTGTTCCTGCGCATCCTCCGCCAGCGCCTGATCCCGCTCGGCTTCCATCTGCGCCCGCGCCCAATCTTCCAGATAGGTTCTGTTGTAGAGAAGACAGCTTGTCTCGTAATAGAATGGATAACCGATCTGTTTATCGTGATAAGTCACCGCCCGAACCGCCGTTTCCGGCAGAATGTCCGTCATGGGAAGAACCCCTTCCGGCAGCGTTACCTCACAGGCAAGCCCCGCCAGATACGCCTTTTCCAGAGAATCATTGCTGATAATATACAAATCAGGCACTTCCTGCGTTTGCAGGGAAGCCTGATTGATCGTCTCCAGATACTCCAGTCCCTGTGTGTAAACCGGCACGACCCGCACCCTGTCCTGATATTCGTTATAGGAAACGGCCACGCTGTTCAGATAGTCCGTAATCGTATCGTCCGCATACCAAAGATACAACGTCTCCCGATGGCCAAAAAGCGCTTCCTGCGCCTCCGCTTCCGTCTCTTCAGGCCGCACTGACAGCCCGAGTTTTCCCGCGCCGTAAAGGCATCCGCCCACCAGCGCGATCACAAGGATCATAATCAACCTTTTTTTCAGAGTCACTGCCGCTCTCCTTCTGTCTGCGCAATACATTCGCGCAGAATTTCAATCATGTCGTCCACATGCTTCTCTTTTATGATAAGGGGCGGTACAAACCGAATGATATTCGTACCCGCGTTAATCAGCACCAGTCCTTTGTTCATAGCCCGTGTGATAATATCTCCCACCTGCCTGTCAAACACAAGACCCTGCAAAAGTCCCGCGCCGCGTCTCGTCTGCACGCAGGCAAATTCTTCCACGATCCCGTCAAGACGCTTTTCCAGATAAGCGCCCACCTTATTAACATTCGCAAGCACGCCCTGCTCGTCAAACAGGTCGATTACCTTGCAGACTGCCGCGCAGGCAAGCGGATTTCCGCCGTAGGTCGTGCCGTGGTCTCCCGCCGCCAAAGAGGCGCCGCCCACCTTCTCAGTCATGACAAATGCGCCCACCGGCACACCACAGCCAAGGGCCTTGGCCGTGGTCATTACATCCGGCCTGATCCCATACCGCTGCCAGGCAAACATATGCCCCGTCCGGCCCATACCGCACTGAATCTCGTCCAGTATCATCAAAATGTCCCTCTCGTCGCAAAGGGCTCTGATCTTTTTCATAAAGTCTTCCGACGCCGGATAGATACCGCCCTCACCCTGCACGGTCTCAAACAGAATCGCACAGGTCTTATCCGTCACCTGCGCCATCACACTGTCAAAGTCATTCAGATCGGCAAACCTGATATTGCCGATCATGGGCTCAAAGGCTTCCCTGTAATGGGGATTTCCCGTAACCGAAAGAGCTCCCATGGTACGCCCGTGGAAAGAATGGTTCATGGCGATGATCTCATGATCCGTACGCCCGTCCTTTAAATAAGCATACTTCCGCGCCGTCTTGATCGCGCCCTCTATAGCCTCCGCGCCGCTGTTGGTAAAAAAGACCCGGTCCATGCCGGTAATTTTCTTTATTTTTTTCGCCGCTTCAATGGCCGGCACATTATAATAATAATTCGAAGTATGAATAATTTTGTCTATCTGGCTTTTCAGCGCGCCGTTATAGGCTTCATTGCGATACCCAAGAGCAAACACGGCGATACCTGCCACAAAGTCCAGATATTTCTTCCCATCCAGGTCGTAGAGGTACACGTCCTCTCCCCTGTCAAACACAACCTGATATCTGTTGTATGTGTGAAGCAGCGCCTTTTCCGCCTCGTCGATATAACTCTGCATTTCTGCGCTCATCATTTCCTCCATTTCGAAACCGGCTTTAACCGGAAATCATTTCTTTGTCCTGATCCGCAATAATTGCCGTCCCCACGCCGTGATCGGTAAATATCTCCAGCAACAGGCAGTGAGCAATCCGACCGTCCAGAATATGAACCCTGTTGACGCCTTCCCTGATCGCATCCGTGCAGTTGCCAAGCTTGGGCAGCATGCCTCCCCCGATACAGCCGCTTGCAATCAGCTCCTCAGCCTGGGCCGCCGTCAGTCTGGAAATAAAACTGGATTTATCGTTAATATCCCTGTACAGCCCTTCGATGTCCGTCAGAAATACCAGCTTGTCCGCCCCTACCGCCTTGGCAATGGCGCAGGCCGCGTCGTCCGCATTAATATTATAGGTCAAAAACTGATCGTCCAGACCAACCGGCGCTACGATGGGCAGAAAGTCCTTTTCCAGCAGATCGTAGAGCACCTTCGGATCCACGTTACAGATTTCTCCCACGTAGCCGATGTCCTCGCCGTCCGAATATCTCTTCTGGCACTGTAAAAGCCCTGCGTCCTTGCCGCTGATCCCCACCGCTTTGACGCCCAGCTCCTCCACCATCCGCACAAGGTTTTTATTTACCTTATTGAGAACCATTTCGGCAATCTCCATGGTTTCATCGTCCGTCACCCTAAGGCCGTTCACAAATCTGGCCTCCTTGCCGACCTTGCCCACCCAGCGGCTGATTTCCTTGCCGCCGCCGTGTACAATGATGGGCTTAAATCCCACCAGTTTAAGAAGCGTCACGTCCTTGATCACATTGCGCTGCAGCTCCTCGTTGCTCATGGCGCTGCCGCCGTATTTGACCACAATGATCTTTCGGTTAAATTTCTGAATATAGGGGAGGGCTTCAATCAATACCTCGGCCTTGCCCATAATTTTGTTCATTTCCTGCTGTTCCATTTTTATGTCTTCTTTCTATTATTTTATGTAAACCTTTTGCCATTCGCCAGGATTTGAATTATGTAAACCTAACTTCGATAATCCGCGTTAATTTTCACATAATCGTAGGTCAGGTCGCACCCCCAGGCAGCGGCCTGCGCCTCTCCCCTGTGCATATCCACGATCACGCGCACCTCCGGCGCGGACAAAATCTTCGTCGCTTCCTCTTCACTGTAGTCTGTCAGCATACCGTCCTTACAGATCTGCATTCGGTCTTCGCTGCTCTCACAGAAAATATCCACCTGTTCCGGATCAAAATCCACACCCGAGTAGCCCAGCGCGCACATTATCCGCCCCACATTGGCGTCATGCCCGTAAATCATGGCCTTGGTCAGACTGGAGCAGACTACGGATTTACTCAACTGCCGCGCCTCCTGTTTCGTAGCGGCATGAATCACTCTGGTCTCAAACAGTGCGGTCGCGCCTTCTCCGTCCCCGGCCATCTTTTTGGCAAGGGTCTCGTCAATATAATGAAGTGCTTCCCTGAACCTGTCATAATCGGCATTTTTCTCTGTGATTTCGGGATTGCCCGCAAGACCGTTTGCCAGCACCACCAGCGTATCGTTGGTGGAGGTGTCGCCGTCCACGGAAATCATATTGAAGGTATCCGCCACGTCCTCCCGCAGCGCCTCCTGCAAAAGCTCTTTGGAAATTGCAAGATCAGTCGTGATAAACCCGAGCATGGTGCACATATTCGGATGGATCATGCCGGAGCCCTTGCACATACCGCCAACGGTCACGGTCTTTCCCCCAATCTCAATCTGCACCGCAGCCTGCTTCGGTACTGTATCCGTAGTCATCATGGCCTCCACCGCAGCCTGTCCGGCTTCCAGCGTGTCAGCCTTTTCCCTCACCAGCATTTCCACACCGGCCGCAATCTTTTCCAAAGGAAGCTGCCAGCCGATCACGCCGGTGGACGCCACCAGCACGGCGTCTTCCGAAATGCCCAGCTCCTTCGCCGCTTTCTCTGCCGTCTGTCTACAGCACTCGTAGCCCTGTTTCCCCGTGCAGGCGTTTGCAATGCCGGCGTTAATAACGACAGCCTGCGCACCGGGGGAGTGGGCAACGATTTCCCTGTCCCACAAAACGGGCGCCGCTTTCACCACATTACCGGTAAACACTCCGGCTGCGCGGCAGGGCACCCGACTGTAAATTAAAGACATGTCCTTCCTGTTTTTATACTTTATGTCCGCCTCCACACCGGCCGCCTCAAATCCTGCCGCCGCGGTGATGCCTCCTTCTATGATTTTCATCGCTCTCTTTTCCTCTTTTCCATTAAAAAAGTTCTTCTCAAACTCTTCTCACGCTAATATACAATAAAATCGTCCTCTACGCAAGCGTCAACCCTATCACTTTCTCAAGCTCTGTCACCATAAGATCCACAACCGCAGACGCCGCCGGGTCTTTGAACATGGTGTTTAACAGCAGCCGGATATTCAGTTCAAAATTAACAGGCAGAATTTTGCATTCTTCCTGACAGGTCTGTATCAGCCGCTTCTCCCCCGGATGCTGCTTTTCATTCAGCGCAAAAATAATATCAAAATAAGATGCGAGAAACCGATGCGCACATTGGTTGATATTTACCATGTCCTTGCGTTTCATGGCCTTCTCCATCTGCGCCGTTAAGGAAGGCATGCCGTACTTGATCAGATTCATATGATAGCTGATAATATTATGTCGAAGCGGCTGCGGATAAGGAATCGAATATTTCTCCTTCGCCGCCACTAAAAGGCCGCCCTTATCATAGGCAATGCGGCCCTTCAAAAGACTGTACCACATGCCGGTGGTGCACCCGTCAAGGGGTTCATGACGCTCCACCACCCTGGCAACGCTCTTGAGAAATGCGTCGAGCTCCCGGTACACAATATTAAGCTCGGTGCCGTCCTCCATAATACAGACATCTTCATGCTCTCTGTAATAATTGTCAAGCGCCATACTGTTGCAGTATGTTTCCAGCACATTCTGTCGTTCCTGCGTGGGAATCGGCTCTGTGGTGTAAACATAGACATCATAGTCGGAAAACGCATCATTCCTTTTGACGGCACGGGAACCGCCCACCGCTATGGATCGCACCTGCGAAAATTTTGCAAATTCGTTAAAAATATCCTGTATCATATTTTCCTCTCGTGATCCGTTTCTTTGCTACAAAAGGCTGACTCTGCGACAATTTTACCATAAAAATTTCTCTGTGTCACATTTCAGTGATAGAAAAACAGGATATCCGAAAAAGATATCCTGTCCGCTCCATTCAAGTCCTTATTCCTGTCCTGAAACCTGTACCCCCGCATCCGCCGCTGTCTGTACCTCCATGCCCTCCGGCATCTCCACATTCGTCTCCGCATTTTGGGAAGCCTCGAAAGGATCCTCGTATTCCTTTTCTTCCTCTTCGCCCCAAAGAGACTCCCATTCCTTAGCGTCTTTATCCATATTGACAGCCGCCATTTCCTTTGCCATCTTGTAGATATCCATATTAAAGTCCATCAGCTTCTTTTCATCCTGCGCAGGCACATGATCGCCCCTGCTGATCCTTCTTGCAATCTCCAGACACTTGGCCATCTCCTCGCCGTACTCCTTCATGGCATCCGCCTGCTGTTCGGAAACAATGCTGTTAAAAATTCCGACCTCCTGATTAATCAGATCGTCCAGTGTCTTCTCGTCCTTTTTAATCTGTCCGGAAAGCTCGTCAATCTTCTCCTGCAATTCTTTTTCCCTCTCAAGATAGGCTTCGGAAAATTCAAAGGTCACACCCTGTTCTTCGCTCTTCTTTTTGGCTTCCTCCATCTTTTTGCGGTTTTCTTCTCGCTGGTTCACAAAGTCTCTTTTTTGTCCTCTGAGAAGATTAAGCTGTTGTCTGTAGGCTTTTTGCGCTTCGCCGATTTTCATATTATGTAAACCTCCTTTTCTGCTACCCCTTCCACTGCGCGGAGTTCCTGCTGTAAAAGTATAGTTCTGAAAATATTATCGACATGGTTTGGCAGTTTCTACAGTTTGTGGGAAAATGCAGTGTAAAAATGTCAGGCCAATGCATTCCCCAAACGGATGAATACACAGAAAATCCAAAATAAACATGGGAATAATCAGCAGTGAATCCGCACATCTCTCCGCAATGTCATTTTCAAGTACATAACTGTTCATTATATCATTTTATCTTTCATTTTTATTAAAGTCAAATTCAATTTTGTAAAATAATAAGAAATGACTCCTGATAATATCCTGATTCTTTATAAACAGAGAGCAGCATACACCATCCCTGATATATGCCGCTCTCTGATTCACCTATTAAACTTTCCCGATTCACTTCCTCACAATCCGATAATATGTTCTCGCCGTCAGCAGGTAGCTTGCGGCATACAAAAGTGTCACCACCCCCGCCACGCTCAGACAACAACGGATTAAAAGCCCGGTATCAAAAAACCGCAAAGCCGCCAGAAGGCCGTTGACCATCACAAGCCCGGCCGCCGTGTGCAGAAGCGCGCCTGCAAGGGGCAGGAAAAATACCAGTAGAATCTGCCGACGGATGGTCCCTTTGATCTCCCCGTCGCTCATGCCCACCTTCCGCATGATTCCGAAACTGTCCTGATCCTCATAGCCTTCCGACACCTGCTTAAAATACATGATGAGAAGAAAGCACATAAAAAACAGAAGCCCAAAAACCATACCGATGAAAAGCAGACCGCCGTTCATGGCCCGGTCTTCGTCTCTTCCCTCCAGGCCGTTTTCCAGCCGCAGAAAATCCTGCTGCCCCTGACACCATGCCGACCACTCTTCAATCAAAGCGTCTCTTTTTGCCTCTTCCCCCGCAAGCAGCAGACCCACATGCCGCACGCCGCTATGCAAAAAGCCCTCCAGATCAGTAACGCCGTTCGCCTGTGCCCATGCCGTCACAAATCTGTCCCTGTCCTCTTTATCCTTCACCACAATCACATACTGGGACGTGAAACTGAACATTCTGTTTTTTGCTCTGGGATAAGGATAAATTTCCTCCGCCTCTTCCTTTACAGCCGCCTCCACGCCCATAAAGCTTACACGGTCAAAACCAAATTCCTTACCGGTAGAATACAGCAGGACTTCGCCTTCTTCCAAGCTTTGGCTCTCTCCTTCCAGCCGGTTATAATCAGCAAGAGTAAGCAGGGTAACGGCAAACTGATCGGCAAAGTCAAATCCCGCAGCGGACACAAACGCATTGCTTCCCTCCCGTCTGCCGCAGTCAAGCTTCACGGCTTCGTAATAGTCCAGCCTTTCTATTTCCTGCCCGTATTTTTCTGAAAGCGCAGCCGCCTTCGCCCCCGCCTTTTCGATTACATTACTGTTCTGTGAATAAACCGCCTGCAAATCATAGGGATAATCATAATAAGCAATCTGATCCATCCCAATCCACATTGTAGCCGTACAGGTCAATGTAATCAGAAGCATGGTGGAAAAGATACAGATGTTGGACAGTCCCGCCGCATTCTTTTTCATGCGATACAGCATGCCGGAGATGGTCACCTGATTGGCCGGTCTGTAATAAATATTTTTGCTTTTCTTTATCAATTTCAATAAGGCTACGCTTCCTGACGTAAACAGAAAATAAGTGCCCAGCACCACCAGAAATACCGCCAGAAAAAAGTTCGTAAAAATCATGCTGTCCAACTTACTGGTAACGGAAATATAATAGCCGCAGGCCGTCGCCATGATCCCGGCCACAGACCACAGCCCGATATGCCTGACTTCCCGTTCTCCTTTCCTGCTCTCCGTCATCAGTTCGGTGGGTTTCATGCGCATGACGCCCCAGAGACTCCTGATATAGAGGCAGCCGAACACAAAAGCGAAATACCCCAGCGTTTCCCTGACCGCCTCTGCAGAAAAATAAAATTCCGCCTCCACATCCAGCCTCGACATGCGAAGCAGCAGCAGAAACATCAGCTTATTCAATACAAATCCCAATATAATTCCCGCTGATACGCTGATCAGATACATCCCCGCGTTTTCCCAGAAAAGCATGACGCCGATATGCTTTCTCTCCAAGCCCAGAATAGTGTAAAGTCCAAACTCCCGCTTGCGCCTCTTCTGCAAAAAACTGCCTGCATAGAACAGAAACAACAGCAAAATCACCGAAAGCAGCCCCTTTCCAATGGTCAGCATCAGCCACGCATAAGCCGCCTTTGGCAGCCGCTCCATCAGATCGTTATGCAGAAGGGAGGAAAACAGATAATAACTGAATACGGAAAAGAAGCACGCCATCAGATAGGGCCTGTAGACCATTTGATTCTGCTTTACTCCTTTGATCGCCATCACGGGCAGTAATTTCATTTTATTCACTTTCTTCCCCTCCCTGCTGTGCCTGAATCACCGTCAATGCATCCGATATCATACGATACATTTCTTCCCGGCTGTGATCTCCCCGGTAAATCTGGTGAAACACACAGCCGTCCTTAATAAAAAGCACCCGTCCCGCATGAGCCGCCGCCTGAATGCTGTGGGTCACCATAAGGATCGTCTGTCCCTCCCCGTTGATCTCCCCGAACAGCTTCAAAAGTTTTCCGGACGCTCTGGAATCCAGCGCTCCCGTAGGCTCGTCCGCCAGAACGATGTCCGGTCTCGTAATCAAAGCCCGGCACACAGCCGCCCGCTGCTTTTCTCCTCCCGACACCTCGTAGGGATATTTATCCAGAAGGTCTTCGATTGAAAGCTTCCCTGAAAGAGGAGACAGCCGCGCCTCCATCTCCTGATACGGCACCCCCGCCAAAACCAGCGGCAAAAAGATATTATCCCGCAAAGACATGGTATCCAGAAGATTAAAGTCCTGGAACACAAAGCCAAGATGATCCCGCCTGAATGCGCACAGGTCCTTCTGGCTGACCCGGGAAATCTCCTGCCCGTTTAACAGTACCTGCCCGCTGGTAGCTGTGTCCAGAGAGGCAAGTATATTTAAGAGAGTGGTCTTCCCGGAGCCGGATTCGCCCATGATGGCCACATACTCTCCCTCTTCCACAGAAAAATTTACATCGTTTAACGCCTGCACCCTGACCGTACCAAAGCGGGTGGTATATACTTTCTTAACGTTTTTTACAGTTAACAGCGACATTTCTGACCTCCTCCGGCATCTGTATTTTGGTTCTGTTTCTGTTGACTATCATAAACAAAAAGGAAATGTCCTGCCATACATCCGGCTTACATTTCCTTTCCGTAACTTACAAATTTGTAAGGCTCCTCTCCTGTGCAATCCCCAGAAATACCTTTGTTCCCTTATCCCGTTTCGATTCCACCCGAACAGACAGCCCCAGCCTGTCCATGATCTGTTTACACAGGTACAGGCCGATTCCCGTGGACTTATGTCCCAGACGGCCGTTATATCCCGTAAAGCCCCTCTCAAAGATTCTTGGAAGATCGCTTTCTCCGATCCCGATTCCAGTGTCTTCAATCACAAGATACCGGCACCCTTGTGTCGCGCGTACGCCGCTTTCATCGGTCCCGTAAATGGAAATTTCCCCCTCCTTTGTGTACTTAAGCGCATTGGACAAAACCTGTTCGATCACGAAGGAAAACCATTTACCGTCCGTAACCATCTGTGCATGACACTCTTCCAGATGCAGTCCGATTCCCGCCCCGCTGAAAAGGAGCCAGTACTTTTTCAGCGCGCCCTTCACCAGCTCATCCACATCCAGCCTGACAAAAGAAAGGTCTGCGGAAATGCTCTCCATTCTGGCATAGGAAAGGGCCATATCCACATACTGCCCCGTCTTGAAAACTTCCTCCCGAAGCTGTTTTAAGAGCCGTTCATTCCTGTCTTCATTCTGCAAAAGCAGATCCATGGCGGAAAGCGGTATCTTGATCTGATGAGTCCACATGGTATAATAGTCCGCCATGTTCTGCTGCTTTTCGTCAAGCTGGGTAATCAGCTCCTTTTTCTCCGCTTCCTGCTCTGCGATGATCCTCTGATATGCCTGCTCCATGGCAAAAGCAGTCTGCGGCAAGCCGCCTGTTCTCTCCTGAGCCGAAACAAGTCTCATCAGCTCACGGTACTTTTCCCAATACCTGCCGTAATCCCACACAAGATAACAGCCGCCAAAAAAAGCCATAAGCCCCAGCGCGTATGTCATATTGGCAAGCACACCCTCATAACCGTAAAGAGCGGCCAGCATCATAAAAGTAAGAGCCTCCGCAATATAAAAGAAAACCGGGACAATCCGCTCCCGCAGATATGCCGCCGGAATACAAGGTTTCTTTTTCATGTTTCCGTCTCTCCCAGCAAGTATCCCACGCCCTTCTTGGTCTGAATCAGTCCGGAAAGGCCGATTTCCCCAAGCCGCTTGCGCAGGCGGTTCATATTTACCGTCAGCGTATTGTCGTCCACAAAACACTCGTCGTCCCAGAGCCGCTTCATCAGCAGATCGCGGCTGACCACGCCGCCCGCCGCCTCAAAAAGAGTCTGTAAAATACGAAACTCATTTTTCGTCAGTTCAATCCGGCCGTTGTCCTTTTCTTCGTCCGCATCCTGTTTGTCAGCCGTTTTTCTCCGGCAGGAAAGAGACATATCTGTCATATTTAACAGGGCGCCCCGGTATTCCAGCACCGTTCCCGGCGCCGTGAAGGCATACGTCCGCCTTAAAAGAGCCTGTATCTTTGCCTGTAAAATCTCCAGATCAAAGGGCTTAACCACAAAATCATCACCGCCCATATTGACCGCCATCACTACGTTCATATTGTCTGAGGCCGAGGAGATAAAGATAATCGGCGTCTGGGATACCTTTCGGATCTCGCCGCACCAGTAGTATCCATTATAAAAGGGCAGACCGATATCCATCAGCACAAGCTGGGGTTCAAAGGCCGCAAACTGACTCATTACATCCGCAAAGTCCCTGACAGTCTCCACCTCGTAGCCCCACTTTTCCAGATATTCTGCAATCTGTCCCGCGATGACCGCATCGTCTTCCACGATAAATATTCTGTACATAATCTTCCGCTCTCCGTCTGAAAAATCTGTCCCGGCCAGATATAGCGAATACCCCGCCCCCTTGGGGTGCTTCAAGCTTGATACCCCGTTGCCTGCGGCGGGGTATTTGACTGTAAGCTTATCTACCCGTTAAACGCCGTAATATTAGCCTCGTTCAACGTAAAGTCATAATAATTCAAATCCTCCCGTTTGGTCCAGCCGATCTGTTTCCAGAAGGCATTGCCGATATCGTTTTTTGTAAAGGCAATCAACGATACTTTATTAATATGCTCCGCTCTCAGCGCCTCCATGCAAAATACCACCATGGCCTTTCCGATTCCCCGCATGCGGTATTCCTCCGCCACGCACACATGATACAGACATCCCCTTCTGCCGTCATGTCCGCAGAGAATCGCTCCCACAATCCTGCCCTCCTCCACTGCCACCACGCTGGTCGCAGGATTTCTCTCCAGAAAGCGCGCTACACCCTCTCTGGAATCATCCAGACTCCTTATGGCAAAGCCCCTGATCGTCATCCACAGCGCCCTCACGCCGTCGTAATCCTCTACTGTCATTTTGCGTATCATATTTTTCCTCATTTCCAGGCGCTTTTCACACCCTTCTCTTTTCTCTTCCCGTTCAGTCTCGTGTTATGTTAACTTCATCATTTTTTCTCCCGCCCGGACATCTCTTTGCCTTCCTGTCATTGAAAGCATGACAAAAAATTATGTAAACTATTCTCCCACCAGATCCACCGCTGTGTATTCGTGCTCCACACAGGGCAGAAATTTCTCCAGAATATCTTTCATTCGAATCTTCAAGCTGGATGTGTTCACACAAGGATGGCATCCCACAAACTCATCCTGCAAAAGCTCTCTGTCAATCAGCAGACGTACCCGGTGATCCCGGTCATTCATCAGACCCATCACACTCACAGAGCCCGGTGTAATATCCAGAAATTCCTCCATGTACTCCGCCTCTGCAAAGGAAAGTCTGGCCACACCCAGTTGGGAAGACAGCTCTTTTGTCTTAAACTTTTTCAATCCCGGCATCATCAAAAGATAAAAGTCCGTTTTCTGTCTGTTGCACAAAAACAGGTTCTTACAGATGTGCAGCCCCAGCGCCTCATCCACATCGTGGCAGTCATCCACGGTAGCCGCCGCCTCATGATCCACCCGCAGATACGGTATCTCCAATTTATCAAGCAGCTCATACACCGCCATTTCTTTTAAAAGTCTCCCTTTGGGTGAGGGTTTTATGTCAACCGGCATTCTCGCCATCTCGCGTTCTTCCATTTTCTGATTCCTTTTCTCTAATCTGCATTATGTAAACTTATTAAAACGTCTCTCTTTCGGTTTATGAAAGCCGATGTTTGCGCGAAGAATTAATATTATGTAAATCTTCTAGTATCCAAATGCTCCCTCCAACGACTCGTCCTCGTCAATCCAGCTCTGTACGGGAATCACCCGGTATTCATCCTCCGTATCGCGGACATACACGGTTTCAATTCCCGCATTAATGATCTGCCGCTTACACATGGAGCAGCTGCATGAATTTTTCACATACTCCCCGGTTTCCGCCTCCACTCCGGTCAGATACATGGAACTGCCGATCATCTTGTCTCTGGACGCGCTGATAATCGCATTGGTCTCCGCATGAACGCTGCGACACAGTTCATAGCGCTCCCCCCGGGGAACCGCCAGCTTCTGCCGAATACACTCCCCCACGTCGGTGCAGTTCTTTCTCCCCCGCGGCGCGCCCACATAGCCCGTAGCGATCACCTCGTCGTTTTTCACAATCACCGCGCCGTAATGCCTGCGCAGGCAGGTGGAACGCTGTGACACCATCTTTGCCAGATCCAGATAATAATTCACTTTGTCCCTTCTCTCCATCTCAACCTCCTTATTAATTATGTAAACTGTCTCTCCGCGGACGTTCCTCCCATCTGCCCGCCTTTATCCCCTAAAGATCACTACGTCTTCCCATTTTTTCCGTGGTCTTTCTTTGGGAGATTCATTTGGATAACCGAACGCGACCGCCGCCATAAGCTGATCCCCGGTGTTCAGCCATTTGCAAAGTTCCGCATAGGCAAAAAAGATGTCACAGATCCACAGGCTGCCTATCCCTTTATCTGTTGCGGCAAGAAGCATATTTTGTACAGCCGCACTTATGGACTGGATATTACATATCTCGTAAATATGTTCTTCCGGCGTCATTTCAGAAAAAATATTATTCCCTAATGTATTCAGAACAAATACGATAACCGGCGCCTCTTCCATAATATCCACCGTATATTTTGCAGCGGGAATATGCCGTCTGCTTTCCGGCAGCAATGCGCTTTCCTTTTCTTCTCTCGAAATGCCCCGGCGAAAAGCTTTCAGCATTTCTTCCTTTTCCGTCCCCTGCACCACAACGAATTTCCACGGCTGTCTGTTCTTAGAAGAAGGCGCTTTTATGCCGCTTTCGAGAATCTCAGTCAAGTCTTCCCCTGCTATGGGCTTATCCAAAAATTTTCTTATGCTTCGTCTGTCATAAACTGCAGAAATCATTTTCTCTCCTGCCTCTCAAAATGTATTTTCATGGAACCGTCGTCTTCTATAAACTTTCCGTCAGCCGCTGTCAGGTTGATTCTCCAAAGGTTCATAACGAAACATATACAACCGCTTCTCCATCAGATAAAATCTGCCCATTCTCCAATCTGCGAAACCGACCTTTTCATATCCCGCGTTCTGATACAGAGATAATGCGGCGGGATTTTTTGAGAACACATCCAGGCGTACCGTTTCCACATTCGATTTCTGCAGTTCCTGTTCAATATAAGAAAGCGTGCTTTTTGCTATACCCCTGTTTTGGTATGCCGGGTTTACGCACAGACGATGAATGACGCGGTAATCACAATTCGGATATTTCCATTTTCCGTTTTCATATTCCTTCTCACATTCCTTATTTACTGTATACACCACGGCGATATCATCATCCAATAGCCCAATATAATGCTGCTGTCTCTGAATGTCCTCCATGAAGTCCTCTTTTGTGGGATATACGCCGTCCCACTGAAAAATCTGTCGCTCTTCCATGCGGCTGACAGCGGCTTGTATCAATCTGCAAATCGCATCTATATCACTTTCCTGTGCCAGTCTGTAAAGCATCTGCTTTTCTCTCCATTTCTGATTCTAACACACATTCTGGGGTATGCGCATCAAATAATCATCCGCTTCCTCTCTTGTTTTAAAAATAATAACTTCTTTACTCTTTTGACATTTTCCCAGCAATTCATATATTTCCGGCAGCTGTTCATTCGGAAAATCTAAAATCCACTGTCTGAACTCTTCATCCAATTCCTGTTCTATCCACGGTAAATCTTCCCGCTTCGCTCCAACCCGGGATTTTGCGCCTGCAAGACATGTTTCCAACGGATAATCCAGCAAAAAGACCGTGTCGCATTCTTTCAGACGCGTTTCCAGTGTACGCTGATAATTTCCGTCAATAATCCACTTATCCTTTTTTACAATTTCCTCCAGCCGTCTGTCAAATTCTTCTCCGGAAATGTTTGTCTGATCCGGTTTATGCCATATCATATCCAGATAGTACAGCGGCAGGCCTGTCGCGTCCCGCAGCTTCCTCGCAAAGGTGCTTTTCCCCGCGCCGGGGCTGCCGATTATCATTGCCTTTAACATCCTTGTTTCCCTATATATCCCTTCTGTCCGGCATAACCGTTCAGCGCTTCACCACATAACGGTCATGGGGCATGTCCACGCCCCGGTAATGTTTCACCCAATGATCCGCCACCGTCATACCGTTTCTGACGGCCACATTCTGAGACGCCGTGTTCGTATCTCTGATGATGGAACAGACTTCCTCCGCCCCCAGAACATCAAACGCATAGTTTCTGCACGCTCTGGCTGCCTCCGCAGCATAGCCTCTGTGCCAGTACTGCCGCCGAAACAGATAGCCGATTTCCAACACTTCCTCATCCTTCCACGGCTGCATGGTGAGGCCGCACTGTCCGATCATTTCCCCGGTTTCTTTCAGGATCACCGCCCACAAGCCAAAGCCCCATTTTCGATAACGGGAAAGCTGTCTCTCCAGCCACGCCTGCGCTTCCTCATCACTGAACGCCCCTTCATAGGCATACATGGTCTCCTCATCCTGCAATATTTTACAAAGCGCGCCGTAATCATCCTGATTCATTTTTCTAAGATAAAGCCTGTCTGTCTCAAATATCATGATTACGATCCCCTGTCTGCATACAAAAATCCGCCCTGTCACCAGCCGAAGCTGCTTCTCTCAAGCCATTCAGCCCTCTTACCGCAAATCCTCCCTAAAATAATATAGCATGGCCTTCCCTCATTGACAACATTACCCGCATATCCCTCTTCAAATGCGGCAGATACGAATAACTATACATCTATCACGCATAATATTCAACCATTTTTTCAATTTATGCAAAAATCCAGTTATATTCATGCAAATTATGCATAAAATGACTCTTGCATTCTATCCGCTCTTGTTGTAGAATTAGGAAATATGAAGGCCATGCTCCGGCGCGCACCTGGCAGGGCCGGATATTCTGATTAAAACGACAATAATAAACAGTGCGCATCATAATGAAGATACGGCTTAAGCAATTATCTGAAAAGCAGTTTGCCGGGCCCATGCTTCGGAATGGAGGAAATTATGAAAGAAAAAGTAGTTCTTGCTTACTCAGGCGGACTGGATACCACTGTGATCATCCCCTGGTTAAAGGAAAATTTCGATTACGAGGTAATCTGCGTCTGCGGCAACTGCGGACAGGCGGAAGAGCTTGACGGCCTCGAGGAGAGAGCGCTCTCAAGCGGCGCATCTAAACTCTACATAGAAGATCTGACCGATGAATTCTGCGACGACTTTATCGTTCCCTGCGTGCAGGCTCATGCGGTATATGAAAACAAATATCTGCTTGGCACTTCCATGGCAAGACCTGTTATCGCGAAAAAGTTAGTGGAAATCGCCCGCAAGGAAGGCGCGACCGCCATCTGCCACGGCGCAACCGGCAAAGGCAACGACCAGATCCGTTTTGAGC
>ERZ779632.393-NODE-393-length-26658-cov-11.910800_pt1 | contig 26658 bp, 27 predicted proteins | sample MGYA00514194_ERZ779632 | MGnify/ENA primary metagenome ERZ779632 (study PRJEB29562, sample SAMEA4376704) | mouse gut metagenome | isolation source: Cecum | study: EMG produced TPA metagenomics assembly of the A DSS colitis mouse model was used to assess the...
ACCAGCTGCCGGCAGCGCCCTTTCTATTAATAGTATATCCTGCGGGCGGGATTTTGTCAATAGCCAATGCGCAGATCAGATGCGGGGGGCCGGGCTTATGCCCGGCCCCCTTGCTGTGCGTATACAATGGCGTTTCAGCCTTGAGGCGATTAGCCCAGCAGCTGGAGCACGCCCTGGGGCACCTGGTTCGCCTGGGCCAGCATGGCCTGGGCGGACTGCACCAGGATGTTGTTCTTGGTGTAGGACATCATCTCCTCCGCGATATCGGTGTCGCGGATGGTGCTCTCGGCGTCCTGGATGTTCTCCGCCATCACGGACAGGTTGTTGGCGGTGTGCTCCAGACGGTTCTGGGTTGCGCCCAGATCGCCGCGCACGCCGGACACGTAGTTGATGGCGTTGCGGATGGTCTGGATGGCGTCGGCGGCGTCATCCTGATTGCCGATGTCCAGATCGGCAATGCCCATGGCGGAGGTGTGCATGTCGCCCACCTTGACCTTCAGCTGGTTGTAGCTGTCGGAGGTGTCGCCGATCTGCAGCTGGAGACCCTTGCCCAGAACCTGGGGAGGAATCGTGTCCTCAGCCTTGGCGGCGCGGACAGTGACGGTGTTGCTGGCCGCGTCAAACTCGGATCCGGTGATCTTGGCCGCAAGATTCTTGGCAGCGCCGCCCTTGATGGCAACCTGGACAGCACCCTCGGGAATATCGGTGGTTGCCTTATCGGCAAAGACATAGGTCTTGCCGTCAATGGTCAGCGTGTCGCCCTCCTGGACCTTGGCGTCATCCACCTTGATCTTGGTACCTACATTGGCGGCGGACTGCGCCTGACCCTGGGCGGAAATCACACCCACCAGCTTGTTATAGGTGTCCAGCTCCTTGCCGGTGTCGCTGGCGGTGTCCTGGCCGATGTGGATGGTGGTGCCATCGCCGTTGACGCCGATCTTCCACGTACGGCTGTCCTGACCGTTTACGGTCTCCTTGGACAGCAGGTCAGCGGCCGCGTGGACCTGCTCATCGGCGTCATAGGCGCTGACGTCAATCACCGTGGCGCCGGTGGGAGCGGTAGCGGTGCTGTTGGCGTCAGTCTTGAAGAAGAAGGTCTTGCCGTCAATGGTCAGGCTGTTGCCGTCCTTTACCAGATCCGACAGGCTGATGTCGATACCGGCCTTGGAGGCGTTCTTGGCGGCCACCGCGTGGTCCACGTTGGTGACCATGTGAATCACGTCTCCGCTTACAACGCCGCTGCCGGTGTTGCCGCTTACTTTGACCTCAGAACCCAAGGCTCCGTTGATGGCATCCGCCAGAGCCTGATCGCCCTCAAAGGTGGTGCCTGCCTTCCACGTGCCGTTCACATTGGAGCCAGCGAAGGTCAGCTTGACATTATCACCATCAACAGCGGCCGTAAAGGCAGCGCCGCCGATGTTTACGGCATCAGGGCTGGTCGTGGTGCCATCAGCCGATGCGATCTCCTTGTTCATCTCAGCCACCAGAGCAGCGGCGATCCCGGCGGTTGTATCAAAATCACCGTCAGCGGCAGCCGTCAGCGTGTAATCCTTGCCGAGCACATTGATTTTCAGCGTATCATTCTGCTTGCTGCCGGTCATCTTCAGGTCACCCAGGTCAATGACGGCGGCGGGGGTCTTGGCGGTGGCGGACTTCTCCTCAAGGTGGACCTTGGGGGAGCCGTCGGTCTCCTTGGCCAGCAGGCTGGACACATCAATCGAGCCATCAGTCGCCTCCACAGCGGCGGCGGAGGACACGGAGAAGGCGTCATCATTCAGACCCAGCTTGCCGTCCAGCAGCTTGATGCCGTTGAAGTTGGCGGAGTCAGCGATACGGTTGATTTCTTCCTTGAGCTGGCTGACCTCCTTCTGGAGGGCGTTGCGGTCCACCTCGTTGTCATAGGTGCCGTTGGCGGACTGGGTGGCCAGATAGTCCATGCGGTTGAGCATGTCCTGGATCTCCTGCATGGCGCCCTCGGCGGTCTTCACCAGGGAGATGCCGTCCTTGACGTTCTTCTGGGCGGCGTTCAGGCCGGTGATCTGAGCCCGCATCTTCTCGGAAATTGCCAGACCGGCGGCGTCGTCGCCGGCGCGGTTGATCTTGTAGCCGGAGCTCAGTTTCTCCAGGTTCTTAGCGACGGCGGAGGTGTTGGTGTTGTAGTTGCGGTAGGCGCTCATCGCCATAATATTGTGCTGAATACGCATGTTGTTTTTCTCCTTAAAAATTTGTTTAATGTGAACCGGCAATCCTTTGCCGATGCACAGGTTGGTTTAGCGCCGTCCTCCGGGGGCACCGTGGCCACAATGCCCTGGGTCTCGGGCGCGGTATATTTCAGCCGGTCCGGAACCGGATGAAACCAAACAGGGGGATCTCCCTATACGGCGGCGGCCTCCTGGCCGTCCGGCGCGTCCTTCCGGGAGATACGGGCCAGCTGGACGCGAAGGGCCTCAATCTGCCGCCGGTTTTCCGGGGTCTCGATTTCCCGGAGGAGGCGGCGCATGTGGCGGGCGGCGTCCTCCCGGCCCTGGTCCCAGAGGAACCATTTGCCCCGTCTGGAGGGGGCGGGCCTGTCGGTGAGGCACAGGGGGCGCTGGCCGCCCTCCCGCTCCAGCACCGCGCCGCGCACGATACGCATTTCCTTAGGCGCTTCCACGGCAATGAGGGAGCGTTCGCCCTCCAGACGGTGGAGCTGAACGACAATATTGCCGTTGACAGTGAAGTAATCGCCGGGTGTCAAAGTCAAGCGGAGCATGGCCTCTCCTTTCGCCGCGTGGTTTTGATTTGCAAAAAGGTATGCTTTTTGAAACAGAAATTTTCTATTGCTTTTAAAGACTATATCGGTTGATAACTGTGGAAAATAAGAGCATATTAAAAAATTTTTATATCCTATATTTTATTTGCGAAAAAGTATAGGTTTTTGCAAATCCTTTTCCGATGCCTTATCCAGAGGACCGGCGGACGGCTGTAGGGGCGAGCATCGCTCGCCCGCTTTAACGCCGCCCCCCAGCGGTCCGGAAGAAACGGGCGAGCGCCGCCCGCCTCTGCAATGGGTGACCGGCAGTCGCCGCATATATGGGCCGTCCTCTGTGTTTACAGCAAAAAACAGCCGCGCATCCCCAGAATCGGGGGTGCGCGGCTGTAAAGTTTGCGGACGGCTGATCGGGGCAGGGGAGGAGCGCTCCCGGGGCCTCAGAACAGCTTCATCACGCCGAAGGCGATAAGCGGGCTGGCGTATATGGTCAGATAGATCAGCGTGATCCAGGGCTGGTAATCCACGTAGAACGCTTTGAAGGTCAGGGACCAGGGGTGCTTGATGAGCACCCAGCCGATCACGTCGATTACAACGGTCACGGTGCCCCACAGGAGACCTGTCCAGACGGCGGTCTGGAGGGTGACAGTATGCAGGCCGGCGAGATAGAGATACGCAAACGGAGGAAAGATGATGATATTATAGAGGGGGTGCCAGGGCTTGGTCCTCTCGTAGCCCTCCCCCATGCCGGGACTGTCCACCATGGACTTCATGTGCAGTACGGTGATGTTGAAGACCGTGTGCAGGACGCCGGTGAGGGTTACAAGCACGTATGCCGCAAAATACCACAGGAACAGGTAAGCCGTGTTTTCCATGCCGGATCTCCTCTCAGTTCAGACTGTCCGCCGCTACCATACCAGGGTGGCAAAGTAGTCCTCCGGGGTCTCGGCCCGGCGCATGAGCTCCACCGTGCCGTCAGCGCGGAGCAAAAGCTCTGCGGAGCGTAATTTTCCATTGTAATTATACCCCATGGAGTGGCCGTGGGCCCCGGTGTCGTGGATAATCAGCAGATCTCCCTGCTGGAGCTCCGGAAGCTCCCGGTCCACGGCGAACTTGTCGCAGTTCTCGCACAGGGAGCCGGTCACGTCGTACCGGCAGGTGCAGGGCGCGTCCTCCTTCCCGGAGGCGGTGATGTGGTGATAGGCCCCGTACACCGCCGGCCGCATGAGGTCCGCGGCGCAGGCGTCCACGCCCGCGTACTCCTTATAGATGTGCTTGAAGTGGAGCACTCTGGTCACAAGACAGCCGTAGGGGGCCATCATGAACCGGCCCAGCTCGCTGCACAGCTGTACGTCCCCCATGCCGGCGGGGACCAGGATCTCCTCATACCGCCGCCGGACCTCCTGGCCGATGCGGGCGATATCGACGGCCTCCTCCTCCGGGCGGTAGGGCACGCCGATGCCGCCGGAGAGGTTGATGTACCGGATATGACAGCCGGTCTCCTGCTTCAGCTCCGCTGCCAGCCGGAAGAGGATTGCGGCCAGCTCGGGGTAGTAGTCGTTGGAGATGGTGTTGGAGGCCAGAAAGGCGTGGATGCCGAAGGTTTTTGCGCCCATGTCCTTCAGCTGCCGGAGGGCCTGGGCGATCTGGGGCCGGGTCATGCCATACTTGGCCTCGCCGGGGCTGTCCATCACCTGCACGCCGTCCTTGCCCGCCCCCAGGGTGAACACGCCGCCGGGGTTGTAGCGGCAGAACACGGTCTCCGGCACGCAGCCGATGGACTGGCGGAGGAACTCCACGTGGGTGAGGTCATCCAGGTTGATGACCGCTCCCAGCCGGTGGGCCAGCCGGTACTCCTCCGCCAGGGTGTTGTTGGAGGTGAACATGATCTCGCTGCCCCGGAAGCCGCACCGTTCCGCCATCATCAGCTCGGTGAGGCTGGAGCAGTCCGCGCCGCAGCCCTCCTCCCGGAGGATGTTCAGCAGCCGGGGGGTGGGGGTGGCCTTGACGGCAAAATACTCCTTGAAGCCGCCGTTCCAGGCAAAGGCGGCGTTGACCCGGCGGGCGTTGGCCCGTATGCCGGTCTCGTCGTAGAGGTGGAAGGGGGTGGGGTGCCGGGCGGTGATTTCGTCCAGCTGCTGTTTGGTCACAAAAGGCTTTTTCATCGGCTGTACCTCGGTTTCCAAATGTTGCAAAAAATGTCGAATGGTGGTATACTCTCTGTTGCTGCCCTTACATTCTGGCAACAGAGAGGGGGTGGAATGGTTGGAAATAATTCTCAACTTGATTTTGTCGGTCATAGCGGGTGTAGCCGCCAGCTACATCTGCAAGTGGCTTGACCGGCAGGGCGGAAAGCCCAAAGGACAGTAAGCACGTCACAGCATGAAGGCCCCCGGAGAGTGCCAGCTCTCCGGGGGCCTTTTTTGCTGAGGGGTAGGTTTGGAAATGATTCTCAACTTCATCTACAGTATACCACCCCGCCGCAGCAAATGCAAGGGAAACTTTCTCCGGAGGATATTCGATTAAAACTCCGCCGTGCCCACGGTTCTGGGGTGGGGCAGTACGTCGCGGATGTTGGAGATGCCGGTGAGGTACATGACCATGCGCTCAAAGCCCAGGCCGAACCCGGCGTGACGGCAGGAGCCGTAGCGGCGGAGATCGCAGTACCACCAGTAGTCCTCGGGCCGCATGCCCAGCTCCTTGATCCGGGCCTCCAGGATATCCAGCCGCTCCTCGCGCTGGCTGCCGCCGATGATCTCGCCGATGCCGGGCACCAGACAGTCGGTGGCGGCCACGGTCTTCCCGTCGTCGTTGAGGCGCATATAGAAGGCCTTGATCTCCTTGGGGTAGTCGGTGACGAACACGGGCCGCTGGAACACCTGCTCAGTGAGGTAGCGCTCGTGCTCGGTCTGGAGATCGCAGCCCCACTCCACCTTGTAGTCAAACTTGTCGTTGTTCTTCCGGAGGATCTCCACGGCCTCGGTGTAGGTGACCCGGCCGAAGTCGGAGGAGGCCACGTGCTCCAGCCGCTCAATGAGCCCCTTGTCCACGAAGCTGTTGAAGAAGGCCATCTCCTGGGGGCACTTCTCCATGACGGTGCGGATGATATGCTTAATCATTGCCTCCGCGATCTCCATATCTCCCTGGAGGTCGCAGAAGGCCATCTCCGGCTCGATCATCCAGAACTCGGCGGCGTGGCGCTGGGTGTTGGAGTTTTCGGCCCGGAAGGTGGGGCCGAAGGTGTACACGTCGCCGAAGGCCATGGCGAAGTTCTCGGCGTTGAGCTGGCCGGACACGGTGAGGCTGGCCCGCTTGCCGAAGAAATCCTGGCTGTAGTCCAGGGCTCCGTCCTGGGTCCTGGGGGGATTGGACACGTCCAGGGTGGTCACCTGGAACATCTCTCCCGCGCCCTCGCAGTCGCTGGCGGTGATGATGGGGGTGTGAACGTAGACAAAGCCCCGGTCCTGGAAGAAGCAGTGGATGGCGTGGGCGGCCACGCTCCGCACCCGGAAGGCGGCGGAGAACAGGTTGGTCCTGGGCCGCAGGTGGGCGATGGTGCGCAGGTACTCCACGCTGTGCCGCTTTTTCTGGAGGGGGTACTCGGGGGAGGAAACGCCCTCCACCTGGATGGTCTCCGCCTTCACCTCCAGGGGCTGCTTGGCCTGGGGGGTGAGCACCAGGACGCCGGTGACGATGAGGGCCGCGCCCACGTTCTGGGCGGCGATCTCCTTATAGTTGTCCAGAGCGCCCGCGTCCATGACCACCTGGAGATTGCGGAAGCAGGAGCCGTCGTTGAGCTCGATGAAGCCGAAGGTCTTCATATCCCGGATGGTGCGTGCCCAGCCGCAGACAGTGACGGACTGGCCGTCCAGCCTCTCGCCGTCTGCGAAGAGGGCGGCAATCTTGATTCTTTCCATTATGTTTTCACCTGCATTCTCTTAAAATTGGCGCGTTTTGAGCGAGTACGTGTATTATACCGCCCCAGGGCTGTTTTTACAAGTGCTTTTCCCGGTTCCCAGGCTATCTTCCCACGTCATTTCCCCCAAACTTTTCCCGGTGTTCCCCATTTTTCTTGACAAAAGAATACAGATTTGATAGACTGAAATCAGCAGGGGAGCGGATCCCCTGGTCCGCCTTGCTTTGACGTATATTTTCCTCTTTATATTACAGATTGTATGCCGTGTTGCGCTCCGTGCTGAAAAGGGAGGTGCATGATGCTGCTGTCAACCAAAGCTCGTTTTGTCTCCGCTCTCGCCCTTTACTTGCTGGGCAATCTCCTGGGGAGCGTCCTGCCCCTGTCCCGGCACCCCTTTGGCTCCTACCTGTTTTTTATCCTCCTGTACGCCTTGATCGGACTGATTCTGGGCGGCGGGCGGGCTGACCGGGGGGAGGCCCGCTTCTGGCTGTGGGCCGGGGTGTGTATGGCTCTGCTCCTGCTTCTTCCATTGGTTCCCTTCCAGCCCTTGTACCAGGTATCGGTCTTTCTTGTCACAAGCCACGTGGAGATCCTCCCCGCGCTGCTGTTGGGGATCTGCGTGTCCCATCTCCTCCCCGGCCGGCAGAGATCATAACCACCCCAGGGCCCGGACAGAAAAAATCTGTCCGGGCCCTTTTGCCCCTGTTTTCCTCTTGACAAGGGCGGTCTCTGTGTATATAATAAGCAATAGATTATTAAATAAACTTTTATTTAGGAGGCGATGCCATGACCCAGCGGGAGCGGCAAATTCTGCGCTGGATCGAGGAGGACCCCATGATAAGCCAGCAGGAGCTGGCGGACAAGGCGGGGATTACCCGATCCTCGGCGGCTGTGCACATCTCCAACCTGATGAAGAAGGGGCACATTGCCGGCCGGGGCTACATCGTGCGCACCGCGCCCTATGCCGTGGTGGCGGGGGGCGTGAACATGGACGTAGGGGGCCGGTCCTGTGAGGGCCTGATCCCCCGGGACTCCAACCCCGGCCAGGTGCGTATGAGTCTGGGGGGCGTGGGCCGGAACATCGCCCACAACATGGCGCTGCTGGGGGTGGAGGTCCACCTGCTCACCGCCTTTGGGGACGACGTGTCCGCCCAGAAGGTGGCCGCCTCCTGCGGAGAGCTGGGGATTGACATCAGCCATGCCCTCCAGGTGCCCGGCGGCACTACCTCTACCTATCTTTATATTGCCGGTCCCTCCGGGGACATGGAGCTGGCGGTGGCGGACATGGAGATCTATGAGCACGTGACCCCGGCCTTTCTGGCCTCCCGGGCCGCCCTGCTCAACACCGCCCAGCTGGTGGTGGTTGATACCAACATCCCCGCCCCCTCCATCCGCTGGCTGGCGGAGAACTGCACGGCGCCTCTGTTCGCGGACCCGGTTTCCACCACCAAGGCGGAGAAGCTGCGGCCCATTCTGGGCCGTCTCCACACCCTCAAGCCCAACCGCCTGGAGGCGGAACTGCTCAGCGGCGTGTCCATCACAGACGTGGACAGCGCGGGCCGGGCGGCGGAGGCCCTGCTGGAGACCGGACTGCGCCGGGTATTCATCAGCATGGGCGGGGACGGCGTTCTGGCGGCGGACCACTCCGGGCAGATCCACGTCCCCTGTATCCCGGGGAAGATGGTGAACACCACCGGCTGCGGGGACGCGTTTATGGCGGCCATCGCTTGGGCATACCTGGAGGGTACGGACCTGGAGGGGACGGCCCGGGCCGGTCTGGCGGCCGCGTCCATTGCCATGGAGAGCGGGGAGACCATCAACCCCTCCATGAGCGTGGAGGGAATTCGGAGCCGGATTTAGCGTTTTGTTCTATTCATTATTATATTATTTCAGTTTGCGCTTTGCGCGCAAGGAAAGGAGCACCCTATGAACAAGTATCTGGATATCGCCCCGGAGGTAGCTGCGGCCCTGGCGGAGGGCAAGCCGGTGGTGGCCCTGGAGTCCACCATCATCTCCCACGGTATGCCCTACCCCAAGAATGTGGAGACCGCCCTGGAGGTGGAGAAGATCATCCGTGACAACGGCGCGGTGCCCGCCACCATCGCCATTATCGGCGGCCGCCTGAAGGCTGGCCTGTCCGCCCAGGAGATCGAGTACTTTGGCAAGAAGGGCGGGGAGATCGCCAAGGCCAGCCGCCGTGACCTGCCCGTGCTCATCGCCCGGGGCCAGGACGGCGCCTGCACCGTCACCACCACCATGATGATCGCCCACATGGCGGGCATCTCTATCTTCGCCACCGGCGGCATCGGCGGCGTCCACCGGGGTGCGGAGACCACCATGGATATCTCCGCTGACCTGGAGGAGCTGGGCCAGACCCCGGTGATGGTGGTCTGCGCGGGGGCCAAGTCCATTCTGGACCTGGGCCTGACCCTGGAGTACCTGGAGACCAAGGGCGTGCCTGTGATCGGCTACGGCACCGAGGAGCTGCCCGCCTTCTACACCCGCAAGTCCGGCTTTGGCGTGGACTACCGCCTGGACACCCCCAAGGAGCTGGCGGAGGCCTTCTATGCCCAGCGGGAGATGGGCCTCAAGGGCGGTATGCTGGTGGCCAACCCCATTCCGGAGCAGTACGCCATGGATGCGGACGTGATTGGCCGGGCCATTGACCAGGCTGTGGCGGAGAGCCGGGAGCAGGGCATCCACGGCAAGGCCACCACCCCCTTCCTCCTGGCCCGGGTGAAGGACCTCACTGGCGGAGACAGCCTGGAGAGCAATATCCAGCTGGTTTACAACAATGCCCGTGTGGCCGCCCAGGCCGCCGTTCACCTGGCCTCTATGCGGTAAGTGAAGACCTTCTTCCAACCCGAGGCCGCCGGGAGCACGGTGTGGGATCTGGCGGGCTCCCCACTGCCCCTGCTGGCGGGATATCTGCTGCTGGTAAACCTATGGGCCTTCGGCCTGATGGCCTTTGACAAGGGCCGGGCCAGACGGCGGGGCGCCCGGCGGATCCGGGAGCGGACCCTGTTTCTCTCCGCCCTGCTGGGCGGCAGCCTGGGGGCCGTCCTGGGCATGTGGGCTTTCCGCCACAAGACAAAGCACTGGTACTTTGTCTGGGGTATGCCCCTGATCCTTCTGGCGCAGACCGTCCTGGCGGCCTGGCTGATCTGCTCCGCGCCTCTCTGAGCCTCTGTCCGGAGTGTTTCACGTGAAACACTCCGGATATTTTATGTACGGGGAATCTCCACGCCGGCCTTTGAGAAGCGCGGGGGCTCCCCTGCAGGTCAAAAACATGGTGTTTCACGTGAAACATCATGTTTTTTTCTATAGAGAACCTGTTCTCTATTTGATATGGAGGTTTTGTGCAAATTTTTTCCTGTTTCCTGTTGAAATGCGGCATATTTGTGTTATACTATTTTATACTACCGATTATTGTTTTTGACGGAGGGCCATGTCCCTCTCCCGGAGGTGTTCAGTGGGCAAGATCATAACCATCGTCAATCAAAAGGGCGGCGTGGGAAAGACCACCACCTGCGTCAGCCTCACCGCCGCCCTGCGGGAGAAGGGGAAGAAGGTCCTTCTCTGTGACTTTGATCCCCAGGCCAACGCCACGTCGGGCATGGGCGTGGACAAAACCCTGTCCCAGGGCATTTATGACGTGCTCCTCAACGGCGTGGAGCCGCAGAAACGGGTGGTCTCCACCCGGTACGGGGACGTGCTCCCCTCCTCCAAGGGGCTGGCCGGGGCCGGCGTGGAGCTGGTGGGGGCCCAGGACCGGGAGCACCTGCTGCGCCGGGCCCTGGAGCAGCTGTCCCCCAGCTATGACTACATATTCGTGGACTGCCCTCCCTCCCTGGAGCTGCTGACCCTCAACGGCCTCTGCGCCGCAGACAGCGCCCTGGTGCCGGTGCAGAGCGAGTATTTTGCCCTGGAGGGGCTCAGTGACTTGATGTACACCATCCGGGCGGTCCGGCGGGCACTGAATCCCCAGCTGGAGCTGGAGGGGGTGCTGCTGACCATGTTTGACAGCCGGACCAATCTGGCCGTGCAGGTGGCGGAGGAGGTCAAGCGGTTCTTCCCGGGGAAGGTCTACAGCACGGTGATCCCCCGGAATGTGCGCCTCAGCGAGGCTCCCAGTCACGGAAAGCCCATCTGCGCCTATGACCGGGCCTCCCGGGGATGCGAGGCCTATGCCGCCCTGGCGGAGGAGTTTCTCCGCAAAAACAACCACTGATCTGTCGGAAGGAGGACAGAACCCTATGGCGTTAAAGGAAAAAGGCATGGGCAAGGGGCTGGGCGCTCTGCTGGGAGACGACTTCTCCGCCGACTTCTCCGCCCCCGCCTCCACCATTCCCCTGTCCCAGATCGAGAGCTGCCGGGCCCAGCCCCGGAAGAGCTTCGATCAGGAGAAGCTGGAGGAGCTGGCGGATTCCATCCGGCAGCACGGGGTCATCCAGCCCCTGACGGTGCGGAAGCTCTCCTCCGGGTACTATCAGATCATCGCCGGAGAGCGGCGGTGGCGGGCCGCCCGGATGACGGAGCTGACGGAGATCCCCGCTGTGGTGATCGAGGCGGACGACCAGAAGGCCATGGAGCTGGCTATGATCGAGAACCTCCAGCGGGAGGACCTGAACCCCATGGAGGAGGCTGAGGGCTTCCGGGCCCTGGTTGCCAACTACGGCATGACCCAGGAGGAGGCGGCCCGGCGGGTGGGCAAGTCCCGCAGCGCCGTGGCCAACGCTATGCGGCTTCTGGACCTCTCCCCTGCCCTCCAGGAGCTGGTGACGGAGGGAAAGCTCTCCGCCGGCCACGCCCGGGCCCTGCTCCCCCTGTCCCCCGGCCTGCGGGCGGAGGCGGCAAAGACGGTTATAGACGGGGGGCTCAACGTCCGCCAGACAGAGCAGCTGGTCAAGCGGCTCCAGGATCGGGCGGCGGAGGAGGAAAAGCCGGAGAAGAAAGAGGCCCTGGCGGTGGACTACGTGGCGGAGGCGGAAAAATCCCTGTCCGCCCGGCTGGGCCGGGCCTGCCGCATCTCCCACGGCAAGAAGAAGGGCAAGGTGGAGATCGCCTACTACGGCGTGGACGATCTGAATCAGCTCCTGGACGCTCTGGAGAGGCTGGGAAAATAGAATATCCGTATGAATCCGCTGAAAGGATGGGGAGAATATGATCTGGACGATTATTGGCGGCCTGTTTCTGCTGGTCCTTGGCATCGCGGCCTTTCTGTGGCCGAAGACTGTGTGGGAGATCACAGAGCGGTGGAAAATCAATGGCGAGGGGGAACCCTCGGACTTCTATCTGACTTTTACAAAGTACGGCGGCCTGCTGCTGGCCCTGCTGGGTCTGGCCGGCGTTCTGACGGGTCTCTTTGCCGGTTGATGATTCCCTCCCCAACAGATTTTCTAAAGTTTTTCTTTTTGATTCTTTTTCTTTGTTCACAAAGAAAAAGAATGACTACTAAATATACAAAGACAGCATGTTTCACGTGAAACATTCCGCAGGAGGACCTATGCTGGATATCAAATTCATCCGGGAGAACCCGGACATTGTGAAGGAAAACATCAAAAAGAAGTTCCAGGACCAAAAGCTGCCCATGGTGGACCAGATCCTGGCCCTGGACAGCGAGAACCGGGCCGCCATCACCGAGGCCAGCGAGCTCCGGGCCCAGCGGAACACCCTCAGCAAGCAGGTGGGGATGCTCATGGGGCAGGCCAAGAAGGACCCCTCCAAGCTGGAGGAGGCCGAGGCGGTGAAGGCCCAGGTGAAGGCCAACGCCCAGCGTCTGGCGGAGCTGGAGACCCGGGAGGGGGAGCTGGAGGCGGAGCTCCACAGGCTGCTGCTGGTGATCCCCAATATCATTGACCCCTCCGTGCCCATCGGCCCCGACGACAGCGCCAACGTGGAGGTGGAGCGGTTCGGTGAGCCCGTTGTGCCGGACTTTGAGATCCCCTACCATACGGAGATCATGGAGCGCCTGGACGGCATCGACATGGACGCGGCGGGCCGTGTGGCCGGAAACGGCTTCTACTACCTGCTGGGGGACGTGGCCCGGCTCCACGAGGCCGCCCTGGCCTACGCCCGGGACTTCATGATCGACAAGGGCTTCACCTACTGCATCCCCCCCTTCATGATCCACGGCAACGTGGTGGAGGGCGTCATGAGCCAGACGGACATGGACGCCATGATGTACAAGATCGAGGGCGAGGATCTCTACCTCATCGGCACCAGCGAGCACTCCATGGTGGGCCGGTTCATTGACCAGCTCCTGCCGGAGAGCCAGCTGCCTCAGACCCTCACCTCCTACTCCCCCTGCTTCCGGAAGGAGAAGGGGGCCCACGGCATCGAAGAGCGGGGCGTGTTCCGCATCCACCAGTTTGAAAAGCAGGAGATGATCGTGGTCTGCAAGCCAGAGGAGTCCATGGACTGGTACAACAAGATGTGGCGCTGGAGCGTGGAATTCTTCCGGAACCTGGAGATCCCCGTGCGGCAGCTGGAGTGCTGCTCCGGCGATCTGGCGGACCTGAAGGTGAAGAGCTGCGACGTGGAGGCATGGAGTCCCCGGCAGAAGAAGTACGCCTTTGAGGTGGGATCCTGCAGCAACATGGGCGACGCCCAGGCGCGGCGGCTGAAGCTGCGCGTCAAGGGCGAGGATGGAAAGAACTACCTGCCCCACACCCTGAACAACACTGTGGTGGCCCCGCCCCGGATGCTGATTCCCCTGCTGGAGAACCATTTGCAGGCGGACGGCAGCGTGCGGATTCCGGAGGCCCTGCGGCCCTACATGGGGGGCAAGGCGGTTTTGACACCGCGCAAATAAAAAATCTCTCTTTATAGAAGACAAGAATCGGTTCATGTTCTTTTTCATTCTTTTTCTCCCAAGAAAAAGAATGACAACAAAAATATTGAAGGAGAAGCTGTTATGAAGAAGGTTTTGAAGATCCTGGGCATTACGGCGGCCGTGGCGGCCCTGACCCCCTACCGCATCCACAAGGACAAGGAGACCGGCGAGAAGAAGGTGGAGGCTCTCCTCTGGAGAGCTACCGCCGCGCCCAAGGACGGCGAGGAGAAGATGACCCTGGATGTCAGCGTGGGCTTCCAGTCCCCCTTCGCCAGCAAGAGTGAGGAGCCCCTCTTTGAGGAGGAGCCGGTGGCGGAGTTCGAGGTGACGGAGGAGACCGGCGGCGAGGCGGAAGAGGCCGCGGAAGAGGCCGCGGAGGCTGAGGTGGAGGCTGTAAAGGCCGCCGCCGAGGAGGCCGCTCCGGAGGAGGTCCAGCAGGAGACCCCGGCTGAGTAAGAGCCGGTATTCCCAGCCGGCAGACGCTGAAAGTTTTCCACAAAAGACAAGGAATTTGTGCAAATGAAGAAGTTCTTGCAGGAATTTAAGACCTTCGCCATGCGGGGGAATGTGATGGACCTGGCCGTGGGCGTGATCGTAGGCGGCGCGTTCAGCTCCATTACCAACTCCCTGATCAACGATATCATCATGCCCATCGTGGGCATCTTCGTCAGCCAGGCCAGCTTTGCCGATCTGACCCTCAGCGTGGGCGGCGCGGTCATCACCTACGGCAACTTTATCCAGGCGGTGCTGAACTTTGTGATCCTGGCCTTTGTGGTCTTCTGCATGGTCAAGGCAGTGAACCGGGTGGCCCATACCCAGAAGAAGGAGGAGGCCCCCCCGCCCGCGCCCTCCCATGAGGAGAAGCTGCTGACAGAGATCCGTGATCTGCTCAAGGAGCGGAAATGAGAGCCACACTGGAGCAAGGCCTGCCGGCGCTGGGACTGGGGCCGGAGCTGATTGAGCCCCTGGAGACCTTCAGCCGGATGCTGCTGGAGAAAAACCAGGTGATGAACCTGACCGCTATCACGGACCCCAGGGACGTGGCGGTCCTGCACCTGCTGGACAGTCTGGCCCTGACGGGGCTTGCCGGGCTGGAGGGCAGGACGGTGGTGGACGTGGGCACCGGGGCCGGGTTCCCCGGCGTTCCCCTGGCCATCGCCCGGCCCTCCGCCCGGGTGACGCTGCTGGACAGCCTGGGAAAGCGGGTGGACTTCCTGCGGGAGAGCTGCCGGATCCTGGGGCTGGACAACGTGGAGTGCGTACACGGCCGGGCCGAGGAGTTCGCCGGGGAGCGGCGGGAGACCTTTGATCTGGCCGTCAGCCGGGCGGTGGCCGCTCTGCCGGTGCTGTGCGAGCTGTGCCTGCCCCTGGTGAAGGTGGGCGGGGCCTTTTGGGCCATGAAGTCCGTGGACACTGAGGAGGAGATCAGCGCCTCCAAGACCGCCGTGAAGGTGCTGGGCGGCCGTATCCAGGCGGTCAGCGACTATACCATTCCCACCACAGAGGTGGTCCACCGGGTGGTCTGCATCCAGAAGACCGCCCCCACCCCGAAAAAATACCCCAGACGGTTCGCCCTTATCAAGAAGCAGCCCCTTTGAAGAAGGTGTTTTTCCGTTCTTTTTCTTTGTGAACAAAGAAAAAGAACCAAAAAGAAAAACCTTAGAAATGCTTGTGCCAGCCGCCGGTAGCAGCAGAGGGATTCCTCTATAAGCTTTTTTGATCCTTTTTCTCTCAGAAAAGGATGATGACAAATCCAGGAGGTGATGTCCCACGGGTCAGACAATCGCCGTGGTGTCCGGAAAAGGAGGCACCGGCAAGACTTCATTCGTGGCCAATGTTGGCATGGCTCTGGCGCAGATGGGACACCCCACCCTCTGCCTGGACTGCGATGTGGGGCTGAGAAACCTGGACATCGCTATGGCGATGACCGACAGCGCGGTGATGGATTTCACCGACGTGATGGCGGGCCGCTGCACCCTGGAGGAGGCCGCCGCCCGCCACCCCAGACAGAAAAATCTCTACCTGCTCACCGCCCCCGCCCGGTCCGGGGCGGCGGAGATCGACCGGGAGGCCTTCCGGGCTCTGTTCCCGGAGATTCAGTCCAGATTCCGCTACTGTCTGGTGGACGCACCTGCCGGCCTGGGGGCCGGGTTCCGGCTGGCCCTGGCCGGAGCGGACCGGGCCGTGGTGGTGACCACCACCGACGCCAGCAGCCTCCGGGACGCCCAGAGGACTGTGATGGAGCTGGAGGACCTGGAGCGGGGCAAGGTTCATCTGGTGGTGAACCGGTGCAAGAAGAAGCTGCTCAAAAGCCTCCACCAGACCATCGACGACGCCATCGACACCGCCGGTCTGCCCCTGCTGGGGGTGGTGCCGGAGGATGAAACCATGCCCCTCTTCGCAGGACGGGGCTCCCCCCTCCTGCTGACTACCAACGACTATGCCGCCCAGGCCTACCGCCACATTGCCCGCCGGATCGACGGGCAGCGGGCCCAGCTCATAAAAATCCGATGATCCCGCCCCAGCACTGGAGAGACATCACAGAAAGGAAACAATCATCATGTACATTGCTCTGATGTCCCACGACAATAAAAAGGACCTCATGGTTCAGTTCTGCACGGCCTACGCCGGCGTCCTCTCCCGCCACAACCTCTGCGCCACCAGCACCACGGGGCAGATGGTATCGGACGCCACGGGCCTCCATGTCCACCGGTTCCTCACCTGCCAGCACGGCGGCAGCCAGCAGATCGGCGCCCGCATCGCCTACAACGAGATGGATATGGTCCTCTTCTTTGTGGACCCCAACGACTCCTCCATGGAGAAGGAGCTGCTGTATATCTCCCGGCTGTGCGACCAGAACAATATCCCCTTTGCCTCCAATGTGGCCACCGCGGAGATGCTGGTGCTTGGTATGGACCGGGGCGACCTGGACTGGCGGATGATCGTCAACGCCAAGCATAAGATCAACCGGTAAATCAGCAAAATCCTCCCCTTTTTCCATTGACTTTTTCCACAACATGGGCTTATAATGACATCTATGGCACACCGTAAGGATGGCGACGCAGTACCCCCGCCCACCCCACAGAGAGGGCCTCCCCCGGCTGAAAGGGGCCCGGGACGCAGGACGGGGCGAACGACAGCGCCGGAGCGGGGACGGAGACGTCCGCGGTCAGTCCCGCCGCAGCCGGAGGGGACGAAAAGGGCGCCTATGCGCCGAATGTGGGTGGCACCACGAAGTATGACGTTTCGTCATGCTCTCGTCCCGCTAAGACAGGGGACGGGAGCATTGTTTTATCACCGAGTGTTTCTATATATTTTTTCAACCACAAAGGAGAACACAGCTATGAAGGTTCAGCCCAGGACCCTCTCCGGGTTCATGGAACTCCTCCCCCAGCAGCAGGTCATGATGGAGCGCGTCATGGAGACCATGCGCTCCACCTACGCCCTCTACGGCTTCACCCCCCTGGATACGCCCATCATCGAGTCCAGCGAGGTCCTGCTGGCCAAGGGCGGCGGGGAGACGGAGAAGCAGATCTACCGCTTCACCAAGGGGGACAGTGACCTCTCCCTCCGCTTTGACCTCACCGTGCCCCTGGCCAAATACGTGGCTATTCATTACGGCGAGCTGGCCTTCCCCTTCCGCCGCTATCAGATCGGCAAGGTCTACCGGGGCGAGCGGGCCCAGCGGGGCCGGTTCCGGGAGTTCTATCAGGCGGATATCGACGTGATCGGGGACGGAAAGCTGGATATTGCCAACGACGCGGAAATGCCCGCCATTATCTACCAGCTGTTCAACCGGCTGGGCCTGAAGAAATTCCAGATCCACGTGAACAACCGGAAGATCCTGGGGGGCTTCTACGCCATCCTGGATCTCACCGAACAGGCCGGGGACATCATGCGCACCGTGGATAAGCTGGCTAAGATCGGCCAGGAGAAGGTCTCCTCCCTGCTCACTGGGGAGCTGGGCATCAGCCCGGACAAGGCCGGTGAGATCCTGCGGTTCATCGCCATCCAGGGCTCTAACCAGGAGGTGCTCTCAGCACTGGAGGCCTACCGGGGCAGAAATGACCTCTTTGACCAGGGCCTGGAGGAGCTGACCACAGTGGTGAAGTACCTATCCGCCTTCGGCGTGCCGGAGGAGAACTTTGCCGTGGACCTGACCATCGCCCGGGGCCTGGACTACTACACCGGCACGGTCTACGAGACCTTTATGCTGGACCATCCGGAGATCGGCTCCATCTGCTCCGGGGGCCGGTATGACAACTTAGCGGAATATTATACGGATAAACTACTGCCTGGAGTAGGTATCTCCATCGGTTTGACCCGGCTGTTCTATGTCCTCCAGGAGCAGAAGATGCTCAACCAAAATCTCAACACCGCCCCGGCGGACCTGCTGCTGCTGCCCATGACCGGCGATCTCTCCCACGCCATCGCCCTGGCCACCCGGTTCCGGCAGGCGGGGCTGCGGGTGCAGCTGTACACGGAGCAGAAGAAGTTCAAGGCCAAGATGAGCTACGCGGACAAGACCGGCGTGCCCTTTGTGGTGTTTCTGGGAGAGGACGAGATTCGGGAGGGCGTGGTGGCCTGCAAGGACATGGTCTCCGGGGAGCAGACCAAGCTGGACTTCCAGGGGACCCTGGAGAGGGTCCGGGCGGAGCTGGACCGGCGCAGTCAGGGCAGCGTGATTCAGTAACGAGCGCCGCCTGCCCTGCCGGGAGAAAGGAGGGATGAGCATGAGGAAAAGAATGCGTCTCATCCTGTGTGTTGGAGCGCTGCTCCTGGCGGCAGCCGCTGTGTGTATATGGTATGGGCGGCCCATGACGCTGGAGGAGATCTGTCCCGGCATGGAGCTGGAGCAGTGCATGGGAATCAAAGGCAGCTTTTCCACCGATCAGGACAGGGGGCTGGAGAACAATCTGTCCCTGCTGCCGGAGGATGAAGCCTTCTCCTCCCTGCTGGAGCGCCTCCAGGGACAGAGGTTCCGCCGGTCTCCCCTCTGGTGGATGCCCAGGGGAACCAGAACCCACCGGATAGACGAAGGGGACTTCAAGTGGGAGCTCTCCCTAGCCTTTGAGCAGGTCCCCCTGCCGGACGGCAGCGCCGGGACCGGATATATGCTGCACCTCAATAATTTCTTTGGGGATCTGGATCTGCGCTTCGATGGAAAGACCTGGCCAATCCGCACAGCGGACCAGGAGCGATGGCTGAGCGATGTCATGGCGCAGATCGCGGACAATCACTAGATGAGATATTGTACTCATATTATACAATTTGTTTTTGAAAAGAGGAATGATGTATGACACAGAATCGGACCCATACCTGCAACGAGCTCCGCATGGAGCACGCAGGGCAGAAGGTAAAGCTCTCCGGCTGGATGGAGAATGTGCGGGAGGTGGGGCAGAACTTCGCCTTTGTGATCCTCCGGGACTTCTACGGCACCACCCAGGTGGTCATTGAGACCGAGGAGATGATGGAGATCATCCACGGCCTGAACAAGGAGAGCGTCATCTCCGTGGAGGGCACGGTCCGGGAGCGGAGCAGCAAGAACAAGAACCTGCCCACCGGCGAAATAGAGGTGCTGCCGGAGCGGATCGAGGTGCTGGGCAAGTGCCGGTACAACGAGCTCCCCTTCCAGATCGGCCGCAGCCGGGAGGCCGACGAGACCCTGCGGCTGAAGCACCGCTATCTGGATCTCCGCAACCCGGAGGTGAAGAGCAACATTGTCCTGCGCTGCAACGTGGTCTCCGCCATCCGGCAGGCCATGACGGACCACGGCTTCCTGGAGATCACCACCCCCATCCTCACCGCCTCCTCCCCCGAGGGGGCCCGGGACTACCTGGTACCCTCCCGGAAGCACCCCGGCAAGTTCTACGCCCTGCCCCAGGCCCCCCAGCAGTTCAAGCAGCTGCTCATGGCCTCCGGCTTTGACAAGTACTTCCAGATCGCCCCCTGCTTCCGGGACGAGGACGCCCGGGGGGACCGCTCCCCCGGTGAGTTCTACCAGCTGGACATGGAGATGAGCTTTGCCACCCAGGACGACGTGTTCGCGGTGCTGGAGGACGTCTTCCCCCCCATCTTCGCCAAGTACGGCAAGTACAACGTGGCCTCCGCCGCCCCCTTCCGCCGCATCGGCTACCGGGAGGCCATGGAGACCTACGGCTCCGACAAGCCGGACCTCCGCATTGACCTGACGGTCCAGGACGCCACGGAGCTGCTGGCGGACTGCGGCTTTGAGCCCTTTGCCGGGAACACGGTGAAGGCCATTGTGGTCACCGGCTTCACCGCCGCCAGAAAGCAGATCGACAAGCTGTGCGCGGACGTGGAGGTCCAGGCGGGAAACAAGGCCTACTGGTTCCGGCTGGACGAGAAGGGCGAGCTGGTGGGCGGCATCAGCAAGTTTGTGGCGGAGAGAAAGGACCAGGCTGTGGAGAAGCTGGGCCTGACGCCCGGGTGCTTCGTGGGCCTCACCGCCGGGAAGAAGGGCGCGGCCCAGAAGACCGCCGGCGTGCTCCGGTCCAAGCTGGGGGCTCTGTGCCCCAACCACATGGACAGGGAGCGGTACGAGTTCTGCTGGATCGTGGATTTCCCCATGTATGAGATCGGCGAGGAGAGCGGGGAGCTGGAGTTCTGCCACAACCCCTTCTCCATGCCCAACGGCGGCGCGGCCATTCTGGAGAGGGCCATTGCCGGGGAGGTGGACCCGCTGACCATCACCGCCTTCCAGTACGATCTGGTGTGCAACGGCGTGGAGCTCAGCTCCGGCGCGGTGCGCAACCACGATCCGGAGATCATGATTAAGGCCTTCCAGCTGGTGCGCCTGGGTGAGGACGACGTGAAGAGCAAGTTCCCCGCCATGTACAACGCCTTCTGCTACGGCGCGCCCCCCCACGCCGGCATTGCCCCGGGCATTGACCGCATGGTCATGCTCCTGGCCGGCGAGGACTCCATTCGGGAGATCATCCCCTTCCCCATGAACAAGAACGCCCAGGATATCATGATGGGCGCGCCCTCCGAGGTGGAGCAGCGGCAGCTGGATGAGCTGCACATCGCCGTGACCGCAGCGGAGGACCAGTGAGGTTATCATTCTTTTCTTTTGAAAAAGAAAAGAATCAAAAGAAAACTTTAACCGTGCTCCATCAGACTGCGGATATGCTTTCGATCGGCTCGCCGGCAGTAGGTGGACCACATCTAAAAGTTCTTTTTGCATACTTTTTCTTTCAAGAAAAAGTATGAGAGGAAAACGTATGAAAAAACGGGCTTTCTTATGTCTCTGCGCGCTCCTTCTGCTGCTGACGGGGTGCGGCAAGGAACAAATAGGGGTTTTTGTGGTGACCTATGGGGAGACTCCGCCTGGGGATACCAGCCCCGCTCCCCCGCCGGAGCCGGAACCCCCGCCGGAACCGGAGCCGCCTCCCGAGCCCGAGCCCCCGCCGGACCCCAGACAGGAGACGGTGGAGGCCCTTCTGGCGGAGATGACCCTGGAGGAGAAGGTGGGGCAGATGTTCTTTGTCCGGTGCCCGGACGTGGGAGCGGCGGAGAGGATCAGCGAGTACCATCTGGGGGGCTGTCTCCTCTTCACCAGGGATTTCAAGGACAGCGCCGGGGAGTGGCTCAGCGAGCGTGATTTCACACAGAAGATTCTGGGCTATCAGGAAATCTCCTCCCTCCCCCTGCTCATCGGCGTGGACGAGGAGGGGGGCACCGTGGCCCGGGCCAGCCGGAACCCCAACCTCTTTACAGAAAAATTCAAGTCGCCCCAGAAGGTATTTTCCGCCGGCGGTATGGAGGCAATCGCGCTGGATGCCGTCGATAAAAACAGGGACCTGCTCCTCTATGGCATCAACGTCAACTTCGCCCCTGTGGCGGACGTGTCCACCGATCCTGCGGACTTCATGTACGACCGGACCTTCGGCCAGGATGCGGAGGCCACGGCGGCATATGTGGAGACCGTGGTAACGGCGGCCGGGGGCGTGTCTGCCGGCAATGGGGACGGGGTCTATAAAATCGGCGCTGTGCTCAAGCACTTTCCCGGCTATGGGGACAACGCAGACACCCACACCGGCGTTGCCATTGACGAGCGGCCCTACGAGCGGTTTCTGGAGGAGGACTTCCTCCCCTTCCGCGCCGGCATTGAGGCCGGAGCCGGGGCGGTGCTCATGAGCCACAACGTGGTGGTGTCCATGGACCCGGACCTGCCCGCCTCCCTGTCCCCGGAGGTCCACCGGATCCTCCGGGAGGAGCTGGACTTCCAGGGGGTGATCCTCACCGACGACATGGCCATGGACGCGGTGAAGAGCTACGCCCGGGATGGGTCCGCCGCCGTACTGGCCGTGCTGGCGGGAAACGACATGATCGTCACCAGCGACTTTGCCCGCCAGATCCCCCAGGTGGTGGAGGCCGTGAACGGCGGGACCATTGATAAAGCCCTGATTGACCGGGCTGTGGAGCGGGTTCTGGGCTGGAAATACGATCTGGGGTTATTAGGAGGCGTAGTATGACGGAGAAATTATACTATAAGGACTCGTTTCTGGCAGAATTTACTGGGACCGTCCTCTCCTGCCGGGAGGAGAAGGGGAGCTGGGAGGTGGTCCTGGACCGGACCGCCTTCTACCCCGAGGGGGGCGGCCAGCCGGCGGACCAGGGCCTGCTGGGCGGCGCTGCCGTCGCGGACGTCCGGGAGCGGGACGGGGAGATCGTCCACATCTGCGCCGCTCCCCTTCCCGTAGGGGAGAGCGTGTCCGGGCAGGTGGACTTTGCCCGCCGGTTTGACTTCATGCAGCAGCACAGCGGCGAACACATCGTCAGCGGAATCCTGTGCGGCCTGTTCCAGTGCGGCAACGTGGGCTTCCACATCGGCCATGAGCTGGTGACCATTGATTTCAACGCCCAGCTGACGCCGGAGGACGCTGCGGAGGTGGAGCGCCGGGCCAACCAGTATATCTGGGAGGACCACGCCATTTCCGTGTCCCTCCCCTCCCCCGCGGAGCTGGAGAAGCTGGACTACCGGAGCAAGAAGGCGCTGACCGGCCAGGTGCGGATTGTCTCCTGGCCCGGCGCGGACTGCTGCGCCTGCTGCGGCACCCATGTCCGCTCCAGCGGACAGGTGGGATTGGTGAAGCTGATCTCCTGCCAGAGGTTCCGGGAGGGCGTGCGCATTGAGATGGCCGCCGGCGGCCGGGCTCTCCGCTGGGCCAACGCCGTGGCCGGACAGAATGGCAGGATCTCCCAGCTCCTCTCCGCCAAGCCGGAGGCCACCGCCGGAGCCGTGGAGCGGCTGCAAAAGGAGCTGTACGTCCTCCGGGGCCGGGTGGCGGATCTGGAGGAGGCCGACTTTGCCCGGAAGGCGGACCAGCACAGGGACGCCGGGGACGTGCTGCTCCTGGAGGGGCCCATGGGCCCGGAGTCGGTGCGGAAGCTCTGCGGCGCGGTCCAGGCCGCCGCGGGCGGACGGTGCGCCGTGTTCGCCGGCGCGGAGGAGAGCTGGCAGTACGCCATCAGCCAGCCCGGCGGGGATCTGCGGGAGCTGACAAAGCAGCTCAACGCCCGGCTCCAGGGCCGGGGCGGCGGCAAGCCGGCCTTTGTCCAGGGCAGCGTCCAGGCCGGTGCGGAGGAGATCCGGGCGTTCTTTCAGTAGTGCTGTCAGGAAAAGAGATATGAGATATTTACTACAGGCGGTCATCATCGCCGCCGTCACCTTTGCCGCGGAGCTCATCAAGTACTTTGTGCCCCTGCCGGTCCCGGCCAGCATCTACGGCCTGCTGCTCCTCTTTGCCCTGCTGAAAAGCGGGATCCTGAAGCTGGAGCAGATCGAGGACGTGGGAAACCTTCTGCTGGAGCTGATGCCCCTGCTGCTGGTGCCCGCCTCAGTCAGCGTCCTCACCGCCCTGGACGCCATCCAGAGGATGCTCCTGCCGGTGCTGGTGATGGGCTTTATTGGCACCACTGCGGTGATGCTGGTCACGGGCCTGCTGTCCCAGTGGATAATCCGCAGAAAGGGGGAAAAGAGCCATGAGTGATCTCTTCGCCTCCTCCGCCTTCTTCGGCCTGCTGCTGTCCGGCGGATCCTTTGAGCTGGCCCGGGCCATCAACCGGAGGATGGGGCGGGAGGTGTGCAGCCCCCTGCTGTTTGCCACCCTGCTCTGCTGCGCCGTGCTGCTGCTGTCGGGCACGGATTACGAGATCTACTACGAGAGCGGGGGAAAGATGCTGGAGTACCTGCTGACCCCGGCCACTATCTGCCTGGCTATCCCCCTGTACCGCCAGTTCACGCTGATGCGGAAGCACGCGGGCGCGGTGCTGGCCGGATGCCTGGCCGGTGTGGCCGCCCATATGGCCGGGTGCGCGGCCATGCTGGTCCTGTTCCGGATGGAGGGGCCGGAATATATCACCCTGCTGCCCAAGTCCATCACCACCGCCATCGGCAAGGGGCTCAGCCAGGAGCTGGGGGGCTATCCCGCCATCACCATGGTCACCATCATGATTACCGGCCTCTTCGGCGCGGTGGCCGCGCCCGCCCTGCTCCGCCTCTTCCGGATCACCGAGCCCATGGCCCAGGGTCTGGCCATTGGCGCCTCCTCCCACGCCGCCGGCACCTCCCGGGCCGTGGAGCTGGGGGACGTGCAGGGCGCTGCCAGCAGCCTCGCCATTGTGGTCACGGGCCTGCTCACCGTGGCGGCCGCGCCGCTGTTCGCGCACCTGGCGGGCTGATTGAAAATGTTGAAAACCTGCATGGATTATCAAAAACGCTGAAAAAGGAGGAATTGCTATGAAACAGTATGAAAACATGATGGAGGGCATTGTGGAGGAGGAGATGGAGTCGCTGGGGGACAGCCTCGGGTGCTGCATGTGCGAACAGTGCCGGAGCGATATCGCCGCCCATGCCCTCAACCATCTGCCGCCCCGCTATGTGGTCACCCGGGCCGGCGGAGCGATCAGCAAGGCGGACAGCCTGCGCATTCAGCATCACACAGATGTGCGCACTGCGATTATGCTGGCTGCCCAGGTGGTCAAGGAATTCCCCAGGCACTGAGTGTATCTGAGCGATTTCCCCCTCATCAAGCAGAAGTTCCCTCCGGCTGTGCCGGAGGGAACTTTTCCGCTTCATTCATACAAAAACTCATTGCGCCAGTACTGCTGGAGGTAGAGAAACTCCTGGAACAGCGCCCTCCGGTCCTCCGGGATGTCGGCGGTGAGCCGGCCGTCCACCATGGTGAGGCCGCTGGCGCTGCTGACAACAGGGAACATGTTCATCATGCCGGTCATGGCCTGCATGAAGGCCGGGCCCTCCCACCCCAGCTGCTGGAACACCAGATTCATCAGATAGCAGGGGGAGATGTCCGGGCCCTGACCCTGGAGGTCCTTGCCCAGCAGGGCCCTGGCCGCGCCGTTGGCCCAGATGAGATACCGGGTGGTGTAGTGGCGGTAGAACCCCTCCTCCGTGCCCGGATCGACGTCAATGCCCATCTCCTCGTAGAAGGCGTTGCCGTCCCCCATCCAGGGCAGGTGGTCCCCGAAGGTCACCAGCACCACCGGCTCCTCGTCGTCCCGCAGCCAGTCCATCAGCTTGGCCAGCTCCCGGTCCGTCTCCCAGATGGTGGCGAGGTAGTAGTTCATGGCGTTGCGGCAGGCCAGGGAGTAGGTCTCGTCCGCAAAGCAGTCCGGGGAGCCCGTGTCCCAGGTGGCATAGGGGCCGTGGCTCTGGACATTGACGGAGAAGGAGAAATAGGGCTTGCCGGTGGCCTTGTTTTTCTGGAAATCGCTGTAGATCTCCGGGAGAAGAACGGCGTCCTCCGGGTAGATGGCGGCGGAGCGGGTCTCGTAGTCCCCCTCGTAATAGCGGTACCGCTCAAAGCCCAGATAGCAGTTGATATTCTGGCGGTTGTAGAACCATTGATAGTAGGGGTGGCTGCCCTCCACCGTGTAGCCCTGATCCCGGAGGTACCAGAGGTAGGAGTTGGCGTTGGAGCGGAAGTTTTTCAGCTGATAGTTGCCGGTGAGGAAGCAGCGCTCCGTGTCCACCGTGCCGCCGGCAAAGATGTTGGTCACCAGATTTCCGGTGAGGCTCTCCGCCTCCAGCTGGTGGTAGAGGTCATAGCCGCTGAGGTCCAGGCCGGAGACCCCGTACCGGGAGAAGTCGGCGTAGGCCTCCCGCATGATGGCGATGACGTTGATCTGCCGGTCCGGGGGGATGTCGCTGTCCGTGTAGGCGGAGAGGAGCTCCATGGCCTCCGACTTGTGGTAGCCCGCCGGAGGCGTCTCGATAAAGTCGCCGACGCTGTGGAAAAAGGGGTAGGCGAAGCCGTGGGCGATATAGTTCTGGGTGGCGCTCCAGCGGTTGAGGCAGTCGTAGTTCTCCACGCTGTCATAGAGCTCTGTGTGCAGATATACCGGGGACAGGGCGGCGGAGACCGCCAGCGCCGCCAGCGCCGGCGCCAGACGGCGCTTCCAGCCCCGGACCCTGCCGGGCGCCAGGAGGCGGAGCAGGAGGGTCCCCAGCAGCAGGCAGAACAGAGCCGCCCCGATATTCAGGTCAAAAAACAGGCTGTAGCGGTCCCCCGAGGCCATGGCCTTGGCCTCCCGGAGGATGAGCATGTCCTCGAAGTAGAGGGGGTCATCCCGGAAGTGGAGCTTGTAGTAGTTGCCCAGGCTGAAGCCCAGGGCAATGCCGCCGCCGGCCAGGAAGGCGGTCCAGGCCCGGCCCAGAGCGCCGTAAAGCAGCAGGACCAGCAGGGCCACAGGGACCGCATTCAGCGCCAGGATCAGCCAGCTCTGGAGATAGCCAAAGAGGATGTCGTTGGGGTAGGGCCCGATGGACAGCACCAGAAGGGCCAGACCCATGCACAGCCCCGCGCACAGAACCATCGCCAGCCGGTAGACGGCATAGACGGCACGCCGCCGCAGGGACCAGGCCGGATCCGGCGCGGGGTGCAGAATAAAAAAACGGTCTAAAAACCTGCTCACGCGATCAACTCCCTAGAAAATAGGCGCTCTCTTTCTCTACGCAGGCCGCGGGCGGCGATGGCCCGCCAGACGTTCAGCGTCAGGAAAAAGAATCAAAAAGAACCCTTTGGGCATCGGCTCTCCTTGTCTCCTGCATACCTTGCCTTAGAGCCTGTTTAAAATCTCCCCCGCGCATGTCTTGGCGGCGTATTTTCCGCC
>ERZ779632.394-NODE-394-length-26624-cov-12.560879_pt1 | contig 26624 bp, 24 predicted proteins | sample MGYA00514194_ERZ779632 | MGnify/ENA primary metagenome ERZ779632 (study PRJEB29562, sample SAMEA4376704) | mouse gut metagenome | isolation source: Cecum | study: EMG produced TPA metagenomics assembly of the A DSS colitis mouse model was used to assess the...
CCGCCGACAAGCACGGTATGGTGATGGCGTTTACCGGGATTCGGCTGTTCCACCACTAAGGGGTGCTTTACCATGTTTATCAGTAGCAACACGGGTTCTTTTCAATGCGACTCCTTCGAGGGATACAAAAACAAGTTGGAAACTTGTTTTCAGGAAGAAAATGAAATCTGGTGTTCCAAAACAGAAGAAAACAAGTATCCCTGTTTGTCCGTTTTGGTAAAGGACAGCCAAGCTGTGGTCAATTATTTTGAGACGGAGGATGACGGCGAGATGCTTGTTTCCTTCGGCGACGAGGATGCGGAAGGGCTGGTTTTATTTTGCGGGGACCAGTATGAAATTGCCGCCTGGCAGGTGATACCAGCCAGCGATGCCCTGAAGTGTGCATTGGAGTTTTTCCACTCTCAGGGTGCACCCGACTGCATTGATTGGGGAGAATTATAGGAAAGGTTGTCAATCTATGAAAGTTTTAGTGGTAGGCTCCGGGGGCCGGGAGCACGCCATCTGCTGGAAATTGAAGCAGTCGCCCAAGGTCACCGGGCTGTTCTGCGCCCCCGGCAACGGCGGCATCGCCCAGCTCGCCCAATGCGTGGACGTAAAGGCCACCGACGTGGACGGCATGGTGAAGTGGGCCAAGGAAAACGCCATGGATTTCGTGGTGGTGGCCCCCGATGATCCCCTGGCCCTGGGCATGGTGGACACCCTGGAGGAGGCGGGCATTCCCGCCTTCGGGCCCAGGGCCAACGCCGCCGTGATCGAGGCCAGCAAGGCGTTTTCCAAGGAGCTGATGAAGAAATACCACATCCCCACCGCCAGATACGAGACGTTCACCCAGCTGGACAAGGCCCTGGACTACATCGGGGAGCAGGGCGCACCTATCGTGGTGAAGGCGGACGGGCTGGCCCTGGGCAAGGGCGTGGTGGTGGCCGCCACCGTGGACGAGGCCAAGACCGCCGCCCGGGAGATGATGGAGGACAAGAAGTTTGGCCAATCCGGCTCCACGGTGGTGATCGAGGAGTGCATGACCGGGCCGGAGGTGACGGTGCTGGCCTTTGCCGACGGCGAGCACGTGTACCCCATGCCCGCCAGCCAGGACCACAAGCGGGCCTACGACGGCAACCGGGGCCCCAACACCGGCGGCATGGGGGCCATCTCCCCCCCGCCCCAGTACACGCCGGAGATCGCCCAGCGGTGCGTGGACGAGATCTTCCTGCCCACCATCGCCGCGCTGAAGGCGGAGGGGCGGCCCTTCCAGGGGGTCCTTTACTTCGGGCTGATGCTCACGCCGGACGGCCCCAAGGTGGTGGAGTATAACGCCCGGTTCGGCGACCCGGAGTGCCAGGCGGTGCTCTCCCTGCTGGACAGCGACCTGATGGACATCTTCACCGCCTGCCGGGAGGGCACCCTGGACCAGCTGGACCTCCGCTGGAAGGACAGCGCGGCCTGCTGTCTGGTGCTGGCCTCCGGGGGCTACCCGCTGGACTACCGGAAGGGCTTCCCCATCTCCGGGCTGGAGGAGGCGGGAAAATCCGCCGTGGTGTTCCACGCGGGCACCGCTGAAAAAGACGGACAAATTGTCACCAGCGGCGGGCGGGTGCTGGGCGTCACCGCTTTGGGTGATACCCTGGATCAGGCCATCGACAACGCCTATGCCGCCGCCAAACCCATCTCCTTTACGGATATGCACTTCCGCACTGATATCGGCCGCGCCTTTTAACGATAAGCCCTCCCTCCGCCGCGGGCGGGGGGAGGGCTTGCTTTTTGCCCCGCGATTCCAGCCTCGAACCTCCTGTCCTTTTCCCTCCAGGGGCTTCCGAAAGTTTTTTCTGATTTTGGAAAAAGAGGGTTGACAGATCTGGTCTATCGTGATAGACTGCAAGTAGGTCGATAGCTATAGACCAAAAGGAGGTCCGTGTTATGGAGCATTTACGGCTGGCGGAGGGCGAGTACCGTTTCGCCCGCATCGTCTGGGAAAACGAGCCCCTGCCCTCCGGGAAGCTGGTGGAGCTGTCCCAGAAGGAGCTGGGCTGGAAGAAGTCCACCACCTATACGGTGCTCAAAAAGCTGGTGGAGCGGGGCATCCTGCGCAACGAAAACGCGGTGGTCACCGCCGCCGTCCCCCAGGAGGACATTCTCCGGGAGGAGAGCCGCGCGGTGGTGGACCGGGCCTTTGAGGGCTCCCTCCCCTCCTTCCTGGCCCATTTCATGGGCGGGAAAACCATTTCCAACGCCGAGGCCGACGAGCTGAAGGCCCTCATTGACCGTTTCAGAGAGGAGGATTCCCATGCTTGACATTTTGTGGGAGGCCAGCGTCACCGCCGCCTACGCCTCCGCCATCCTCATCGTCCTGCGGCTGATCCTGCGGAAGCGGGCACCCCGGCAGGTTTTTTGCCTGCTGTGGCTGGTGGTGTTCGCCCGCCTGCTGATCCCCGTGTCCCTGGAAAGCCCCCTGTCCATCGTGCCGGAGGCCCGGCCCGCCCAAGGGCAGCTCTACCTCCCCCAGCAGGACGCCGGACAGCAGCCCGCGAACCCCGTTACCCCCACCGCCCCCGTCCAGAATCCGGGGCAGGCGGTAAACCCTGTGATCAGCAATCCCAATCCCCCCGCCCTCACCCTCCCCGGGGACGAGGCCCCCGCCGTGCCCTCGCCGGAGGCCCCCGCACCCTTCCCCTGGCGGGCCGTGATCACCGGGGTGTGGCTGGCGGGCGGGGCGGCCATGGGGAGCTATGGCCTGATCTCCTACCTGCGCCTGCGCCGCCGCCTGTTCGGCGCGATCCGGGCCAAGGACGGGGCCTGGGAGCATCCGGCGGTGGACTCCCCCTTCATCCTGGGAATGCTCCGGCCCCGGATCTACCTGCCGGCGGGGCTGGCGGGCCAGGCCAGGGGCTTCATCCTCTGCCACGAGCGTGCTCACCTGCGCCGCCTGGACCACATCGTCAAGCCCGTGTGCTGGGCCGCCCTGGCCCTCCACTGGTTCAACCCGCTGGTGTGGGCCGCCTACGTCCTCATGAGCCGGGACATCGAGGCCGCCTGCGACGAGGCGGTGGTGCGGCAGCTCGGCCCCCAGGTGAAGGCGGATTACTCCTATACCCTGCTGGCCCTGGCCACCGGACGGCGTCTGCCCGCCCCCTCCCCCCTGGCCTTTGACGAGGGGGACGCCAAGGGGCGCATCAAGCACGTGCTGGGCTACCGCCGCCCCGCCCTGTGGGTGATTGTGGTCAGCTCCATCGCGGCGGTGCTGGCGGCGGTGTGCCTGCTCACCGACCCGGTGTCCGCCCGGAACGAATCCGAGCCCATTCCCGACCCCACCGCCACCCAGCCCGCAGAGACCGCCCAGCCCCCGGAGGCCAACCTCGCGGACACCCTGCTGGACCCGTGGATGAAGGAGGTGCTGGACGGGGAGCGGCAGTTCATCTCCGCCTACTCCCATTATGCCGAGGGCGACGGCCGAACCTACAGCATCCACGACCTGAGAACCTTCTACTATGGGGACGACCAGTTCCCCGACGCCGTGGTGGAGGCGGGCAGGCTGGCCGTCATCGACCTGGACCGGGACGGCGTCAACGAAATGGTCATCTGGCCCGAGGGGGAGTATGAGTATTTATACAGCGTTGTGGGCTACCTGATCCTCCACCGTCAGGGGGACGAAATCTACGGCTACAACCCCGTCTACCGCGCCTTTGGGAACCTGAAGTCGGACGGCACCTTTGATTGGAGCGGCAGTGCGTTTAATTGGGGCATTGGCTCTGCCCTGTTTACTGAAAACGGCTTTGAAGTCAAAAATATAACTTGGTGTGAAATTCACAGCGAAACCGACGAACGTTATTTCGTGGACGGCGCCAAGGCCACCCGGGAGGAATTTGAGGCCGCCACGGGCTGGGGCCCGCAGAACCGGAAGCCCGAAGCGGCCTGGTTCACCTATGAGGACGGCAGGCTCGCGCCCTATCTCCCCGCCGGGGCGGCGCTGCTGGCGGAGGCCAGCCCCGACACCGAGGCCGGAGCCGCCAGACTGTGGCAGGGCGGGGGCGGGCTTCCCTGGCTGGAGTGGAACGGCGCGGCCTACCTGCTGGGTTCCACCGTCACCGCCGATCAGTTCCCCGCCCTGTTTGTCCGGGACTTCGACGGCGACGGGCAGAACGAGCTGGCGCTCCAGTGGATGAATGCCGGCTTCGCCCGGTACGAGGTGTACGAGTGGAACAACGGGGCGCTCACCTACGCCGATGCCTTTGACACCCAGGATGATCTCCTGCTGCGCTTCAACCAAAACAACGTGGCGGCTTACAGTAAGGACGGTCGGATGATGGCCGTCACCTATTCCCACAACGAGGGCGACCCGGACAGCGAGGACTTCGACCGCCGCTACATTACGGGAAGCTGTGTTCTCCCGGAGGACTTCTTCAACGGCTACGAACATATCCGGGATGGCCGCGCCTATGTTTACGCCTGCGACTTCCGCCGGATCAGCTTTAACCCGGACAATTCCATCCGCCTTGAACTGCTGTTCTGTCCGGCGGATGAGACAATGAAGGATCTGGTTCGGGTGGTTCCGCCCTACGAACCGGCGGATGAGCACTGCATGATGGGTCATACTGTGGGCACCGCCGCCTTCACCCTCAGCTACGATGGGGCGAACTGGGTTCTGCAAGCGCCGGATCAGCTGGACATGGGCGTGAAGGAGGAGCCCACCCCCATCGACATCGCCTCCGCCGCCCCGCTGAGCGCCCCGGTCACCGACCTGATGGGCGGCCTCCCGAACAATCCGGAGGAATGGTACAAGGTGGCGGAGCTGCCCGACGACATGATCTGGGTATATTCCCGGAACGAGGGCGAGGAAACGCTGATCCGCTGGGACGGGAACTTCTACAAGGTGTTCGGCCACCGCGTCCACGACCGAACGCGCAACGCCCCCAAGCTGAAAAAGCTGGGCGGCGGGGGTGTCTACGGCCCCCTGGCGGTCATCAGAAACCTGCACTGGGGAGCCGGAAGCGACATAGAGGATCTGGTGATTTATGACCTGGACTCCTCCGACGTGCCCAGCTACGTCCACGACTGGTCGCTTCTGCGGGACGACTTCAATGGTGACCGCACCTTCCAGTATGACCGGAATACCCGAACCATCACCTGCGCCTATGAGGGGCAGACGGCAGAGCTGATCATCGACGACAGCCGCGAGGAAACGTTCCGCCGGATCGAGGAGGACGGCGTCAGCGTCCGGGTCACCGGCGAACTCGTCTTCTACCAGTTCGCCGAGGACGGCACCATCCAGATTGAGTTCCCCCTTGAGGTCTTTATCGGCAACGATGTGGTCAGTGCCCCGCTGGTGTGGCCCTGGTTCCTGCGCTGGACAATCCGCTTTGACAGCGAGCGGGCGGCGTTTGAAACCGTCCCCGGAAGCTGCGAACTGTTCACCTACGCGGGCCAATAAACAGCAGCCGCCCCGCCCGGATCAAACCGGGCGGGGCGGCTGCTCGTCAAGCCAGCAAAAAAGCCGCCGCGGCAGCGGCAGCTTTTTTCCGTTTCCAGGCAGGCGTCACTTCTCGGCGGAGGCGGTAACCTCCCGGCCATTGTAGCTCATGCAGTTCTTGCAGACGCGGTGGGGCAGGGTCACAGTACCACACTTGGGGCAGGTGTTGATACCGGGGGTCTCCAGCTTCCACACGGAGCTGCGTCGCTTATTCCTGCGCTGCTTGGATACCTTACTCTTCGGGACGGCCATTTTGACACCTCCTTATATCGCCAATGTCCAAGCGGACATACAGCATACTTACGCTTGATCCTCCTGCTTCTCCAGGAGCTGGGCCAGCTTCGCCAGCCGGGGGTCGATCTCCTTCTTACACCGGCAGGGCTCGTGGTTCAGATCCACGCCGCAGCCGGGGCACAGCCCCCTGCAATCCTCAGAGCACAGGTTCTTCGTGTCCATTTCAAGGAGGAACACCTCGGTCATCAGCCCGTCCAGATCCAGCTCCCCGCTCTTGTCCAGCAGGACGATGTCGTCGCTCTCCCCGTTGGCCAGCTCGAAGGCCAGCAGAGTCTCGTACTCCACCGTTTTCTCCCGCTCAAAGGGCTGGGCGCACCGGTCGCACACCAGGGACAGCAGCCCGCTCAGCTCCGCGCTGAGGGTCAACGCCCCCGCCATGTTGCGCACCTTTCCCATAACGCGGACGCCATGGGTGAAGGGCCGCCCGCCGTTCCACTCCTCCCGGGACAGATCCAGCACACAGTCAAAGGGCAGAACCGCGCCCGGCTCCCGGGCCAAGCGTTCCAAATTCAGCTTCATGATCCACCTCGCATAATGGCACGACTGCTATTATACTAAAGAGCACGGGAATTGTCAAATCATTTCTGCAAAATTTTCTACCTCCAGGCGGTAGCCCAGCCGCCGCACCGCCTCGATTTTCACGTTGGAGTCAATGCTGGCCAGCTTCTTCCGCAAAAAGCCCACGTAGACCTCCACGTGATTCTCCACCGCGTTGGAGTCATACCCCCACACCTTTTCCAGAATGGCCTCCTTGGGAGAGATCCGGTCGCGGGCCTGGAGGAGGAAGCGCATCACGTCGAACTCCCGGGCGGACAGCCGCACCCCCCGCTCCCCGCACACCAGGGTGCAGGAGCCAAGCTCCAACGCCGTATTGCCCAGGGACAGCTCGTCCACCTGCCCGCCCTGCCGCCGGAGCAGGGCGTTGACGCAGGCCAGCAGCTCCCGGCTGTCGAAGGGCTTGGACAGGTAGTAGTCCGCCCCGGCGTTGAGGCCCTCGATCCGGTCCTCCACCCCGCCCCGGGCGGTGAGCATCAGGATGGGGACGGCGCACCGTCCCGCCCGCACCTGCCGGGCCACCTGATAGCCGTCCATCCCCGGCATCAGCACGTCCAGGATCAGCAGGTCGTAGATCCCCAGCCGGGCATATTCCGCGCCGCTCACCCCGTCGTAGACGCACTCCACCTCAAACCCCTGCTGGCCCAGCAGCGTCCCCACGGAATCCGCCAGCGGCTTGTCGTCCTCAATCATCAGGATTTTCACAGGCTTCTCCTCCCCCGCTTTCCCCTGCCGCCATCATACCATCCCAAGCTGAAGGGAAGCTGAAATTCTTCTGTTCACAGTTCCTTTACACAATCCGCCCCGGATTTTCAGCTCCGGTTCAGCTTTCCGTGCTACAGTACCCTCCGGAAAGGACGTGATGAAATGGCCCAATTCCGGCACGAGTGGAAGCACGAGATCAGCCTCTCCGACCGTCTGACCCTCCAGGCCCGGCTGGGGGCGGTGTGCGCGCCCGACCCCCACGCCCCGGGCGGGCAGTACCGCATCCGCAGCCTCTATTTCGACACTCCGTCGGACAAGGCCCTGCGGGAGAAGCTGAACGGGGTGGACCACCGGGAGAAGTTCCGCCTCCGGTACTACAATTCTGACCTCACCCTGATCCGCCTGGAGAAAAAGAGCAAGCAGGGCAGCCTGGGCACCAAGGAGACGGCAAAGCTCACCCCGGCGCAGGCCCAGGCGGTGGTGGACGGGGAGCTGGCCTGGATGGCGGACAGCGGACAGCCCCTGGTGCGGGAGCTGTACCGCAAGATGGCCACCCAGGGCCTGCGGCCCCGCACCCTCGTGGACTACACCCGGCGGCCCTTTGTCTACGCCCCCGGCAATGTGCGGGTGACCCTGGACTACGACATCCGAACCGGGCTTGGCTCCACCGACTTTCTCAACCCGGACTGCGTCACCATCCCGGCGGGAGAGCCCGTCACCCTCCTGGAGGTGAAGTGGGACGCCTTTCTCCCCAGCGTGATCCGGGACGCGGTGCAGCTCACAGGGCGGCAAACCGGGGCGTTCTCCAAATACGCCGCCGCCCGCATCTACGGTTAAAACAGGAGGGACCCATATGACATTCCAAGAAATTTTCAAGTCCAGCTTTCTGGACAACGTGGCCAGCGTCAGCCTGCTGGACATGGTTCTGGCCCTGGCTCTGGCCTTCGGCATCGGGCTGTTTATCCTGCTGGTGTACAAGAAAACCTTTTCCGGCGTGATGTACTCGTCCAGCTTCGGCGTGACCCTGGTGGCCCTGACCATGATCACCACCATGGTTATCCTGGCCGTCACCAGCAACGTGGTGCTGTCCCTGGGCATGGTGGGCGCGCTGTCCATCGTCCGCTTCCGCACCGCCGTGAAGGAGCCGCTGGACCTGGCCTTCCTGTTCTGGGCCATCGCCGTGGGCATCGTGCTGGCGGCGGGGATGATCCCGCTGGCCGTCTTTGGCAGCCTGATCATCGGCCTGATCCTGCTGGTGTTCGTCAACAGGAAGTCCCACGTAAACCCCTATATCGTGGTGCTCCAATGCGGGGACGGCGAAGCGGAGGCCCAGGCCCGGGCCCTGCTGGAGGCCAGCACCCGCCGCTGCGCGGTGAAAAGCAAGACCGTCCGGGAGGGGCTGGTGGAGCTGAACCTGGACGTCCGCCTCCGGGACGGGGACACCGGGTTCGTCAACGCCCTGGCCGGGCTGGAGGGCGTGCGCAGTGCCGTGCTGGTGAGCTACAACGGCGACTATCTGGGGTAAGGCCATGGCAGCCCACAGATACATCGACCGGATCTGCGCCCTGGCCGCCGCCCTGTCCCTGGCGATCGCCCTGCTGTTCCTCAACGGGGAGGCCCTGGGGCTTCCGTCCGCCGCCCAAGCCCTGGGCTACGAAACCCGGCTGTTCGACACGGGCCGCGTCCACACCCTCGACATCGTGATGGACGATTGGGAGGGCTTTATAGACACCTGCGAGAGCGAGGAATACTCCCCCTGCTCTGTTGTCATCGACAACGAGGCCTACAAAAACATCGCCATCCGGGCCAAGGGGAACACCTCCCTGTCCACCGTCTCCCAGCTGGGCAGCAGCCGCTACAGCTTCAAGCTGGAATTTGACCACTATGAGGCGGGCAAAAGCTACCACGGCCTGGATAAGCTGTGCCTGAACAACATCATCCAGGACAACACCTACATGAAGGACTACCTCACCTATCAGCTCATGGCCGGCTTCGGGGTAAAGGCCCCCCTGTGCAGCTACGTCTGGATCACCGTCAACGGGGAGGACTGGGGGCTGTACCTGGCGGTGGAGGGGGTGGAGGACGGCTTCCTCCGGCGCAATTACGGCCAGGACGCCGGGGCCCTCTACAAGCCGGACAGCATGGACTTCGGCGGGGGCCGGGGCAACGGCCGGGACTTCGACATGGAGGACTTCGAGGGCTTTGAGGGCTTCCCGGCGGACGGGGACAGCCAGCGGCCCGGACGCCCCGGCAAACCGGACGGCGGGGACCCCGGCGGCACCCCGGAGGATTTCCAGCTCCCCGGCTCCCCCAGCGGCGGCCCGCCGGAGGACTTCGACCCCTCCGCCCTTCCGGACGGCGGCGGGATGCCGGAGGGCTTCCCCGGCGGCAAGGGCGGCAGGAGCTCCGACGACGTAAAGCTGAAGTACATAGACGACGACCCGGACAGCTACCCCAACCTCTTTGACAGCGCGAAAACCGCCGTCACCGCCGGCGGCAAGGCCCGCCTCATCCAATCGCTGAAGGCCCTGTCCGGCGGGGACGTGCAGGAGGCGGTGGATCTCGACCAGGTCCTGCGCTACTTCGTGGTGCACAACTACGTGGTGAACGGGGACAGCTACACCGGATCCATGGTGCACAATTACTACCTCTACGAGAAGGACGGGCTTTTGTCCCTCATCCCCTGGGACTACAATCTGGCCTTCGGCACCTTCCAGGGCGGGGACTCCTCCGGGGCGGTGAACGACCCCATCGACTCCCCCCTGTCCGTCTCCGGGGACGGGGATCGGCCCATGGCGGACTGGATTTTTGCCAGCCCGGAGTATACCGATCTGTACCACCAGTATTTTGAGGACTTCCTGCGCACGGCGGACCCCGCCGGGATCCTCGCGGAAGCCCGCGCCCTCATCGCCCCCTACGTGGAGCGGGACCCCACCAAGTTCTGCACCCTGGAGGAGTTCCAGGCGGGTGTGTCGGCCCTGGAGACCTTCTGCGCCCTGCGCACCGAGAGCGTGTCCGGCCAGCTCTCCGGAGCCATCCCCGCCACCGATCAGGGGCAGGCCGGGGACCCCAACAGCCTGGTGGACGCCTCCTCCCTCACCCTGTCCGACCTGGGCACCATGGGGATGGGCGGCGGTCCGGGAAAGGCCCCCGGCGGAGCGGATGGCAACGGTCCCGCCCTCCCTGGACAGCGGGACGGCGATCAGGACTACAGCAGTCAACCAGCCAGCCCCCGTCCAGAAGGACTACAGCAGTAAACCAACAGGTGCCCGCCAGGATGGACTACAGCAGTAAGCCAACCCTCACCCCAGCAGGATCCGGCGGAAGGCCTCTACTGTGGGCTCCAGCAGCTCGTCGGGGTACTGGTAGTCCCGGGTGTGGAGGGCCGGGCACCCCTCCCCCGCCCCGATGCCGAAGAAGGCCCCCGGACAGCGGCGCAGGTAATGCCCAAAATCCTCGCTCCACCGCATGGGGCCGGGCAGAAGCCCGCCGCCGCACCGCTCCAGCACCAGCCGGGCGCACGCCGGGTCGTTTACGGTGGCGGGGAACGCGTCCTGCTCCCCGTGGCGGAAGCCCAGGCCGTACTCCCCCGCCAGCGACCCCGCCAGCCCCAGGATGTCCCCATGGAGCCGCTCCAGATCCCCGTCCGCCTCCGCCCGCAGGGTGAGCCATACCTCCCCCCGGGCGGCGGCGGTGCCAAAGGCCCGTCCCCCCAGCTCCGCCCCCACCACGGTGCACAGGGTCAGCCCGCCGTACCGCTCCGCCCGGGCCAGCTCCGGCAGGGCGCACAGCAGCCGCCCCACCGCCTCCGCCGGGGACAGGCCGTCCTCCGGATAGGCGGCGTGGGCGGGCCGCCCCTCCAACGCCAGCGTCACCCCCCGGGAGGCGCAGGCGAACGTCCCGGGCCGGGTGAGCACCTGCCCCAGGGGATACCCCGGCAGGTTGTGCGCCCCATAGATCTCCGCCACCCGCTCCCGGTCCAACAGCTCCAGGCAGCCGGAGGCCCCGGCCCCGGTCTCCTCGGCGGGCTGGAACAGGAAGAACACGTCCCGGCCCAGCGTCTCCCCCTGTAGGGACAGGGCCGCGCCGCACAGGGCGGCGGCGTGGCCGTCGTGACCGCACAGGTGGGCCGCTCCCCCGTCCGGCAGGGCCAGGGCGTCGTAGTCCGCCCGGAGCACCACCGGGGGCCTTGTCCCCCCCGGCTCCCGGCGGGCGGCGTAGAACCCCTCCCCGCAGGGGTGAAGCTCCAGCCCCGCCCGGGTGCGCAGAAAGTCCATCAGCAGGGCCTTGGTCCGGACCTCTTCCCCGGAAGGCTCCGGGCATTGGTGCAGTGCCCGCCGCAGGGCGCGGATCTCCTCCAACTCCATTTGCCTCTCTCCCCTCTGTCCCGGCCCGCTTTTTGGGAGCCGGGGCATTTTACTGCCCTGATTATAATACAGACCGCCCGCCGGGGCAAGCCCGCCTCTTAATTTCCCGCGAAACGCGCCGAATGAATCTATAAAAGCAAAAGCGAGGAGGAGCGTTTATGCGGGAAATCAGCGCGGAGGCGGTGGCGGACACGGTGGCGCGGCTGTGCGTCCAGGCCAACACCTGCCTGCCCCGGGACGTAAAGGACGGCATCGCCGCCGCCCGGGCCGCCGAGGACTGGCCCCCGGCCCGGGAGATCCTGGACCGGATCATGGAAAACGGGGAAATCGGCGGCGGCTTCCCCATCTGCCAGGACACGGGGATGGCCTGCGTCTTTCTGGAGGTGGGCCAGGAGCTGCACATCGCGGGCGATCTGGCCCAGGCGGTGGACGAGGGGGTGCGCCGGGGCTACGCCCAGGGGTATCTGCGCAAGTCCGTGGTGTCCGATCCGCTGGAGCGGGTGAACTCCGGGGACAACACCCCCGCCATGCTGTATACCCAGCTGGTCCCCGGGGACAGGCTCGCCATCACCGTGGCCCCCAAGGGCTTCGGCAGCGAGAACATGAGCCGGATCGCCATGCTCAAGCCCTCCGACGGGGTGGAGGGGGTCAAGGACTTCATCGTGGACACGGTGGAGCAGGCAGGGCCGAACCCCTGCCCTCCCATTGTGGTGGGGGTGGGCCTCGGCGGCACCTTCGACAAGTGCGCCCTGCTGGCGAAAAAGGCCCTGCTGCGGGAGCTGGGCACCCCCTCCCCCCTGCCCTTCTACGCGGACTTGGAGCGGGAGCTGCTGGCCCGGATCAACGCCCTGGGCATCGGGCCCCAGGGCTTCGGCGGGCGCACCACCGCCCTGGCCGTCCACATTGAGACCCTGCCCACCCATATCGCGGGCCTGCCCTGCGCGGTAAATATCAACTGCCACGTGGCCCGCCACGCAACGGAGGTGCTGTGAGATGGTGAAGCTGATAACGGCCCCGCTGGACAGGGAAACCGCCCGGGGCCTGCGGGCCGGGGAGAGCGTGCTGCTGTCCGGCACGGTATACACCGCCCGGGACGCGGCCCACAAGCGGCTGTGCGCCCTGGCGGCGGAGGGCAAGCCCATGCCCTTCCCTGTGGAGGGCAGCGTGATCTACTATGTGGGCCCCACCCCCGCCCGGCCCGGACAGCCCATCGGCTCCGCGGGGCCCACCACCAGCTGCCGCATGGACGCCTACGCCCCCACCCTCCTGCACCTGGGGGAACTGGGCATGATCGGCAAGGGCGCGCGGAGCCAGGAGGTCATTGCGGCCATGCGGGAGACGGGCGCGGTGTATTTCGGGGCCATCGGCGGGGCGGGGGCTTTGCTGGCCCGGTGCGTGAAGTCGGCAGAGCTGGTGTGTTATGAGGATCTGGGGGCGGAGGCCGTCCGGCGGCTGGAGGTGGAGAACCTGCCGCTGACGGTGGTCATCGACTGCCTGGGCAATAACCTGTACGAGACGGGCCGGGCCGCTTACCTGGCCCGGCGGTGAAAAACCGGCCGGCCTGTGCGCCGGCCGGTTTTCTGTTGCAATTTCCCGGGAAATCAGGTACAATACCTTCTATAAGCGTCCCCGGAGCGGGGCGCGGAGAAGGAGGAGCGTTCTATGTTGGAATACGACCGCATACGGCTGAAGCAGGCGGCGCGGCAGGCCATGAAGGCCCAGCGGCCCCACCCCATGCTGGTCACCTTCGTGTTTGCCGCCATCGGCGGCATCGGCGGGCAGATCCTCACCCAGATTCTGGGCATGGTCACCGGCAGCACCAGCCTGAACACCCAATACTTCCAGGCCGTTTGGGAGTACGGGGACACGGACACCGCCCTTCAGTACATCTTGATGGCCTACGGGCCCCAGCGGCTGATCTTCGCCCTGCTGGTGGGCGGCGGGCTGTCCACCCTGCTGGTGGCCCTGTGGCAGGGGCTGATGCGGGTGGGGTACAGCGGCTTCTGCCTGGACATGGCCCGGAGGCGGCAGCCCCAGCTTGAGACGCTGTTCCGCGCCTTCCCCCAGGCGGGGTCCGTGCTGCTCACCCAGCTGCTGGTCTTTGTGTTCCGGTTCCTGTGGATACTGTTGCTGCTGGTGGGTTACTTTGTGGTGGGCTTTGTTGGCGGCATGGTAGCCGATGCCATCCATGTTTTTCTCTTTGTCCCGGTCTTGCTCTTGGACATTGCCGCCCTGCTGCTGGGCATCCTCTGGGTCACCCTGCGGTACGAGCTGGTGGACTTTCTCATCGCCGACCAGGGCCTCACCGGTATGGACGCCATCCGGGAGAGCAAGCGGCTCATGCAGGGGAATTACGGGCGGCTGTTCACCTTGAAGCTGTCCTTCTTCGGCTGGTATCTGCTGGAGATCGGCGTGATTCTGGCGTTCCTGATCACCGGCCTGCTGACCTTCGGCCTCCAGCTGGCCAACGCCGCGGACTCCTCCGACGCGCTGGCCGCGCAGGTTGTGTCCGCCCTGGGCTTCCTTGCCCTGTTCGGCCTGGCGTGTATTGCCCTTTCCATTTTCAACCTGTGGCTCACCCCCTACATCACCGGGACGGAGGCCCTGTTCTACGACTGGACCCAGGGCATCGACAGCACCCTGCCCCCCTCCGGCGGCGGGGACGGCGGCTGGGGCCAGCCCGCCCCGCCCCGGCCAAACACCACCTATACCTGGAATCCCACCCCCGGCCAGAGCTCGGGCACGGGCATCGGCCCCGGCCCCGATCCCGGCCCCCGGGACGGCGGCGCGCCCAAGCCCCCCAGATCCCCCAAGGACGATCCCTGGGATTGACCCATAAGCAAGCGGCGGGGACGGAATGCCGCCCCCGCCCAGCGTGGCGGAAAGGTCTTTTCGCCACGCTGGGTGCGGCTTTTTTGAACTAAGGGCGTTCAAAAAAGCCGTTGATTGAACGTGAAAGACACCCCTCCTGGGTTTCTTTCACACTATCTTCCTTCCCGGAAACGAAACGGTGCGCATAAGCCCGACAGTCTGCGGCGGGGACGGAATGCCGCCCCCGCCCTTCCCTATTCGAAAGGAGAGACGAGCCATGGACAAGCTGCAAATGAAAACCCCCCTGGTGGAGATGGACGGGGACGAGATGACCCGCATCCTCTGGCAGCAGATCAAGGAGGAGCTGCTGGAGCCTTATATCGACCTGAAAACGGAATATTACGACCTGGGCCTGCCGGAGCGGGAGCGCACAAAGGATCAGGTGACCATCGACGCGGCGGAGGCCAACAAGAAATACGGCGTGGCGGTGAAGTGCGCCACCATCACCCCCAACGCCCAGCGGGTGGAGGAATACAAGCTGTCCCAGATGTGGAAGTCCCCCAACGGCACCATCCGGGCCATTCTGGACGGCACCGTGTTCCGTGCCCCCATCATGGTGAAGGGGCTGAACCCGGTGGTGAAAAACTGGCATCAGCCCATCACCATCGCCCGCCACGCCTTCGGGGACGTCTACAAGGCGGCGGAGTTCAAGGTCCCCGGCCCCGGCACGGCGGAGCTGGTGTTCACCGCCGCCGACGGCACGGTGACCCGGGAGCCGATCCACCGATTCGGCGGCCCCGGCGTTTTGCAGGGGCAGTTTAACGTGGAGGCGTCCATCGCCTCCTTCGCCCGGTCCTGCTTCCAGTTTGCCCTGGACACCCGGCAGGACCTGTGGTTCTCCACCAAGGACACCATCTCCAAGCGGTACGACCACACCTTCAAGGACATCTTCGCGGACATATACGAAGGGGAATATCGAGAGAAATTTGAACAGAACGGAATCACCTACTTCTACACCCTCATCGACGACGCGGTGGCCCGGGTGATCCGTTCCAAGGGCGGCTTTATCTGGGCCTGCAAGAACTACGACGGCGACGTGATGAGCGACATGGTGTCCACCGCCTTCGGCTCGCTGGCTATGATGACCTCCGTGCTGGTGTCCCCGGAGGGGAATTACGAGTACGAGGCCGCCCATGGCACCGTCACCCAGCACTACTACCGCCATCTGAAGGGGGAGCAGGTGTCCACCAACCCCATGGCCACCCTGTTCGCCTGGACAGGGGCTTTGGCCAAGCGGGGTGAGCTGGACGGCCTGCCGGAGCTGACCGCCTTCGCCAAAAAGCTGGAGCAGGCGTCCATCGACACCATCGAGAGCGGCGTCATGACAGGCGATCTGGTGGGCCTGTGGGAGGGGGAGGCCCAGGCTCAGAAGGTCACCGGGCTGGAGTTCCTCCGGGCCATCCGGGAGCGCATTTCATAATCGTAGGGGAGGGGCTTGGGTCTCGCCTTCGGCTCGGTCGTGCGGTGGATGTGTGCCGCTGGCACACACCGCCCCCTCCCGCCTCTCCCAGATACAGATCATTCGCCGCGGGAGGGCCAAGGCCCTCCCCTACAGAAAGACAGGTGGATTATTCATGGTCTATTTCCTCACCAGCAACCCCTGCCTGCCCGACTTCCCGGCACTGAACCCGGCAAACGGCTTTGTGGACGAGCTGCAAAAGGCTTTGCCGAAAACCTGCCGCGCCCTGTTCATCTCCTCTGACCCGGACGATGACGCCAACCTCCGCCGGTTTGCGGAGGGTATGGAGCGCGGTTTCGCTGAGATCGGCATCCGGTTTGCCGAACTCTCCCTGCTGTTCCGGGAAACCCAGGATGAGTGCGGTTATCTGCTCACCCACTCCGATGTGGTTTTCCTGTGCGGCGGGCACGTCCCCACGCAGAACGCATTCTTTCAGGAGATCGATCTGCGGGAGGAGCTTAGAAGCTGGGACGGCGTTCTGGTGGGCGTCAGCGCGGGCACCATGAACTGCGAGGAGCTGGTCTACGCCCCGCCCGAGGAGGAGGGCGAGGCCGTCGACCCAAACTACCAGCGGTTCTACCCCGGCCTGGGCCTGACCAGGCATATGATTTTCCCCCACTTCCAGGACACCCGGTACGAGGTGGTGGACGGCCTGCCCACCCTGGAGAGCAGCCTCCTGCCCGACAGCATGGGGCGGAGCATCTACGCCCTGGTGGACGGCAGCTTCCTCCTGGGCAAAGACGGAGGCGAGGAGCTGCGGGGCGAGGCGTACCTCATCGAAAACGGCGTCCTCACTCAGATCAGCCGGGAGGGCGATGTGATTCCGCTGTAGCCCCCAAAACAGCACAGCAAAAGCCCCCGGACAGGCGTCCGGGGGCTTTCTTATCAAGGTTCGTCCGCGTCCACGCCCAGCTCCCGCAGCCGGAGCCGCAGGTGGGCCGGGTCGCCGTGGTAGATCACCCCGCCCATGCCGCAGCGGACGGCCCCCTCGATGTTCCGGGGATCGTCGTCAATAAAGACGCACTCCTCCGGGCGCAGGTGGAAATACTCCAGGAACCGCAGGTAGATCCCCGGCTCCGGCTTCACAAAATGGAAGTCGCAGGAGACGAATTCCCCATCGAAAAACTCCAGGGCCGGGATGTTCTTCCGGAACTCATGGAACCGGGTGCAGGTGTTGGACAGCAGGTAGATGCGGTAGCCCTTGCCCTTCAGCTCCTTCACCAGATCGTACACCCCGTCCAGGGGCGGTATGTCCTGGTGCCAGTTGTCCAGAATGTCCCGCACCGCCTGATGGAGCCGCTCCGGCAGGCGGGCGCACACCGCCGCCACCACCTCGTCGTCGGTGATGGTGCCCCGGTCCATCCACACCCACTCGATGGAGCGGAACAGCTCCCGGCGCATCAGCTCGTAGTCCGCCGGATCGGGGACAAACCGGGCGGTGTAGTGCTCCGCGTCAAACCTGATCAGCACACCGCCCATGTCAAACACAACGTTCTTGATCATACAATCGACACCTTCCCCTTGCTGGCCTTGAACACCACGATCAACAGGATGCCGCTGGTGACGGTGAGGATGGAGGCCAGGGACGCCGCCGTGCCCACCGAGTTGCGGACAATGTTGGTATAGCTGGCGATGGTCATGGTGGCGGTCTTGCCGGTATACAGCATGATGGAGGTGGACAGCTCGTTGATGCAGGTGACCCAGCTGATGATGGCCCCGGACAGCACCCCGGGCAGCATGAGCCGGGCGGTGACCTTGGCGAAGGTCTTCATGGGGGACACCCCCAGGTTGATGGACGCCTCCTCCACGCTGGGGTCCATCTGCATCAGGAACGCGCTGCCCGAGCGGACGGTGTAGGGCAGCTTGCGGATGATCATGGCGATGACGATGATGGAGGCGGTTCCGGTGAGCTTGATCACGGTGCCGTCGGCGGTGCGGCCCAGGTTGTTAAAGGCCACGATGTAGCACAGGCCCAGCACCGAGCCGGGGATCACGTAGGGGGCCATCATCAGCATATCCAGCGCGCCCCCCGTCTTGCCCCGGCGGCGGACAATGACATAGGACATCAAAATGCCCAGTACCAGGATAAACAGAATCGCCGCGGTGGAAAACACGAAGGAATTGCGGATGTTGGTGCTCAGGCTCTTGCCCAGCTCCAGATAGTGCTCCAGGGTAAAGCCCTCGGAGAACACAAAGTTGGAGTAGTTGGTCTTGACGAAGGAGCAGAAGATCACGATCACCTGGGGCAGGAAGGACACCAGGCTGACCGCCGCCACCGGAAGGGTCACCAGGAACCGCTTCCAGCCCCGGTATTCCGTGATCTGGGGCGGGCGGAGGGCGGACATGGTGTAGTTCTTCCGGGCCACCCACCACTTCTGGAGAAACAGGATGAGCAGGGAGATGACCACGATGATCATGGAGATCGCGCTGGCCAGATTGGCGTTGCCCCCCGTCTCGCTGAGGTACTCGTTGAAGATCAGCACCGGCAGGGTGCGGAAGTCGCCTCCCGCCAGGATGCCCGGGGTGCCGAAGTCGGCCAGGGCGGTCATGAACACCATCAGCGCGCCCGCGGCGATGGAGGGCATGACCACGGGGATTGTGACGGTGAGCAGGCGGCGCAGCTTGCCCGAGCCCAGGTTCTCCGCGCACTCCTCCACCGAGCGGTCGATGGAGCCCATGGCCCCGGACACGTAGAGGTAGACGTAGGGGAACAGCTTCAGGGTAAACACCGCGCAGATGCCCCCCAGTCCGTAGATGCTGGGCATCTGGAAGCCCAGCAGGTCGGTGAGCCATTTGGTGACTACCCCGGCGTTGCCGAACAGGATGATCCAGCTGTACGCCCCCAGGAAGGGCGGGCACATGAGGGAGAGGATGATGAGCACGTGCCAGAAGGTCTTGCCCGCGATGTTGAACCGGGTCATGAGGTAGGCCATGGGCACGCCGATCAGAATGCTGGTGATGGTGGGGATCAGGCTCACCAGCAGGCTGTTCCCCAGGGCCTGGTTGTAGTATTTTTTGGTGAAGAACCGCTCGAAGTTATAGAGGGTGACGCCCTCCGCCTTGGAGGAGAAGAAGCTGTTGATCACCAGGGTGGAGAAGGGGTACACCAGGAACACCAGGAACACGGCGAATATGAGTACCTTCACCCAGAACCAGAAGTCCTTGTAGAAGGGCTGCCCTCCTTTGCCTTTCAGCATGAGAGCACCTCCTCGGTGTCCTTCCGGTAGAGGCTGACCTGCTTGGGATTAAAGCTGATATGTACCTCCTCGCCGTCCGCCTTCGCGCTGTCCACGTCCTTGGTATACTCATTCAGCTCCAGCACCTGCCCGGTGTGGAGCTGGACTTCATACTGTATGAAGTCGCCCAGGAATACGGACAGGTTCACCTTGCCGGGAATGCCCTTCTCGCTGAAGAACAGCTGTTCCGGGCGGGCGGAGAGAATCACGTCTCCGGAATAGGGGGCGCGCAGGGGCATCTGGAAGCTGTACCCGTCGTGGAGCTTCACGGAGGCGGCCTTGGGGTCCTGGCCGTCCACGGTGCAGTCAACGAAGTTGGACACGCCGATGAAGTTTGCCACGAAGGGGTTGGCGGGCTTGCGGTAGATCTCCTCCGGCCTGCCGATCTGCATGATATTGCCCTCCTTCATCACGGCGATCCGGTCGGAGATGGCCAGGGCCTCCTCCTGGTCGTGGGTGACGTAGATGGTGGTGATCCCCAGGCGGCGTTGGAGCTTCTTGATGGTGGTGCGCATCTGCACCCGGAGCTTGGCGTCCAGGTTGGACAGGGGCTCGTCCATCAGCAGCACCCCCGGCTCGATGACGAAGGCCCGGGCCAGGGCCACCCGCTGCTGCTGCCCGCCGGACAGCTCGTTGGGCTGGCGGGCCTTGAGCTGGTCGATCTGCACCATCCGCAGTGCCTCGTCCACCCGGGGGGTGATCTGCTCCTTGGGCACCTTCCGGGCCTTCAGGCCGTAGGCCACGTTGTCCGCCACGTTCAGGTGGGGGAAGATGGCGTAGTTCTGGAACACCATGCCGATGTCCCGCTTGTGGGCGGGCAGGTTGTTGATCACCTGCTCGTCAAAGCAGATCTCGCCCCCGTCCACCGTGTTGAAGCCCGCGATCATGCGCAGCAGGGTGGTCTTGCCGCAGCCGGAGGGGCCTAAGAGGGTGAAGAACTCGCCCTGTTCGATGTTCAGGCTGATGCCGTTGACAGCGGTAAAGTCGCCGTATTTCTTGACGGCATTTTTGATGATCACAGCGTGGCTCATAGTTGACAACTCCTCCTCTGAATACTGGTTCTAAAAATGGGAGGACGCCCCGAGGTTCAGTCGGGGCGTCCTCGTTAAGGGTGCGCGTCCGGGAGGATCAGCCCACCAGGGTCTCCTGCCACTTCTCCACGATGTCGGCCTTGTTGGCGGCGGCGTAGTCGAAGTTATAGGTCATGATGGAGAACTCGCTCAGGCCCATCAGGCCCTCGGGGGTGACGTCGCTGCGGATGGGGCGGCGGCCGAAGTCCTTGTTCTGGGCGGTCTGGCACTCGGCGGACAGCACGAACTCCACGAACAGCTCAGCCAGCTCCTGGTTGGGGCAGTCCTTCACGATGGCCACGCCGTCGGGCACGGCGGAGGTGCCGTCGGTGGGATAGACCATCTTCAGGTGGCCCGCGTCGCTGGTGTCATACTGGACGGCGGCCTTCTCCAGGGTGATGCCGATGGGGTACTCGCCGGAGTCCACGTTCTTGTGGGCACCGGAGGAGCCGGACTGGATCACCAGGTTCTTGATCATGCTCTGCACCAGGGTCCAGCCCTCGGCGTAGTCGTCCTCAGCCTTGCCGTAGTTCATCAGGATGGTGCACAGCTGGGTGAAGGCGGAGCCAGAGGAGGCGGGGTCGGCGAAGGCGATCTTGCCCTCCCACTTGGGGTCGGCCAGGTCCTTCCAGGTCTGGGGGATGTCGGCCTCGGCCACCAGGTCGGTATTCACCAGGAACACCATGGGCAGGGGGGACTCGCCGATCCACAGGTACTCGGGATCATACAGGCTGGAGTCCAGCAGGTCGATGCAGGAGGGCTTGTAGGGCTGGAAGAACTCCTTGTAGGCGGCCAGGGAGTCCGCGCCGCCGCCCCACAGCACGTCGGCCATGGGGGCCGCGGCCTCGGCCTTGATCCGGTTCAGCAGGTTGCCGGTGCCGTCGGCCACCACCTCCACCTTCACGTTGGGGTAGGTTTTCTCAAACAGGGTCTTCCCCGCGTTCAGGGGGTCGGAGTCGTGGGGGGAGTAGATGGTGAGGGTTCCGGTGTAATCCTCGGGCTTTTTCTCCTCGCCGCCGGGGGTCTGGGTCTCCACGGGGGCGGACTGATCAGGCTCTTTGGTGGGGTCCGGCTCCTTAGTGGGATCGGGATCCTTGCCGCCGGCGCAGGCCATGAGGCTCAGGGCCATCACGCAGGCCAGGGCCAGGGCGATCCATTTCTTCATTTTCATGGTTTCATTCCTCCATTCCATGTATCCACGGCATTGTCTGCCGCGCTCTATAGTTTACGCTTCCGGACACGGTTTGTCAAGAAAAAATCTGGCGATTGCGACAAAAAAGGCAGGGAAAGCCGCGGGCAGAATGACGAAAGTGCCAGGGGCGGAGGGAGGCAGCCTGTTTTTCCATGCCGCCCCCCTTTCCTCCCCGGCATATGGGCAGTATGGGCAGGGCCGCCCATAAAAACCTTGTCATTTCCCCGGTTATGCTGTATAATGTGGGCAGAGAATGTCAATTTCCGGCAGATGTCCCAGGAAGCTCGATATTGAACGTTCATTTAAGAAAGGGAGGCGGGAGGAGAGCCATGGATTCGGAAAACGTCATTGAGATGCTGCACATCACCAAGGAGTTCCCCGGTATCATCGCCAACGACGACATCACGCTCCAGCTGCGGCGGGGGGAGATCCACGCCCTGCTGGGGGAAAACGGCGCGGGCAAGTCCACGCTGATGAGCGTGCTGTTCGGCCTGTACCAGCCGGAGAAGGGCGAAATCCGGAAGAACGGCCAGACGGTGAGGATCAACGACCCCAACGATGCCACGGCCCTGGGCATCGGCATGGTCCACCAGCACTTCAAGCTCATCGAGGTGTTCACCGTGCTGGACAACATCATTCTGGGTGCGGAGACCACAAAGGCGGGCTTCCTCCAGAAGAAGGAGGCCCGGGCCAAGGTGGAGGCCCTGTCCCAGCGGTACGGCCTGAAGGTGGACCTGGACGCCAGGGTGGAGGACATCACCGTGGGAATGCAGCAGCGGGTGGAGATCCTCAAGATGCTGTACCGGGACAACGAAATCCTCATCTTCGACGAGCCAACCGCCGTCCTCACCCCCCAGGAAATCGACGAGCTGATGGCCACCATGAAGGAGTTCGCCAAGGAGGGCAAGTCCATCCTGTTCATCTCCCACAAGCTCAACGAGATCATGGAGGTGTCCGACCGGGTGACGGTGCTGCGCAAGGGCAGGTACATCGGCACTGTGGACACCAAGGACACGGACAAGCAGTCCCTGTCCGACATGATGGTGGGCCGCTCCGTCCAGCTGGAGGTCCACAAGGAGCCCGCCCAGCCCAGGCAGGCGGTGCTGTCCCTGCGGGACTTCTGCGTCCCCTCCAAGGCCCACAAGCGCAACGCCGTGAACCACGTCAGCTTCGACGTGCGGGCCGGGGAGATCCTGTGCATCGCCGGCATCGACGGCAACGGCCAGACCGAGCTGGTCTACGGCCTGACGGGGCTGGAGAAATGCTCCGGCGGCACGGCCACCCTCTGCGGGGAGGACATCTCCCACGCCTCCATCCGCCACCGGGGGAAGAACCTGAGCCACATCCCCGAGGACCGGCACAAGCACGGCCTGGTGCTGGACTTCACCCTGGAGCAGAACCTGGTGCTCCAGCGTTACCAGGAGAAGCGGTTCCAGGCCAAGGGCTTCATCAACCGGGGCGCGGTGCGGGAGTACGCCGGCCAGCTCATCGCCCAGTACGACGTGCGCTCCGGCCAGGGTCCGGTGACGGCGGCCCGCTCCATGTCCGGCGGCAACCAGCAGAAGGCCATCATCGCCCGGGAGCTGGACCGGGAAAAACCCCTGATCGTGGCCGTCCAGCCCACCCGGGGCCTGGACGTGGGTGCCATCGAGTACATCCACAGCCAGCTGGTGGCGGAGCGGGACAAGGGCCGCGCCGTGCTGCTGGTGAGCCTGGAGCTGGACGAGGTAATGAACCTGTCCGACCGGATTCTGGTGATGTACGAGGGGGAGATCGTGGGCGAGTTCGATCCCAAGCAGACCAGCGTGCAGGAGCTGGGCCTCTACATGGCGGGGGCCAAGCGCATGGAGCGGAGCGGGAAGGAGGAGAAGGGCGCGTGAGTGTGAAATATCCGAATCTCGTCCAGATCTACACCGGAGAGGGGGACGAGGCCCCATGAAGGAGAAATGGCGTCAGCTGATGGAGAAGGACGGGGCCAGGACGGCGGCCGCCTCCGTGATCTCCATCCTCATCGGCCTGCTGGTGGGCTGTGTCATCGTGGTGATCAGCGGCCTTGCCAGCAGCAATATGGACGGAAAAAGCGTGTGGGACGGCGTGCGGCTGGTGCTGGGCGGCATACTCAGCACCGGGCGGGACGCCTCCGGCAGCCTCACCTTCGGCTTCAACCCCGCCAACGTGGGTAATATGCTGTTCCGGGCCACGCCGCTCATACTCACCGGGCTGTCGGTGGCGGTGGCCTTCAAGACGGGCCTGTTCAACATCGGCGCGCCGGGGCAGTACCTCATGGGCACCGCCGCCACCCTCATCGTGGCCCTGAGCATCCCCACCTCCGCGGTGCCCTCCCCCGTGGTGTGGCTGCTGGCCTTCCTGGCGGGCATCCTGGCGGGCGCGCTGTGGGGGGCCATCCCCGGGCTGGTGAAGGCCCTGCTGAACATCAACGAGGTGCTGGCCTGCATCATGACAAACTGGATCGCCGCCAACCTGGTCACCTGGATCTTCGACGGCAGCGTCTGGCGCAACCTGGAGGAGTACGGCAAGACCAATTACATCTACAAGACCTCCGTCAACGGGGTAGTCACCGCCCGGGCGGGGCTGGACGCCCTGTTTCCCGGCTCCCAGGTGAACTGGGGCATCGGCGTGGCGGTGATCATCGCCATCCTGGTGTACGTCCTCATGACCAAGACCACCCTGGGCTACGAGCTGGTGGCCTGCGGCTCCAACCGGCACGCCGCCCGGTATGCCGGCATCAACGACAAGCGGAACATCGTGCTGTCCATGGCCATCGCCGGGGCCCTGTCCGGGGCGGGGGCCGCGCTGTACTGGCTGGCGGGCAATACGGAGTTCGCGTGGCAGACCTACCAGGCCCTGCCCGCCACCGGCTTCAACGGCATCCCGGTGGCCCTGCTGGCGGCCAGCAACCCCATCGGGGTCATCTTCACCGGATGCTTCATGTCCATGCTGAACATCGTGGGCCAGCAGATCACCAGCCTGACGGCCTATAACGAGTACATCACCGACGTGATCATCGCCACCATCGTGTACCTGAGCGCGTTCTCCCTGGTGATCAAGCTGTGGCTCAGCGGGCGGAAGAAGCGCAAGGCCCAGGCGGCCGCCGCCGTCCCGGCCCCCGCCGGGGACGGCAAGGCGGAGAAAGGAGGGGAGGACGCATGACGTTTCTGATTCAGCAGACCCTGCTCTACGCGGTCCCCCTGATGATCGTGGCCCTGGCGGGCGTGTTCGCCGAGCGCAGCGGCATCATCAACCTGGCGTTGGAGGGCATCATGATCTTCGGCGCGTTCGTGGGGGTGCTGTTCGTCCAGCTCATGCAGCAGAGCGGTGCCTTCGACGGGGCCAAGGCCGACGGCAACTGGCTGGCCCTCCAGGGGCTGATGCTGCTGGCCATGCTGGTGACGGCGGCGGCGGGGACCGTTTTCTCCCTGCTGCTGTCCTTCGCGTCGGTGAACCTCCGGGCGGACCAGACCATCGGCGGCACGGCGTTGAACCTGCTGGCCCCGGCCCTGGTGCTGTTCCTGATCCGGATCATCGCCAACCAGAACACCCTGTATATAGACGGCGACGCCGCCAGCTGGTTCATGATTCGCAAGTCCGACCTGGGCTTCAGCCGTAACGACAACCTGGGCTTTTTGGGCGAAACCTTCCTCCACCGGGTCTATCTGGCCACCTATGTGTGCATTCTGCTGTTTGTGGTGCTGTCCGTCATCCTCTATAAGACCAGGTTCGGCCTGCGGCTGCGCTCCTGCGGCGAGAATCCCCAGGCGGCGGACTCCCTGGGCATCAACGTCTACAGGATGCGGTACGCCGGCACCTCCATCTCCGGCGCGCTGGCGGGCATCGGCGGCTTCGTCTACGCCCTGACCACCGCCAACTGCTCCTCCAACGGGGACGTGGCGGGCTTCGGCTTCCTGGCCCTGGCCGTCATGATCTTCGGCAACTGGAAGCCCCTGAACATCGCCGGGGCCGCGCTGCTGTTCGGCCTGTTCAAGTGCGTGGCGGCCTCCTATACCTCCATCGACATCAACGGCGACGGCGTGTACCTGCTGGCGGAGATCCCAATCAGCGTCCACTTCTACCGGATGCTGCCCTACCTCATCACCCTGGTGGTGCTGGCCTTCACCTCCAAGAAGTCCCGCGCCCCCAAGGCGGAGGGCGTGCCCTACGACAAGGGCCAGCGGTAATCAAAACGCATAAACCGCCCCCGCGCCGCGTAGAGTGGTACGGGGGCGGCTTGCCCCGGGAGGGATAGAACATGGAACACATTTACACATCCGCCGATCAGCTCATCGGCCGCACCCCCCTGCTGGAGCTGGCGCGGCTGGCCCGGGCGGAGGGCCTGGAGGCCCGCCTGCTGGCCAAGCTGGAGTGCTTTAACCCGGCGGGCAGCGTGAAGGACCGGGTGGCCCGGGCCATGATCGGCGACGGGGAGGCCCGGGGCCTGCTGAAGCCCGGCGGCACCATCATCGAGCCCACCTCCGGCAATACGGGGATCGGGCTGGCGGCGGTGGCGGCGGCCCGGGGCTACCGGGTGATCATCGTCATGCCGGACACCATGAGCGTGGAACGCCGCCGCTTGATGGCGGCCTACGGAGCGGAGCTGGTGCTCACCCCCGGGGCCCAGGGCATGGCGGGAGCCATCCAAAGGGCGGAGGAGCTGGCCCGGGAGATCCCCGGCAGCTTCCTCCCCGGCCAGTTCGCCAACCCCGCCAACCCCGCCGCCCACCGGGCCTCCACCGGCCCGGAGATCTGGGCGGACACCGAGGGCCGGGTGGACGTATTTGTGGCGGGTGTAGGCACCGGCGGCACCATCACCGGCGTGGGTGAGTACCTGAAAAGCCAAAACCCCAGCCTCCGGGTGGTGGCGGTGGAACCCGCCTCCTCCCCTGTCCTGAGCCAGGGGAGGGCGGGGAAGCACGGCATACAGGGCATCGGCGCGGGCTTCGTGCCCCAGGCCCTGAACACCGCCGTCTACGACGAGATCCTCCCCGTGGAGGACGGGGACGCCTTTGACACCGCCCGGCGGCTGGGCCGGACGGAGGGCGTACTGGCGGGCATCTCCTCCGGGGCGGCGTTGTGGGCGGCCCTGCGGATCGCCAAACGCCCGGAGAGCCGGGGCAAGACCATCGTGGCCCTCCTGCCCGACGGAGGGGACCGCTACCTGTCCACCGCCCTGTTCGACACCGATTGACGGAAAAAGGCCCGGACTGCCGAGAAGCGCGGCAATCCGGGCCTTCCTCGTGTCGAAAAGACTTTTCGACACGAGGAAGGCGGCTTTTTTGAACAAAGGACGTTCAAAAAAGCCGTTGATTGCACGTGAAAGACACCCCTCCTGGGTTTCTTTCACACTAATCACCATGCCGACCGCCAAGCGGTCTGCACAAATAGGAATGAAAGAGTGC